>OFGL01000630.1_pt1 | contig 27965 bp, 22 predicted proteins | sample 1521801 | NCBI WGS metagenome assembly OFGL01 (sample SAMEA3504085, study PRJEB24116) | mouse gut metagenome | biome: mouse gut; feature: mouse-associated habitat; material: faeces | place: Denmark | collected 2011 | reverse complement strand
AAAGCTTTAAGCTTTTAAGAACCTCCCGCCTAGCGGGAGGTTTTCTTCCATACAAAAAGGGAGCCGCCCAAATCAGGCGGCTCTTTTTTTAGACAGAGCCTTCTCGTATGCCCTTTTCAAGTTTCCTGATTCGGAGAATCTCCCTGATCCGCTTAAAAATCTGCCAAGGCGTTACAAGTACTCCTAAACAGACTGCAAAAAGAATTTTCAGTGCCGCACAAAAAGCGTACGCGCCACCTGACGTATACGCAAAAGGTGTTGCGGGCCCATCAACAAACTGCCATCCCCAATAAGTACAAGCAACAAGGATTCCTAGAGAAAAACCGCCTGTCCATGTGCCGCTCTCTCCACTTGCAATCAGAGCCGCAATCCCGATTGCGATAAGCAGGGTAATACCAAGTTCAACGGCAAGCCTAACGGCTACATTTCTGTTGTGCGAGAGCAGGCACGCCTCACACAACGGCGGCGCGAACCTCTCCGCACATTCGGAGCACAGCCCTTTACCACAAAGATTACAAGTTGCTACAGCCTGTCTACCCGGATGACGAGCACATTCCATATTCGTTCCCTCCTCAAGAAATGTTCTATGAGTACCGGATGAAACATTTAGTCTAGTTAATATTTTTATGCAAGCAATCGGCTAGTCCTAGAGAATGGAAAAAAACTCCTCACTCGCATGGGCTATTGCCAAAATCGTCAGGGAAGAACGTGAAAAAAAAGGACTGACTCAAGGTCAACTTGCTGGTCTTGCTGGACTTTCGGAAACGTATGTTTCTTTCATTGAACATGCCCACACGAAACTTTCCATCAATGCCCTTGTCCAGATTGCGGCAGTCTTTTCCCTTGAGGCTTCCGAAATTATGCAACGGATTGAAAAAGAAATGAAAAACGGCCCACAGCCTCCAAAGAAGCAGACGGGCCGTCCGAAGAAAAGCGCCAACTAACCGTAACAGTTATAGATTGTATTCTTTTTCTATTGCATCTTTCAGCTCTGAAAAAGGACGAGGCGGTACTTTACAATGTGAAATCAGGGAGCCAAGGGTAACAGTTTTTTGCTTGCCAAAAGAGCTGTTCAATCTCTGCGTCGCTACTGGGTAAAAATCCCACTGCGCCAAGTCAAGAGGATTGATTGTTTCTTGATCCTTATGTTTCAGCACACAAAAGACATAAACGTCTGCATGACGCTTCTCTTTCCCCACATAACCGACGCCATCCCAAAACTGCGTTTCAGCTATACCAAAAGAAATTGTTGAGAAGCCTTTTTGTTGCCATGACTGAATATAAGCGGATGTTTTGACTTCTATTTTGATCCCTTCAGGCGACAGAAGGTCGTAGCTTTCCCACGTCTGGCTGATTTGGGTACCGCACCCCATCGCCTTAGCCACGAAATATTCCGCCAGCTTGCCGCGTTCCGTATTGCTGACCAAATCCGAAAAGGCCCACGCCCAAAAATCCTGAAGGCTATGTTCACCGTCCATCCCTTGAAAGCATTCTTTGCCGTTCTTGCGTGTTGCCTGTATAGGCAGAAGTTGTGCCATACTTTCCCTTACTCATTATAAGTAGTGAAAAATTCTCTGTACAAGATAGGTTACTGAAATTAAGCTACCCATTCTCCACAAAGCGCTTCCGCCTGCTGCAATACCGTCTGCACAGCACTATCCTGTAAATCCGGGGGGTAACCATACCTCCGCAATATTCTCTTGACCAATACGCGCAGGCGCGCCCGTGCTGATTCTCGATGCGCCCAATCCACGGAAACATTGGCCTTCAGGCTTATCAAAAGTTCGTGGGCTATTACCTTAAGACTATCGTTCCCCATAACCTGTACGGCACTTTTATTTTCCGCCAGAGCATCATAAAACGCGATCTCGTCTTCCGTCAGTCCAGACTCCTCCCCCTGTTCTCTGGCCTTTCTGATATCGACTGCAAGTTCAATAAGTTCTTGTATGACTTCAGCGGCAGTCAACGCATTGGAGTGGTACCGCGCTATCGAGTCTTCCAGCCGTTCGGAAAAAGCCCGCGTCTGGACAATGTTGTTTTGGCTTCTGGAGCGGATGCCATCATTCAGAAGCTTTCGCAACGACTCCAGAGCCAAATTTTTCTGGCGCAGTTGACGGACTTCCTCCAAAAATTCGTCGGAAAGAATGGAAATGTCAGGGCTCGTTATTCCCACCGCCTTGAGGATATCCACGATTTCGGTTGAGACAACGGCGCGGCTGACGATCTGCTGGATAGCGAAGTCGCGCTCTTCCCTGCTTTTGCCCGAACCGGTGCGGCTCTTGACCAACGCGGTATTGATGGCCTGAAAAAACGCCACCTCTTCCCGAACCCGTGCGGCCTCGTCGCTCGCCCCCGCCAGCGCATACGCCTTGGAAAGGGCAAGCACGGCATCCTGATAACGCCGGTGAGCCTTCTTCTTGCCTTCAGGCGTCGTTTCCTTCGCAGCATCCTTTTGCTGCATATCCAGAATCCATTCAATCGCTTCCGCCATCATGACCATGCGTTCATGCGGAGTGCCTCCAAGCGGCGTCATGTAGTCAAATCCATGATACATGGCGCGCACCACGTCGAGCTTCTCCAACAGGACAGCGACAGCCTGTACCTCATCAATACCGGTCTTCTCACGATCTGCAGAAGAATATTGGCTCAACGCATTTTTAAGATTCTGGGCGATACCAATATAGTCCACCACCAGCCCGGCAGGTTTGTCCCGAAATACTCTGTTGACGCGGGCTATGGCTTGCATAAGCCCGTGCCCACGCATCGGCTTGTCGATGTACATTGTGTGCATGCAAGGGGCATCAAATCCCGTCAACCACATATCCCGCACGATCACCAGCTTGAGCGGATCATTCGCATCCCGTGTCCGCTTGGCGAGAAGGTCGCGTCTTCCCTTGGTTCCGATGTGCTGCTGCCACTCCTGGGGATCACTTGCGGAACCGGTCATAACGATCTTGAGCGCGCCTTTATCATCATCCTTACTGTGCCATTCAGGGCGCAATGCTACGAGGGCACCGTACAGAGCCACACAAATACGGCGGCTCATGCAGACGATCATGCCCTTTCCTTCCAAAGTAGCTGTCCTTGCCTCAAAATGTTTTACGATGTCTTCAGCAATGAGCTTCAGCCGTTTCTCGCTCCCCACCAGCGCCTCGATCCCCGACCACTTGCGTTTAAGGGCTTCCTGCTGAATCTCGTCCTCATCCTCAAATTCCGCGTCTACGGCTTCGTCCAGATGAGGACGTTCATTTTCATCAAGCTCAATGCGGGCAAGGCGGCTTTCATAATAGAGGGGGACGGTCGCGCCGTCTTCCACGGCACGGCTGATATCGTAGATATCGATGTAATCGCCAAAAATACGAGGCGTATTTACATCGTCGGCCTCGATAGGCGTTCCGGTAAACCCGATAAAGGAGGCTCCGGGCAACGCGTCACGAAGATATTTGGCAAACCCATATGAAATTTCGCCGGTGTCTTTCTTTACCTTAGCCTTCAAACCATACTGGCTCCGGTGCGCTTCATCGACAATGACGACCACATTGCGCCGCGATGTCAGCACAGGATACTCGTCGCCCTTTCCCGGGGAAAACTTCTGAATCGTAGTGAAAATGACGCCCCCCGAATCGCGGCTAAGGAGCCGCTGGAGGTCTTCGCGACTCTCCGCCTGTACAGGCGTCTGCCGGATCAGCTCACGGCACGTGGAGAATGTGGAAAAGAGTTGATCATCAAGATCGTTGCGGTCGGTAAGAACCACAAGCGTGGGATTCTGCATGGCGGGATGCAGGACGAGCCGCCCGGCATAAAAAGCCATGAGCAGACTCTTTCCCGAGCCCTGCGTATGCCAGATGACCCCGGCGCGCTTATCGCCCTGCGGCAGAGACGCCTTTACCGTACAATCCACGGCATGGCGAACGGCATGGAACTGATGATACCCCGCCAGAATTTTGATGAGTCCGTCTTTCTCCAGAAAAACCGTACAATACCGGATAATATCCAGAAAACGCCGCCGTTCAAAAACGCCTTCCGTCAACACGGAAAGTTCAGGCGTTCCCTTGGGAGCCACGGATAGGCCATCAATCGTGCGCCACGGCATGAAGCGTTCCTCGTCCGCCGATAAAGAGCCAATGCGGGCCATCATGCCATCGGAGGTAAGGAGAACGGCATTGGTATGAAACAGCGCGGGGATTTGTTGCTTATACGTCTGCAACTGATTGAACGCCGCCGACAGAGTGGCGTTTTCGTCACCGGGAGCCTTTAACTCGACAACGGCCAACGGCAAGCCGTTGACAAACACGACGACATCCGGCCTGCGATTGATGCGCCCCGCGACAACAGTAAACTGGTTGTCGACCATCCAGTCGTTGGCATCGGGATCGTCAAAATCAAGAATGCGCACCTTGCCGGAGGTGAGCACGCCATCCTCTCCGAAATATTCCACATCCACGCCTTCCACGAGGAGCTTATGGATGCGCCGGTTCTCCTCAAGCAGATTGGGCAGTTCGCATTGTGTCAACGTTCGGATGGCGTCGGCTCTAGCCTCCGCAGGCAGTTCGGGATTGAGCCTACCTATGGCCTTTTCAAGCCGTCCGCGCAGAATGACCGTATCGAAGCTTTCCCGTTCCGGGCGTTTCCCGTCCGGCCCGATATTCTCTTCACTTTCCACCGCATAACCAAGGTCTGCGAAGTATGAAAGCAAGGCGGATTCAATATCAGCTTCGGAGAGAAAGGCCATGACTGCTCCTTACAGGAAAAGATTACACAATGTCAGCAACCATCTTTTCAGCATCCGGGACACGCATTTCTCCTGAAATGAGCTTAGGGAGAAGAGTGTCACGAAGAGAGGTAAGTGTATTTACTTCTAGTACATTTTTTTTAACCTTTTCCATCAATGGAAAAGCTGACTCTTCAAAGGCTATACATAATGATTCGGTAGGATAGTCAGAATAAATTGTTTCGAATGTACTACGGGTAATCGTACTAAAAACTGACCCATGTGCATTACTTTCGAGATGGGATATTGATTTTCTCAGTAAAAAATAAATAAAAAAATTACCTATATATTTACTAGCTTTTGCTGCATAGCAAGACTGATTTATTGTCATTGGTACACCAGTAAGTGCCAATTTGCCTACCGTACCTCGAGCTGTAATGATAGTACAATTTTGAGGAACTATCTTGACAGAGGAATTTTCAAATCCATATTTTGTAATATTCTTCTGCGTCTTAACAACAAATAAGTCCGAGCCAGATGGGGTATCCACAACAGAAAACCAAGGAATTTCACCATTCCAGTATTCATCAACAGAAGTTTTGGGAGTACCTCCTCCGAGTAATTCAAAAAAACATGATAAAGGCTTCCATCCCCACCCTTCCGGTTTACCTTCACCATCTAGACGATCAGGGAACAAATCCGCAATCTCACGGCTCATACATTCTAGCTGGCGGCCTTCCATCTTGGCGCGTACCGGCCCAAAATCCACAAACCAATCTTTGAAAGTCGCCTGTGCCATTGCTTCAAGTGTAGCGTTTTGGCGACGGTTAAGTTTTATCTTATCGTCCAGTGTACCGAGGATATGGGCAATAGCTTGTTGCTCAGAAAAAGGAGGAAATGAAAGTTTTATTTTCCGTAATTCCCTCTGTTTTATACCTGTTACTGTTGTTCCTGTTGATTTACTTTTTAATAGGTTTTGGACTGAATTGTCTAATAATAAATATTTTAAAAAAGTGTTATCTAAAAAACCATTTTTTCCACGCAATGTAACAACTCTTTGCGCCAAAGCAACTTTTGAATTTTGTAACTGCGCAACTTCCCCTAATGGTGCTTCTGTTGTTAAAACGACGTCCCCTTGTTTAGGCAACCCTCTCCGCATCCATTCATTATAATCATCGGGAGAAATATATTCTTCTACTGGTAATATTGTACCTTTTTTTATAATTTTTGCAGTAATAAGTGGAATACCGAAAGTTGTTTTTTTTGGGGTTTTGCCACGGTAATCAATGATAGCTTCCATGCAATCTTCAAGCATGTATGTTGGCCACTGTGGATTCATCATATATTCAATTCTCTTAAATTCTTCAAAATTTCCCTATCCAACCTCGCCCCTTCTTCCATCTGCTCCTTCAATTCCGCAGTGAGGCGGGCCATCTTCTCGGCAAAGGGTTCGTTATCCTCTTCCTGTTCCTCCGCTCCGACGTAGCGACCAGGCGTGAGAATGTGACCCTGTGCCCGGATTTCTTCCAGCGTTGCGGATTTGCAGAAGCCCTGCACATCCTCATAGGCCCCAGCATCAGATTCGCCACGCCACGCATGATAGGTATCCGCAATCTTTCTGATGTCCGCATCCGTCAGTTCCCGACGGGTGCGATCCACCATCACGCCCAGTTTACGGGCATCAATGAACAATACTTCCCCCCGACGATCTCGCCATGTTCCGGCCTTCGTCACGGGATGCTTATTCTTTGCAAGGAACCACAGGCAGGCCGGGATCTGCGTCGAATAGAAAAGCTGGCCCGGAAGCGCGATCATGCAATCCACAATGTCGCCTTCCACCATTGCCTTACGGATATCGCCTTCTCCCGACTGCGTGGACGACATCGAGCCGTTGGCAAGCACCACGCCCGCCGTACCATTGGGGGCCAGATGATGGATGATATGCTGAAGCCACGCGAAGTTGGCATTCCCTACCGGTGGGATACCGTATTTCCAACGCCCGTCTTCCCGAAGCTTGTCCCCGCCCCAGTCCGACACGTTGAACGGCGGATTGGCAAGAATGAAGTCAAACCGCTCGTCGCGCAGTTCATCCTTGTGGAAACTCCCGTCATTGTTCCACCTGATGTCGGAATCAATGCCACGCACGGCAAGATTCATCTTGGCAAGACGCCATGTAGTGTAGTTCGACTCCTGCCCGTACACTGCGATGTCGCCAAGGCGTCCGCCGTGCTCACGCATGAATGTTTCCGACTGAACAAACATGCCGCCGGAACCGCAGCAGGGATCATAGACCCGCCCGGAATAGGGTTCGAGCATCTCCACCAGCACACGCACAACGGAACGGGGCGTGTAGAACTCCCCACCCCGTTTGCCTTCCGCTCCGGCAAACTGCCCAAGAAAGTATTCGTACACACGCCCCAACACGTCCTTGGAGCTGTCCCCGTTCCCATTAAGATTGATATTAGAAAAAAGGTCGATAAGCTCACCAAGCATGATCTTGTTGAGTGCAGGCCGTGCATAATCCTTCGGCAAAACGCCCTTGAGTGACTCATTGTCCTTCTCAATCGCGCGCATGGCATCGTCTATGAGCGTACCGATGGTCGGAAGCTTGGCATTGTCCTTGAGGTACGACCACCGGGCCTCCTGCGGAACCCAAAATATGTTTTCGGCTGTGTACACATCCCGATCTTCCGCATCTTCAGGATATTCCGAGGCCAGAATTTCGGTGTGCTTCAACTCGAACGCATCGGAAATGTACTTGAGGAAAATCAACCCGAGAGCCACATGCTTGTAATCCGAGGGCTCCATATTGCCACGCAGCTTGTCTGCGGCCTTAAAAAGTTCCGCCTCAATCCCAAGCTGCGCTCCCGTATCCTGCGTTTCCGCCTTTTTCCTGCCTCGTGCCATGACGACTCCTGATTGCTGTTTGGAGTGAGAATAAAAGAGACACTCTCAAAAGGAAAGGGCTGTCCAAGCTTCGAACACTGGACAGCCTTCTTTTGGGCGTCTAGAATTATCCGCTCATAGCCACACAAGGGGGCTCTACAATGGGTACGCTATCACAGGTCCAAAAAATCATTCGTTTCCTTAAAGAAAATCAAGGACAATTTTTTACGGCCCGCCAAATAGCTCTATTTCTGGTCACCAAGTACGCCTCTGATTACGCCAACAAACGGAACAATCCCCGTTTTGCTGACGACAAGGCGTTTCTATCCCAAATTATCGCTGAAATCGGCTCGCAAAAAGATGCCCTTAAACGGGCAAACCCGGCACTCACATGGCAGGATCGTCCAAAACCACGCCGTTATTGCATTCCCCTTCAAGAGGTCCTGCAGGAGCAGCCCGGCAACGCACCGGAAACAAACTCTGAACGGTCAGATGAACCTTCACTGCTGGAACAGGAACTCTACCCTTTGCTTATCAGCTATCTTTCTTCGGAACTGCATCTTTACTCTATGCGCATCCGGGAAAACTGTTCGGGGAATACACGGGGCGCTGGTGGAAATCAGTGGTTGCACCCCGACATCGTCGCTATGGAGCCTGTTGATAGAAGATGGGGCAAGCACATTCGCCATTGCGCCAAAATCAACGGCAGTACCAGTGTCAGATTATGGTCGTTTGAAGTCAAGAAAACGCTCACCCTCGGTAATGTGCGGAAGTGCTTTTTTCAGGCTGTCAGCAACTCTTCATGGGCGCACGAGGGGTACCTTGTAGTGACAGCCATTGCTGATGAACGGGTGGAACAAGAACTACGCATGCTTTCTTCCTTACATGGCATCGGAGTCATCCTTCTGGATCCCGAAAACCCTTCTGAAAGTGAAATGTTCCTCCCTGCGCAACGTCGCGTTGATGCCGACTGGCAGTCTATTGACCGTCTTGCCAAAGAAAACAAAGATTTTCAGGAGTGCATGGAGCTTGTTTCCGTGTACCTCCAAACGGAAACATTGCGGGAAAAGGACTGGAACAAGTAAGCGTTACATGGACAACGCCTGCCGGACAACATCCGGGGCGACCTCAATGACTCTCAAATAGGCTCGTGCCGCCGGATCTGGCTGGCGCTTGCCCTGTTCCCAATTGCGGAGGGTATACAGCGAAAGCCCGAATGCCGACGCAAAGACGGCCTGTGAAAGCCCCATACGCTGGCGAATGCTTCGCACGTCGATTGTTTCCGGGGCCTGCACGGGATCAAAACGGTGCTTCACATACTCGGTTTCCGGGGCAGAACCTTCCAGAATGTCAACAGCCTGCCGGAGTCCTGCAAGAATGGTCTGTGCTTCAGTGCTCATTATTTATTCCTCCCGTATTGCGAAAGGATCGCGGTCAACTTTTTCATTTCGTTCTTTTCAGCGGCGCTCAGGTTAGCCTTTGCGCTTTTCTCGAACATGGCGAGAGCAAACAGCGGGATTAGCTCAGAGTAGTAATAGTAGATAACGCGAAATCCCCCACTCTTGCCTCCGCCTCTTCGTGCCCATCGAATTTTTCTGACGCCACCCGTCCCTTCCATGATGTCACCGGCAGTCGGATTTTCCGCAAGGTATGCGATAATATCCATCCGTTCCTCGTCCGAAACAAGGGCCTTTGCCGTCCGCAAAAAGGATTGCGTTTCGATTACGGTCATGGGTGTGTCTTTCATAAGCAGATTGTAAGTCAATGGCTTACCCTGTCAAGTCCCTTACCCTTTTCTCATTCACCACCGGAGAGCAAACCGGAGAAACTTTTTATAATAATATTTTTATATATGTAAAATCAAAATATTGCATCAAAAATACAATCCCACCCTCTCCGCCATTTTATGTTAACGCGCTGGATTCAGTGCGTTTTTTATTTGGCATGAGCTTTATTCCCTGTGGATACATTTCAGGGATACAGTTTGGAGCTCGACATGCCATCCTCTCACAGGGTTTCTCACCCACGTCCCAGCTCACACCTCACTCTCCATCGCGGTATTCTCTATTTCCGCATTCTTGTTCCCAACCATCTGCAATCATTGATTGGAAAATGTGAGATCAGGCGTTCTCTGAATGGTCTGGACAGTCGAACCGCACGCTCCAAAGCGCTGCGGCTCTCGCTCGTTGCCCAACACTTTTTTGCCCTGTCCGAAGACCTGGTCGAAGAACGGATACATTCCGTGCAGGATAATATCTCACAGCAATTTGGTATTACAAAAGAAAATATCAAATCTGTGGGTACATTCCTGTTCGATTCCACACTGAAAAAAGACCTGTCCCCAGCTTCCCTGACCCTCTTGCTTCCCTCTTTTCTGAGGGAACAAAAGGGAACCCTTTCCGTCAAAATGTTTTCTGAAAAGGCTGCTCCTGTCCGCAAAAACCCCATACAGGACAAAGCCCCTGCCGTCAGACAAGGAAGCAATATCCTTACCAGGTCAGCTGAAAAAACACGCCGCAGGATCAGACTGGAAGGGAAAAAGGAACTCCCCAGTCTCAGGGACGCTTTTGATGCCTACGTCAAAGCCAAGACGCTCACATGGTCAGCCGCAAGCGCCAAGGACATTCCTCCTCAGGTTCGCCAGTTCGTGGAAATCGTGAGAGAGCTGGAGCACGGTCGGGATATCTGCGTGGATGAGCTTTCCCGCGAGCACATCCGAAGCTACTTCGATACGCTGAAACACCTGCCCTGCCGCCTTTGCGGGCAGAGGCAGTATGCGGGCAAGGGCTGGCTCCAGCTTGCCGATATGGGCCGCTCCGGGCAGATCGAACGGCTTTTAAGCGTGAAGACGATGGAAGTCCGACAGACAAACGTGCGGAGTTTCGTCAACTGGTGCGAGCTGGAGTATCGCGGAGCTGTACAGGCCAAATACGTGAACTCAGGGTTCCCGAAGGTTCTCTCCGACAAGGACATCAGACGAAAAGGCGTGAAACGTGAATCGTTCACACAAGATGAGCTGAAAGCCCTTTTCGGGGACATGGGAAAGTACGTTCAGGCAACGGAAGGCGTATCGTCACGCTTCTGGGCTCCATTGGTTGCGCTGTATTCAGGAATGCGGCTGGAAGAGATTTGTCAGCTCCACCTTTCCGACATCGTGAAGGAGGATGGAGTGCTGTGCTTCTCCATCAATGAGGAAAGCGGGGGCTCCGGGTATGTGAAGCACGTCAAGAGTTCAGCCGGTATCCGCAAGGTGCCTGTCCATCCTCATTTGTGGGATGAACTCGGACTCAAGAAGTTTGTTGCCTCCAGATGGGCGAACACTCCGAAGGAAAAGTACACATCAACTCTGCTTTTTCCTGATTTACAGGAAAGAGTAAACGCCGTGAACCATGCCACTGTGAAACTCGGTTCCGCCCTGACGCACTGGTTCACGCGCTATCGTCGTTCCGTGGGAGTGGGTGGACAACATGGTGAGCCGAGCACCAAGGCTTTCCATAGCTTCCGCCATACGGTGATCGAGTATCTGCACAAAGAGGCCCGTGTGGATCTTTCTATGCTTCAGGCCGTTGTTGGGCATGAGATGGTGGATATGGGGGTAACGGAGAACTACGCTGGTGACTGGCCTGTGAAGGCGTTGTTGACGGATGTCATAGCTCGTTTGCATTGGGAATTTGTTTAGCAAATTCATTTTTGAATGCAAAAAAAGACCTCAAGATAAAAAATCCGAGAAATCGCATGTTCAAAAAAGAAGCTCAAAAAAAATTTTTATCCTATAGATTTACCTTGTTATTTCACTGTGTTGCAACCTAAAAAACGGTATTAGCCAAATTTGGTTTCGTTACGAAACATATGGGGGATTAATAAGATAACAAGACAATTTATCCTAGGGGGTTGCAACGTTTTTCCCATGTGATACACCCGCCATTCCAGACACCTGCTGGAGGATCGGTCTTGAGGTGTGCACTAGATGTGCCAACTTTTTTTAAAAAATTTTTGCCCAGAGAGCAACGGAGAGCATCTCATGGAAAATGAAATTGTAGGCCCTCAAAAAGAGAAAAACAGGTTCTCGAAAGCTGAACTTTTGGAAAAGGTTATGAATTTGGTCCAGTCGAGAAAAACCCGGCTTGAAATTCAGGAGGAGCTGGGGCTCACCAAGGGAAAATTCGAAAAGGTGCTGGGTTCTCTCCTTTCCAAGGGAAAACTGACCCGAGAAGATAGTGAGTTTTTCCTGAAGACAGGATCTGCATACGCAAAAAGTTTTCCTGAAGAAATTCAATCTTTGCTAAAGGTATCTGAAAACGATTTAATTTTTTTCACCAGTGATGAGGGGAAGATAGTGTTGAAAACAAAGTAATAGCATGAAGGATGAGGTATTATACCTCATCCTTCATATCTTCTCAGTGCTGTGATATTTAAAGATCAAAATTGGAGTTTTAATTTATGCCTTCCAATAAAAATATTGATCCCTTTCTTTATGGAGAAATCAGGTGGGCACGGTCTGAGCTTGAGTCTCGTAGCCTGGGGAATATTTCAAATAGTCTATATTTACCTGAACAAAGGAGGCCTTTTGAGGAGCTGCCTCCTAATATAGTAGATTTTGCTACATACTTATCTGACACGGTAGATTTTTGCTATAACAGCATTCTTTATGCTGTGTTAGGATGTTTTTCTGCCGCGACGCGTGGTAGATTCTTTATTCAACTTAATGATGTGTGGTCTGAGGCGCTTGTCGATTACACAGTTGTATTGTCTGGTTCAGGGACAAGGAAAAGTGCATTGATGGATATCCTGAGAAGGCCATTTCAAAATTTTGAGTCCCTTCTTCAAAACAACTACAAAGAAAATTATTTTCAAGAACGGAGCAAGCAAAAACTTATTAGAAAGACGACCCAGAAGAGACTGGAAATGGACGCTCGAGAAATTGCAAAAAAAATGACATTTGGAGTTTCCGAGCAAGAAATTTTAGAAAAAATCGATATCTATTCTCAAAGGTTAGCCTCCATTGAACAGTTAGAAGATATCATCAGTTTAAAGATGCCGGAACTTTTTGTCGGCAATGCAACCTTGAAGTCTATCAGTCAGCAAATGGCCAATAATGGGGGGTGCGCGTGCTTTATGGATGACGAAGGTGGATTCCTCATGGGAGAAATCACTCATAAAGGTAAGAATCCAACATTATTACTGAAGTCTTACGATATGACCTCCTTTTCCGAAAGTACGACTCAAAAAACTCTACATCTCAACCATCCGGCTTTATCCATGCTTTTTATCGTTCAGAGGGAATCTGTTTATAAACTTTATGCTTCGGACACATTGAGAGAGCTTGGATTTACACCAAGGATCACACCTATTTTTGCAAATCATTTGAATTCTAGACCATTTCGTTTCTATAATTCAGAACGTATTTTAAATTGGTATAATGAAAAAATTTTCAACATCCTTAAGAGAAATTATACAAGAAATCCAAATCGTAAAATGGAAAAAATCAGTGTTGAGAAAAAAGCTTATGAGGAGTTAAAAAACTTTGAATATTGGTTGAAGTCCGAATTTCCCACTGATAGTTATCTTAAGCCTTTTATTGCTAAACTACATGGAAAGGCGGCTCGTTTTGCTGGAGCTTTGCACGTTAGTTTCTATGATGAACCCTGCCGTGTGCCCCTCTCACTGGAATTTATGAAGGCAGGTATATTCTTGGCTGAGGAATGTCTCCGGCATGCAGAATATATTTTCTCCCCATCTGGTTTGGTTGCTGAGGGTGATGCCAAAAAGATTTTGGAGTGGATGGCGCGTTTGAGTTGCCTAGAGTGTTCGCTGGTTACTTCAACAGAAATAGAGCAAGGTATACGTAATCTTGATAAAAAACGTTGCCATCAAGCTTTAGATCTGCTTGAAAAAGTAAATATAATCAAACAAATTATTTACCCAGACCGTGCCAGAATTTGTCTCATACACAGGGGTTTTTGGGACATGAACAGGGCAATAAACGACGGTGTGAGGCGTCTATTTTAAAATAGACACCCTCTACCCAATAATTTTGAGTCTTTTTGTGCAAAAAAATTCTCTTTGCTTGCCAAATTTTGTTACAGAAATGTTGAGTTGGTGCGCTCAACGAGTTGCTTTTTGAGCGGTAAAAGTGCAGGACAAGCTTAAACAAAGGCGGTTCTTCGGAGCCGTCTCTTTATTTTTTCTAAAAGCTGATTGCGTGAGGTTATGCCATTTGAAACGGCACGGATTCAATTACCTTCCAAGTCCTTTTTCATGTCCATTCGGTCATTTCCAAATTTCCGTATCCTGACGAAACGGGGTATTGGTAATGACAAGGTGGTCCATCCATTTGAGTACATCCGCATGCCCCTTGATTTCGCAATGCTCTCGAAACGTCTTCCCTGCGACGGTCAGCCCTTCCGCAGGAAAAAGTCGGTGTCGGCAAGCGAGAACGTATTTCCTTCAAGTCCGGCGGACGCGCATGTCTACTCGGCAATCAGGGCGTCTTGCAAGGCTGCCCGCCTGTATTCAGGAATGGCCTTCAGGCATTGGAAAAGGTCTGACATCACATCCCTCTACCCATCAAAGGCAACGGACTCACGGGAAAATCCCTGTTGTATTCGCTGGGCTAAAAATACTTGCTCACCGCAAGTCTGAATTGTTCGAGGAAAAGTTGTTTAAAGTAGCTGATGTTGTTTTGCTCATAAAACAGGATGGTACCCTTCTTGTACTCAACTTCGTCTACGCTTCGGTAGGAAAGTGGGCAGAAGTCATCAGCAAGCAGGATCGCGTTTCCAAGAATGCGGGAAGTGCGTTTGTTGCCGTCTTCAAAAGGCTGGATATAGGAGATCATCAAAACAGCAAGCAGAGCTTTCTCAATGGTGTTTTCTGTTTGGTTAATCAGCACAACCAGCTGTTCTAAGGCTTCCTGAATCTGGAATTTGTTGTCGAGGGGGCGATAGTTTGTGCCGACAATACCAACCATGCCGGAACGGATGCCTTTCGCCACGTTCAGCCCAGAGGTAAGCACGGTATGAATTTCCTCGATTTTTGCCACGGTGAGTGCTCTGTAGTAGGCAGGATCTTCCAACACATAGTCCAGCGCCTTCTTGTGATTTATCACCATCTGTGTTTCTTCGGCTGTCTTGTCCTTGGCGGAAATGTTTTCTTTGAGCAGTCGTTCCGTATCGAGCAAGGTATAGGTGTTGCCCTCGATTTTCGAAGATTTCCAAGCTAGCTCAATGGTCAGACGCTCAAATTCCTTTTGCAGAAGTCCGGGTGATAACCTTGCCTTTTTCTGTCTGAAAGACTCATTCAGACTGGTCAGTTCCGTAATCTCATTGGCAGTCAGGAGCTGGTATAATTCTCTAAATACATCGAAGTTAAATCTCTCACTCCGCAGTTCTCGTTCCTCAATGTCTTTGGCGAAATAGGCTTCGACGTCGATTGGATATGTCTGGGTCGAGTGGACACTCAGCGCATATTTGGTGGCTTTGCCTGCTCCTGATTTTTTAACCAAGTTGGCGGAAATCAGTTTGTCCAGATCGCGCAGGATTGTGATCTTTGAACCTGTATGCCCCTGTTGATGCAGATACCGCTCAATCGCCTCACGGGAAGAGGAACCCTGATTTCTCAGGTACATAAGGATGAAATCTTGACGTTTGTTGGTCATGGATGCCTCTCTCAATTCGTATCATTTTGTTTTAAATTCGTATCGTTTTTGAAACGAATACTCAAGTTTTTCATGCTGTGAAGAGGAGCTATCTCATAACTTGGGACCATGCACCACGCGGCTGCCTTGAAATATGCCGACGCACCTCCAGTTCGAAACTGCCCCGGATGATCCACAAGTCCAGCCATCAGCATGAAATGGGCCGCAAGAATGTCGTTTTGCGAGGAGGGTTCCATGTTTCCAGATGTTCATAAGCAATGAAAGCATTACGAACTTCTTGGATTTCACGCGGTTGTCCCAACACATGCTTTCCGTTCAGGACCGCTGTGACCTGCTCCAGAGTGAGCGTGTTGTTTTCAACGGCTAAGAGGTATGAATGGTTCGAATCCGGTTTTCCTTGCACATGAAGGGAGAAGTCGAATGCTTATATTTCACGTTTGTATTCCGTTTCTGTAAAAATATAAGCTAGATGAGTGCATTTAGCAGATGGTTAAGAGAAAGGGTATCCGAATGCCCTCGGATACCCTGCTGTTGGACTAGCGTGTTCTTGTAATGAGTTCTTTGATCAGGCTATCAGCCTCCCATCCCTTGATGTTTTGTAGGTGTTTGCCAAAGCGTGAAGCAGCAAGTTCCTCTGGATTTTTCCCCCGCTCCTGAGCCTTGTTGCGAATGAGGGAAAGTTGACTCCGGCTGGCAGGCTTGTCTCCTCCTCCCTTGAATCTACTTTTATCATCCTGAGAGCCATCTTGAGATATGTTTCGATGGTTTTTGATATAGGGTTCGGCTTTTTGTTTAATCATGTTTATAACCCTATTTTTGGCCAATTCAAGGGTGTTCTCATTTTCAAAAGGAGAACGAGGAGATACGGAACAAACATCACTTACCACTCTTCCATCATGCATAACAAGACTTGCAGACATAATAGCAGTATTGCCGTTTTTATCAGTAGGAATTTGAAGAACTTGGACATTGATTGCATCGGAAATCTTAAACATGGAAAACTCCTTTTCCTGTAAAAGTGTTGATAAAAAGAGCACCATTCATTTAATCCAAGTCAAAACGTTCTGAATGGTGTTGAATCATGCATATAATGGAAAGTATTTTCTTTTTTTACATGAGGAGCATCATGTTTCATTTTTCCTCGTAGCCATTGAAGAAATGAATCTCTTTCGTATCCAACTTTTTTGCCGATCCTGACTTTCACAGAAGGTCCAATACCAAGCGCATCAGCATTCGACATGCTCTTAGCAGAAAAGATTCTTCCAATCTTCTCAGAGGCAAATTCTCTTGTAAAAACTGGAGGCAGTTCCTTACGCAATTGATCCAAGAATATTTCATCCCCAAACATGAGTTTTCTCCTTTTGTTATGACCTAGGAAGTCTTGAATATCCATATCGCCATGCATGTTTATCAAGATCATTTTTGCTGAATGTTTTGGCAAGATAACTTCCAGAACGAAACGCCACATCTCTTTTTCTGGAGAAGTCTTCTTTATTTTTATCTATGACAATTCCATTGTCATATTCAGGTTCTCTTCTTTTATTCAAACAATAATGAACAAGTCCTTCTTCGTTTGTATTTAAAGTATTTTTCCAAATCTTATTTGCTATATCAAAAACAGTAAATCTATTCTTTATGGCATTTGCATTGATCCAAAGAAGAAAATGATAATGTGGAAAAGAAGAGTCATGAATCTCTCTGGCCCAAAGGTAGAGAGGATCAACTCTATGAGTTGCTATGACCATTCGTTTTAACCTTCGTGAAAGGTTATAACTGAAATCAGATATGTGTTCAGGAGAAGGAAGAGTAGAAGCATCAGAGGGGGAATGAAGATCAAAACGAATTTGCATGACTTTGCTATGGTTTGCTATCGCAAATTCCATGAGTTCCTTTTGCTTCTCCAAGATGTCGATGAATTTACCTTCAGTGTCGTCTCTTGAAGGAAGGATTTGAAATCCATCAAAAACATCTTCAAATGTAACTTTTGTCATCATGAGAACTCCTTTTATTTAGTTTCATATTCTCATGAGCATGTGTTAAAAATAAATGTGATCTTTCTGTGATCTTGATCTGTTCATCTTTCCTTCTCTGGTGGATCATGATGAGCTATGCTTTTCTTTCTCTCACACCTGTGTGGTGTGAGATTAATGATTTCTTATTCTTTCTTTTTGTCTTTTTTTGTTGTTTATTTGTTCTTTTGTCTATATTTGTTGTTATCTTTCTTTTTTCTTCTTTGTTATCTTTTGTTTATCTTTTTAGTAATACAATCAGACCTAGAAGGAATATTAAAAATATGTCAGACAATTTTCCATTGTAAGCATATCCTTACCGTGAAATACTATGCTAAACTTGGCATATTATATGCTGAAAAGTTTGGCGGATTTTATATCAAAAAAGTCCATCCTTTTTTGATAAGGATGGACTATGTATTGATTGAAAAATAGAAATTTAAGGTCTTTTAACGAAGAGGCTTATACAGCAAACTGATTTTGATATCCTTTTAAGCTACTAAGGCATTTATATTAATTTTTTCAATACTCTGTCTGATTTTAGTCAAAATGATCGTATTTTCTTCAAATAATTCTAAAAGACTTCCCTTATCTGTAAAAGGAGACTCTTGAAGCACAGATAGATCTTTCATTATGCCATTTTGAACAATATATTCAATGATCTGGTTTACAAAGTAGCTTTGCCGAGAATCAAGCTGGACTTCATCCAGATAGTGAGAGAAAGCAGCTTTGGCAGCCTGTATGTCCATTCCTACGATTTCTCGAACAAGTTCTCCAAGAGGTTTTGCGCCATACTCTTTCTCATACTCTTCCTTTGATCCGAGTTCGTTCCAGAGGATATCTTCAAGAATAGCAATATCAGAAACCGTCAGCGGAATATTCCCTCTGAGTTTGGCAATTGCGGGATTATCTTGGTGTTGTCGAATATAAAAACTGACTTTCATCTTATAATTTTGAAGGTCGTCATTTTCAAGTTCAGACTCTTTCCACTCAATAGAAAGTAACTTATCTGAAAAATGCGTCTCGTACAGAGCCTGTTCCCTTTTGGGAATGTATTTCATCAGTTCACGAAGAGTATTGCGGATATGTTCAAATACATTGATTTCAGCCCGATCTAGCATATCCGTATGGAGTATATTTTCTATCATTTCTTTTTGAGCATGCACATCGGGAATCGTAGCCAATTTGGAAAGAGCACGCACTTTTTTTACAAGATCAGAACGACCTCGCATGTAGCTTTTTCCTGTTAGATAAGCCAGTTCAATACCATACATCAATGCATCAAAACGTTGGGCGCTGGCTTCATCGGAATCAGGTTGAATCAATGGGGCGACTTCTTCAGCGATTCGCAAAATATTTTCGTAGGAAAGTGCTTTGTAAGCTTGTGGATCAGCATAAAGATCCACATATTTTACATGCAGACGTACCGCAAAATGTTCCCTTTTGAGTTCACGCACCTTGGCAACCAGCTCATTTACCAGTGCAGAACGAAAAGCTCTCAGTTCATCCGTTTGGAATTCCAGCTCCTGCAATTTGAAAACGATCTGGGCTTTCAAATTAAAAACCTGTTCTTGTATGGAGCGTTGAACCGGAGCTTCAACACTTTTCCCTCCTACCCTGAAGAAGGAGAAGTTGTTGCAAAAATCAAAGATAAGGAATTCCTTCTTGTCTTCGCCATCCAAGAGGCCGGGGCACAGGCGCGTACCTCTGCCGATCATCTGCCAGAACTTGGCCTTGCTGAGTACCCGCTTGAAGAAGACAAGATTGACAACTTCCGGCACGTCGATGCCGGTATCCAGCATATCCACGGAAACAGCGATTTGCGGCAGCTTTTGCCTATCTGAAAAATCATCAATGGCGCTTTGGGCATAATTGGTCTGATTGTCGATGACCCGGCAATATCCAGAAGGATAGTGTGGGTAATCCTTATTCCAAATCTCCACAATTTTTTCGGCGTGCTTGTGATTTTTGGCAAAGATGATGGTTTTCCCCACGTTCTTGCCGAAATCAGCACGGATACCGTGCGTCATAAGCGTATTCAGCACTTGGCGAATGGTATCTATGTTGAAAACCCATTCATTGAGGGCCGCACTGTCGATCCGTTCGGGAATTTCCCCATTTTCGGAAGTGAAGCAGTCCTCAAATTCGGCCTTCTCCTCTTCGGAGAGTTCATCATAGGTGATGCCTGATTCCATGAATTTCAGGCGTGTCTCCACGAAATGAAAGTCAACGAGGAACCCATCCCGGACGGCCTGAGCCAATTCATAGCCGTATGTGGGAACACCGGATTCCAGTTCAAAGATTTCATAGGTGTTCTTGTCGATTTCGTCTTTGGGCGTCGCAGTAAGGCCTACGATGTGGGCATCAAAATAGGTAAAGATGTCTTTGTACTTTTTATAAATGCTTCGATGAGCCTCATCGACGATGATGAGATCGAAGTGCCCACAGGTGAACAGTTTTCCACCATCTTCGTCCTTAGCGTCGTCAATGCAGTTCATCATGGTCTGGTAGGTGGAAAAGACGCCCCGGGCCGTACAGTTGGACTTCTCCTCACAGAGATTCGTAATGGACAGATCGGGAAGAAGATTGGAGAAAGCCCGTTTTGCCTGCACAACGAGGCTCGTCCGGTCAGCCAGAAACAGGACATTTTTGATCCAGCCGTAGCGGAGCAGGACATCCACCAAGGAAATGACCACACGGGTTTTGCCGCTGCCCGTCGCCATGACGAGTAGCGCCTTGCGCCGGTTGCCGCTATCAAATGCCTGACAGACGGCCTTGATAGCTTCCTTCTGGTAGTATCTGTTGGTAATGGCTTCGCGTATGAGGATGTTCTTCAAACTGGAACGGGAATCCAGCTTATTGAATTCCTTGAGCAGATCGCGCTTGGAGTACACGCCGGATACCACCCGTTCCGGGTAGTATCGGTCGTTCCACATATGCGTATCAAAACCATTGGTGAGAAAAATGATTGGACGCCGACCGAATTTCTTTTCAAGAAGATCCGCGTATAATTTTGCTTGCTGCCGTCCTGCGGCAACATCCTTACAGACCCTTTTGGCCTCAATGACCGCCAAGGGCTTGGCATCGTCCCCGAACAGGACATAATCCGCATACCCTACGCCCGCCTTGTTGGGCATTCCTTCCAAGGGATATTCACTTTCCCAATCCTGCCCCTGCACCCATCCGGCATCTGTCAGCAGCGTATCGATGTAAACCTTTCGGGTTTCGTATTCAGAGAGATCCAGCGGCTTCTGAACATACGTCTGCTTTTGTTGATCGCGCCTTGCGGTGAGCTGTTCCCGCAATGCCTTGTTTTCCGCTTTAAGTTGCGCAATGGTTACATCCGTAGCATCAGCCTGAACTGGAGACGGCACAGCCTCTTTCTGCTCCAAAAGCGAAGAATCAAACTCACGTTCCTCATCGCCCTTGCCATAGCAGTAGTCAACGAAATCAAGGAAAACAAACAGGTTTTCCAGTGCATACCGTGCCTGCTCCTTACTGATGGCGCGGGTACTGTGGGCGGCATTGTTGCCCAGGGCACGGATAAAATTCAGACGTTTGAGGATTTCCCTGCCGACGATTTTCTGAAAGCCTTCCGTATTGAGGAGTGTGACCAGCTTTTCCTGATAAGGCATCGATAGAGACGTATCCACCGAATACATCCATTTGATCGCCAGTTCCATCGCTTTGCGGCAGTTGATCGCGCACGAGGCGGCATCAATGGAAAAGATCCTCTCGGCGGCGATAGCGGTGTTGGCAAAGCTGGAAAACTGTTTCTGCTCTTTCAGAAAATCGAAATTGGTCATGCTGGAACCTCATCCGAAATAGGTTTGCATCAGGGCCTTGTAGTTGAGTTCGAGTTTTTCGAGGCTTTGTTGAAGGGTTGATTTTGTTTTGTCGACCTGTTCCACGAAGGCGGCAAATTCATTTTGGAGAGAAAGTGGAGGATTTATTACCCGTAATGCCCGTAGTATCTGAAGATTAATATTTTTCTGTGCAGATACAGGAGCCTGCTCTTCAAGAATTTTTTGAAAAAAGGAAAACCAAAAATGTATGAACAACTGGTTTGCGTTGTCATTAGAGATAAAGCCAACCACGCTATCTGGGAAACAGGCATCAAATTTTAAGATAGCTGTTTTTGCAATATTCGCTGCTATAGTAATACAAAGTGTTCCCTCCGGCCACATTTTACTTTGCTGATAGCCCATTTCAGAATATGTGGAGGTATATTTTGTAATATATAATTCAGCAGCAGCAATTTCGCCAGTCTGAATTAATGGATAGTTCCCTCCAAGCAATTCTGGTGCATTACGAGGACGATGCTTTGAGATTCCTCTATTTAATTCACCCAGTTCACCAAGATTTTTTGTATCCCAGTTCCTATCGTTCGTTATCGGATTTCCAAACATCTCGATGAATCTGGATTTCACCAGCAAATCGAGCTTTTCGATCTGCTGCTTTCGCAGCGCAATGAGCTCATTGGCTTTGTCCAGAATGGCGGCAATTCTTTTTTGTTCATCAATTGGGTAGAGATCAATTGGTAAATAGTTTAATATTGACTTGCTAATCGCTTTAAATGTACTACCTGTACCTTTCGCATTGAGTTCATTATGTTTATATTTAAGAACATAAAAAATGTATTTATTGAAACAAAAATTTTTATGAGGTGTAATTGCTGCTAATCCTCTACCAATACAACATTTTTCTTTAGCAATATTTAAGGCTCCTATAGGAGCCCGAACAGAGAGCAAGATATTTTCAGGTTCAGCTATCTTCTGAGGTTGTGAACACCATATACGTGTTTTGGGATACAATTCTCCAAAATCGGCGTTTCCTTGGTAAAAAGGAAGGCCAATATTTGCAGTGTTATACGTCGAAGAATCTGGTGACTGCCCCATAGTAATCTTGCAAATATCTCCAAGTACTGTTTGGCTTTTTCTCATCACACCATCTTCTCCAACTCGGTCAACCCAGAAACGATCTTACTCTCAAGCTCCAAAATATCGCTCATGATCTCAGAAGTAGAGGGATATTTTTTCTCTACATAGACCGTCTGCTTGTACTTGTTGATGGACAGATCATAACCATTATCTACGATTTCCTGCTTGGGGACGAAAAAGCTTTGCTCAGTCCTTGTTCTGGAGTCTTCAGCTTTAAGGCTGTGGAACCGCTTGATGATGTCGGGAATATCATTCGTCTGGAGTGAGGTCCGTTTGTCGTCAAGGCTGTAGCCATCAGACTGCATATCATAGAACCATACCTTATCGGTTCCGCCGTGTCCTGTTTTGGTGAATATGACAACGGCAGTGGAAACCCCGGCATATGGCTTGAAGACGCCTGAAGGCATGGAAATAATCGCTTCAAGGCGGTTCTTTTCAATAAGTTCTTTGCGGAGAGCCTTGTGCGCCGTAGACGAACCGAACAGCACACCGTCCGGCACGATGGAAGCGCAACGCCCGCCGACCTTCAGCATCCGAAGGAATAACGCGAGGAAAAGAAGTTCCGTCTTTTTCGTCTTGCAAACCTTAAGGATGTTTGCCGAGACGATATCGTAGTCTAGGCTTCCCTTGAACGGCGGATTCGCTAGAATCTTATCGTACTTGTCGCTGTCTCCGTTTTGATCCGAAAGGCTGTCGCAGTAGGCGATATGGGGATTTTCAATGCCGTGGGTCATCATGTTCATGGCACCGATGCGGAGCATGGTCCTGTCCATGTCATAGCCCGTGAACATCGTGTTGTTGAAATGCGCCTTCCGTTCTTTCTTGTAAAAGATGGCGTCCTTGTGTTCCGTTTTCAGGTAATGAGCCGCCTCCACAAGGAAACCGCTTGTGCCGCAAGCAGGATCGCAAATATGATCTTCAGGAACAGGGGCTAGAAGTTCCACCATCATGCGGATGATGTGTCGTGGAGTACGGAACTGCCCGTTTGTTCCTGACGTTGCAATTTTTGAGAGGAGATATTCGTAAAGATCCCCTCGTGCATCCTTATCAGGTTCTTTTTTCAGCAGCTCATACACGCCTTCGAGCTTGTCGATGATCTGGCTCAACTTTTGGGGAGTCGGAATCTTGAAGATCGCATCTCCCATATACTTCGAGTAGGCGCTGTTTTTGTCGGAGTGCAGCGTCTTGATAAAAGGAAAGACATCCATCTGAACCGTTTCATAAGCGACACTTGCGGGCTTGTCCCGGAAAACGGACCATCGGAGATCGTTTCCCTTTACCTCGCGCTCTCCAAGCTTCACTGTTTCAGGAAAAAGACTCTTATGATGGGTGCCGAGGATGACGCACTCCTTTTGCTTGCGCGTATCCACTTCATCAAGGTCATGGATGAACATCAGATAGGTTATCTGTTCAATGACATCCAAAGGATTGGCGAGTCCGCCGGTCCAAAACTCCGTCCATAACGCATCGACTTTATTTTTTAATTCGCCCGTGATCATCAGATTTCGCTTTGATAAAAAGTAATAGAAAAAGGGAGTGGCCTGTTTCAAGCCAATCACAAGTATTCCTTTGGTTTTTATCAGAAAGCATAGTTATGGTCAAAGCAAGTTATTTCAATATATTAAGTAAAAATTGATTGCCGTATAATATAAAAAAACGCCGTACACCTCAAAGGGTGACGGCGTTTTTTGTTTAAAAACTTTTCAATGTATGAGGTAAAGAGAAAAAACTGTAAGAGCACACAAAGTATAAATGCTCTTTAAAGGCAAGAAGAGCAATCCCTTATTTCCTTTATTTAGTTTTTGGGGGTAATCAGAGAATTGTAAAAGTTTCTTTAATAATCATTCATTTTCCTGTTTATATTTGTCTTTTTCAAATTTATTTTGGATGTAAGCTAGCCTATTAAAAAATATGCCTATATCAACTCCTGTCGTAGCCACCATACTCAGAGCGGTCATAACGGCTGGCTCTTGACGGCCCTTCTCAGTGTTGAGGATATTTCGGAGCGTATAGCCTGTCGCTTCACTGATTGTCTGTTGCGTGATCTGATTGGTGATACGGATTTGCCTGAAAAATGGTCCGAATGGGCACTTGCACTCCCTCCATATCTCTTCCTCTTCTACTTCTTGCCATACTCGGGGCATGATCTCTTGTCGTATCAGACCAGCTTCTTTAGCTAAATCGGCAAAAAAGAAGCCGACATTGCTTCCCATTGCGCAGACAAGCCGCACTATGAGCATAACTCCTGGTTGGAGTTCTCCCCTCTCGATCTTTTGGATGCTTCGAGGATGGATCTTGGCAATAATGGATAGTTTCCATTGAGAATATCCAGAGCGTTTACGGTATTCCCGGAATATTCTTGCAAGTACGTGTTTTAATTCTTCCATCTTTTCATATTTGACGGAAGCATCAAAAAAAGCTAGATGATGAGAGAGGCTACGCCTTATATATCCGTTAAAAATTTTTACAAAAATTACTTGGTGCCCGGCTGGATAGAATCCAACAAGCCTAACTAGGTGAAATAATTACGCAGGAGGATGTAATGAGGTGTCTCAAATGGATAGGACCTTTTCTTGTACTGTTTTGCGTTGCGCACAATACCTATGCAGATTCAGAGGCATTATGCCCCTCAAAAATACTCGATAGAGGAACTCTTACGGGAGTCTACAAGGGCTCACAGTGCGGAGATATGTGCTATGGCGCATTTCAGCTTGATTCCGGGGAATCCGTCTTCATGATTGCCGATCCGGATCAGCTTGATCGAGAGCTGGGAAAGGAGGGCAACCGGGTTTCAGTGAATTACGATGTCCAACAATTCTGGAATGTATACGGTGAAGAATGTTCACGGATGGAAGTATACAAGAGTGGACATGTCATAGAGCAGCATACTGAAGGAAAAGCTTCCGCACCGAATTCCCTGCTCAGTGCGGAATACGCCCAGTGTATGGAGAAAAGCGACGGTGTCACCGTTGCCATGCAGGATTGCCTAACTGCGGAAGATGAACGTGTAGAAGCTCTTCTCAACACCACATATCAGCAAACAATGCAGGCAATGAATGAGAGGCAAAAGACCTTGTTGCGTGATTCCCAACGGGCTTGGCTCAAGTATCGAGATGGTTCGTGCGACACGATGATGTCGGTCCTTGGGGGAACTGCCGCTGGCCTTATCACGACAGGCTGGCGGCTCGAAATGACGGCCCGACGTGTGAGCTGGCTCACAGAAATATTTGACAATATCTAGGATAGATAGAACGGAAAGCAATAGGTTATTTTGAATGTCATTAACAGCAAGAGAGATAGTGCTATGATTCATTTCATCATCGGTGGTATTGTCACCCTGTTTTTTATTGGCCTTCTTGTGACTTGCCTTCCCTATGCCATAGGTGCTGCAATTATCGGAGGACTTATCTGGTTGACCTATGCCTACTGGAAAATTGCAGTTCCATTATGGATTACCTTTTTTGCATTGGGAATGTGGATGGCGAAGAAAGAAAAAGATCGCATTCGTGCATGGAAAACTGAGCCATCACAACCTCTCTGGCCAGGAGAAGCCAACAATAGAATTTGGAATATTACTCATGAGTCCATTTCTGAAGATAGAAATAAAAGTAAAGATTATATCTTTTCTATTAGAGATAGTGAATACAGTATTCCATATGGACGGGCAAATGCATTTTTGAATTTTTTTGGAAAAAGCCTCGACAATGATGATTTTAGAGAAGTCTTTTATTTTACTGTTACTCCAAGTAAGGATAGGAATGAGTTACGTGAATACGGGACGCTTATTGCCAGTGATGGCATTTATGTAAGTTTTCAGAAGGAAGAACGTAAGGATGACATTTATGAGACAAAGGACATTTGTATTCCCTTTGCAGGGCTTGACAGTATCGAGTGCAGAGAAAAAGAACTGAAAGTCAAATTTATTACTGCTGAAAACGATGACCTTCAAGAAGCGAAATTATTAAAAGAGGAAACAACTCTTCCATTAAAGTCGATTGCCTCGTTATGCCAATTTATACTTGATAGTGATATTTCACGTACTCTCTATCACAATAATTTTATTTCCTACGAAAATAAAGATTTACATATTAATCCTGAAGATAATTCCGAAATACTTGATATAGATGGTGATAGTGGACATGGTTATGGGGCAGAGTATGGCAATAATACTTTTGACCGCCTCATGGGTAAAGAAGTAGTGAATGCAGCTCAACAGCTTGATGAACATGGACGTCAGGTTAAATGGGGAGCGGATAGAATCGTCAATGGTCAAAATATTCAGACTAAGTATTACAAGAGTCCAAGCGAAAGCGTTGGCGCATGTTTCGAACATAAACAAGCTAAATATTTGAACCCAGATGGTTCTATGATGCAGATTGAAGTTCCAAGAGATCAATACCAACAAGCTCTGGTGGAGATGCAAAAACGTATTGATTCTGGGCAGGTGCCTGGAGCCAAACCTGGGGATCCTGCGGAACGGTTCGTGCGTAAAGGTGCCTTTACCTATAATCAATCATTCAACATTGCTAAAGCAGGGACACTTGAAAGTCTTTCTGTGGATATTGTTAATGGTATAATCTCCTCTACATATGCTTGCGGTATTTCTGGAGCCATTATTTTTGCTACTTGTATTTGGAACGGGAAAAATCCTAAGGAAGCTGCCAAGATAAGTCTTCAAGCTTCATTGGTATCTATGGGAAAGAGTGTGTTATTATACACATTGACGATGCAACTTTCCCGTGGGCAATTCGCCAATCTCTTTAAGCCACATTTTTTGAAAGATGGTACCCGTGCCGGTTTTAAAGGAATTAATAATCCCATTGCCAATATTAGCAATACGTTAGCAGAAAAGATCAGTCATTCGACTTTAGCGAAAACCTCTGTAGGCGAGGCAATGGGGTTACGTACAATAACGGGTAGAGCCATTATTTCTGGAACTGTCATCGGTATCGTCACATTTGGGCCAGATGTCGTGCGTGCCTTACGAGGACGTATATCTAAGCAACAGTTAGTTAAAAATACTACTGTGGGAGCCACGGCATTGGCAGGAGCATCCATTGGGCAGGCTCTCATTCCAATTCCTATCGCTGGAGCGATGATCGGAGCCACGGTTTCTGGTTGGGTTGCTAAAAAAACTCTCGATAATTTTGTTGAAGACGACAATACTCTCATGTTCCAAATTTTTAAAGAAGAATTTCTTGATTGTGCTATGCAATCAAGACTATCTAAATCAGAATTTGATACACTTGTTGGACGAACCATTTGTAATAATAAAATGAAGGATATTCTTACTAATATGTATGCTAGTGGTGCACCACGTAAGTATGCTCGTACCATTATGAATGAAGCTGTAAGCACACTTTTTAGTGAGTATAAGAAAATTGAGGAAGGCGAAATCGTACGTGGTATTGAAGCGTTGTCAGATGAAACAGTTGCAGCTTAAGATCAATATATACTTGATTAAATAAGAAATATATTCCTATCATCATTTTGTGGCACTTCTTTGCTCATGAAATTATTTTAAATATATATTACCATATTGAAATAGTAGAACTTTTCTATAAAGGCCTGTTCGAAAAAATATCGAACAGGTCTTTTCATATTCAGGAGGAACACATGGAATCGTTTTGTTCGGATCAGATACGCGAACTGGCACAGGCACTCATCAAAGTTCAGAAGCAACTCCAACCGGCAACCAGGGATGCCAACAATCCTTTCACCAAGAGCAAGTACGCCACCTTGAACAGCGTCATGGACTCATG
>OFGL01000625.1_pt1 | contig 28271 bp, 22 predicted proteins | sample 1521801 | NCBI WGS metagenome assembly OFGL01 (sample SAMEA3504085, study PRJEB24116) | mouse gut metagenome | biome: mouse gut; feature: mouse-associated habitat; material: faeces | place: Denmark | collected 2011 | reverse complement strand
GCATCCGACTGATGCTCATTTCTTATTCACATTTGTTTTTAAACAAGCTCTTAATGTTATAAGACTGCGATTCAGGCCCTGTCAAGTCCGACAAGCAGGGACAGGAATGCGATCCATACGCAAAATTAAAGAAAAGAATCGGTAATTGCAAGAGACCTCCCGATGCATATACCGCCTCATGGCCAATATCATCCGCGAATATGATTAAAAAATTTTGTAGACAGAAGAGAAACCGTTATATTTGCAAATGTATGTATGGTATGGAGTCCATTCCGATATGGACTCATAATCTTTCGATTCACTACTCATCAACTCGCAAGATATGGAAATTGAACTTTGGCTTATATGGCTGATATTGGCGGTGGTGATGCTCATTGTGGAGGTAGCCACACTCACGATGTGGTCGCTCTGTCTGGCGGCCGGATGTATTGTCTCGATGGTCTGTGCCCTGTGCGGTGCCGGGATGTCCGTTCAGCTTGTGGCGCTTCCAGCAGGCAGTGTTATAGCTTATCTGTTGCTTGTGCCGTTGTTCCGGCGCAAGAAAACGTTTGTGCAGAAGAGCGATGAAAACTCCCGCACAGGCATGGATGCGTTGCTGGGCCGTCGTGCGGTGGTAACCAAGGAAATCCGTCCCGGTGAGCTTGGTCGAGCCCGCATCGACGGCGACAACTGGCAGGTGAGGGCGCCGGGAATTGAGGAGACGCTGCCACGCGGCGCGGATGTGTCGGTAACCGGTTACGAGAGCATCATCCTTGAAGTGAAACCGGTATGTGGATAAAAGCGCAAGTAGTAAACTTGAATTTAAACAATAAATAATATGACAGGTGTAATAATTTTTGCGATAGTGGCCGTTGTTCTGGCCATATTGATCATATCCGCCGGAATCAAGGTGGTGCCTCAATCGGAGACGCGGGTGATAGAGCGTCTCGGCCGTTTCCACAGTGTGCTTTCGCCCGGTCTCAACTTCATAATCCCATTTGTGGATCGTCCCAAGACAATATACACCCGCAAGGTCGAGCGTCTTGCCACCGGCCATTATATGGCACGCACCGTGGCCACCACAGTGATCGACCTCCGCGAACAGGTCTACGACTTCCCCTCGCAGCAGGTGATCACCCGCGACAATGTCAGCACCGGGATCAATGCCCTCCTCTATTTTCAGATCACCGATCCGAAGAAGGCCGTCTATGAGATAGACAATCTGCCGAACGCAATCGAGAAACTCACCCAGACATCGCTTCGAAACGTGATCGGCGAGCTCGAACTTGATGAGACACTTACTTCGCGTGATACCATCAACTCCAAACTCCAGGTGATCCTTGACGAGGCCACCAACAAGTGGGGTGTCAAAGTGAACCGCGTGGAGTTGCAGGACATCCCTCCTCCCGAAAGTGTGCGGGTGGCCATGGAGAAGCAGATGCAGGCCGAGCGTAACCGCCGTGCCGAGATTCTGAACGCCGAGGGAGAGAAGCAGTCGTTGATTCTGCGTTCCGAGGGAGAGAAAACATCCAGGATCAACCAGGCCGAGGCTGTGAAACAGACTGAGATACTGCGTGCCGAAGGTGAGGCCAGGGCCATCATCCTCAACGCGCAGGCCGAAGCCGATGCCATCTTGCAGGTGGCTAAGGCCGTGGCGCAGTCCAAGACGGACCCCGCAACCTACATGCTTGCCGTGAAATACATCGAGACCCTCAAGGAGATGACCAAGAGCAACGACGCCCGCACCGTCTACATCCCATACGAAGCGTCCTCGGTCCTCTCCTCCATCGGCTCCATCAAAGACTTGTTCCAGAAATAAAGACTGTCTCTAAAATAAATTTATAAAGTTGCCCGGAATGGCCCTCATGCGCCCTTCCGGGCTGTTTTCGTGTTGCAGACTTCGCGAAAATTGACTAACTTTGTGAAATAATAGCAAATCATAGGGGAAATCGAAAGAAACGGGACATAATTTGTTATTAAGTCAATGGGCGACTATATATATTTTAAATGCCCATACTATAAATAAAAAACTGACTAATAAGAATACCCAATGGACAAATCTGATCCCTCTATTGATAAAGATATGGAAATGAATGCCGAAGGCGGAGAGCCTCAGACGAAAGCCCCGAAAGTGATTTCCGTGGCGACAATCAAATCATATTCGGACGCTCCCGAATTCATCCCGGAGGAAGAGCCGGCTTCTGAAATAATACCCTCTACTGAAACAGAACCGGTGGAAGTCGCTCCGGCAGAGACCTTGTCTGCGGAGCTGGCGCCTGAATCAAAATCTGGAGAACCGGAAGCAGAGCCGACGGTCGAGATTCCACATCTTGATATTCCGGTTGATATTCCGGCGGTGGCTGCCGACAGCCGATCGTTTGCCGACCTTGGGGTGGCTCCGCATCTGCTCCGGGCCATAGAGGAACTCGGCTTTCTCCATCCGATGCCTATTCAGGAAATGGTGATACCCCATCTGTTGTCGAAAGAGGGTGATGTCATAGGACTGGCTCAGACCGGCACCGGCAAGACCGCGGCTTTCGGTCTGCCTCTGCTGCAGCGTATCCGCGTAAGCGACCGCCATCCCCAGGCGCTGATCATAGCACCTACCCGAGAGCTTTGCCTTCAGATCGCAGGCGATCTCGCGGATTTCTCCAAATATGAGGAAAATCTCAAGATTCTGCCTGTCTACGGCGGCTCGAGCATAGAGAGCCAGATCCGGACCCTCCAGAAGGGCGTGCATGTGATCGTGGCTACTCCGGGGCGCCTTATCGACCTGATCAAGCGCGGAGTGGTGAAACTCGCCGATGTGCATACCGTGATTCTCGACGAGGCGGATGAGATGCTCAACATGGGATTTCTTGATGACATCGATGAAATTCTGTCGCATGTTCCCGAGAACCGCAAGATGTTGATGTTCTCGGCCACTATGCCCCGCGAAATTGCCGGAATCGCTAAAAAATATATGCGCGAACCCGTGGAGTTTGTGGCCGGCAACCGCAACGAAGGTACAAAAAATGTCCGTCACATCTACTATATGGTGAAGGCACACGACAAGTACCTTGCTCTCAAGAGGGTTGCGGACAACAGTCCCGATATCTACGGCATCATCTTCTGCCGCACTAAAAAAGAGACGCAGGAGATAGCTGACAAACTGATAGGCGACGGGTATAACGCCGACTGTCTGCACGGCGATCTCTCCCAGGCACAGCGTGACCTGGCGATGAAAAAGTTCCGCGACCATGTGACACAGCTTCTCGTAGCCACCGATGTGGCGGCTCGCGGACTTGATGTCGATGACCTTTCCCATGTGATCAACTTCGGACTCCCGGAGGACGTGTCGGTCTATACCCACCGCTCCGGCCGTACGGGCCGTGCCAACAAGACCGGTGTTTCCATCGCGATAATCCACAGTCGGGAGAGAAGCAAGATCCGCCAGATAGAGAAGATTCTCGGTCGGGAATTCGAGTATCGCAAGGTCCCGACCCCGGAACATATCATAGAAAAGCAGCTGTACAATCTCGCCGACCGTCTCGAACGCGTGGAGGTCAACGAATCGGAAATATCCAAGTACATTCCCGGCGTGCGCAAGAAACTGGAATGGCTTTCGGAGGAGGATCTTCTCAAGCGAGTGCTTTCGCTGGAATTCAACCGTCTTCTCACCTACTATCAGAATATGCCCGACATAGATCTTGACGAGAAGGATAAGAAAGAGAAGCGCGACCGCAAAGGTGAAAGAGGAGAGAAAGGGGAAGGACGTGGCAAGCGCGGCGACCGCAAGGACAAGGACCGCAGAAAAGGGGAGGACGGTTACGAGCGGCTGATGGTTAACATCGGCAAGTCGGCGGGTTTCTTCCCCGGCAACCTTATGGAGCTGGTAAACAAGAACGTTGCCGGCCCAAAGCCCGAAATAGGACGCATTGACCTCATGCCTGGCTATACACTCTTCGATGTCCGCAAGGGCGACTCGAAGCGAGTGCTCGACGCACTGCGTCATGCCGAGTTCTTCGGCGATAGGATTCATGCCGAAGTTGCCGAGGAGGGCCGCGATTATGCCTCTATGGGTACCGGCAAATCCCGCTATTCGGGTAAGAAAGGGAAGTTTGCCGGAAAGGAGAAGAGGGAAGGCAAGAAAAAGGATAAAGGCGAAAAGAAGGATAAGAAAGAAAAAAAGGAGAGAAAGCCGAAAGGGGATAAGAATGAATTCTCCAAGCCCAAATACAATGGCAATTACGATATATTCATAAATAAATAACGGATGCAGGAGAAAATCTTGAAAAGAACAATGGTGCGGATCCGCGTGATTGTCTCGGTATTGCTGGTCCTCGCGTCAGGCGCTTTCTCAACGAATGTAGAAGCCGATACGAGAGATACGGTCCTGACTCCCGCGGAGCGCGCATTGGTCGATATGCCGTCGGATGTGCTCGACATCGTTCCGGCTTCGGCAAGACTTGACATGATAGATTATCTCCGGGTAGACACTCTCCGGTATGTCCCCAACGCGATGAACGGCCTGTCAAGGCTGCTTCCGCCGGTTACCGACTCGTTTGTCGAGATGGAGGTAACGCCGGTAAGTACCGTGCAGATCAAGATTCTTCCGGAAGGCGGGGATGGCAAAACCTACATTGTCGGCGTAAGTTACACTGTAGGCGATACCATACAGGCGAAGGACAGCGAGCTTTTGTTCTTCACCTCTGATATGAAACCTCTGGACAGAAACCGTCTGATAAGGATTGCGAGTATGGAAGACTTCCTCACTCCGGGTCTTGTAAGGAAGGACCGGGAGGAACTGCTGTCTCTCGTGCCGTTTCCGGCTGTGGAATACAGATTCTCACCCGACGGCGCAGAGTTGCGCGCACGTCTTACTGTCGACAGGTTTATGAGCCTGGAGGATTATGACCGTCTCAGACCACATCTTGTGGCGGAGCGGGTATTCCGCTGGAACGGAAAGAAATACGTAATGGAGAAAAACAAGTAAGAAGACCAGAACAAGACAGACAATACAACATGGAACGCAAAGTACGAGTTAGATTTGCACCGTCACCCACCGGACCGCTTCATATCGGTGGAGTGCGTACGGCTCTTTATAATTACATCTTCGCCCGCAAGCATGGCGGCGACATGATTCTCCGAATCGAGGACACCGACAGCCGCCGTTTTGTACCCGGAGCCGAGGAATATATCAACGAGGCACTTGCGTGGCTCGGAATCGGCATTGACGAAGGTGTGCGCGAGGGCGGGGCCTTCGGACCTTATAAACAGAGCGAGCGCCGCGACATCTATCGTGAGCATACGAAACGTCTGCTTGACGCCGGCAAGGCGTATATCGCTTTCGATACTCCCGAGGAACTCGAGGCTGCGCGCCGTGACACTCCCAACTTCCAGTATGACGCCTCTACTCGCGGCAGGATGCGGAACTCGCTGACATTGCCGCCTGAGGAGGTGAAAAGACTGGTCGATGCCGGCGAACAGTACGTGGTGCGTTTCAGGATAGAACCCGGACGGGAGGTCAAGGTCAACGACCTCATCCGCGGAGAGGTGGTGATCAATTCATCGATTCTCGATGATAAGGTGCTCTTCAAAAGCGCCGACGATCTTCCCACCTATCATCTTGCGAATATTGTCGATGACCATCTAATGGAGGTGTCGCATGTGATCCGTGGGGAGGAATGGCTTCCCTCCGCTCCTCTGCATGTGTTGCTGTATGAGGCTTTCGGATGGACCGACACCATGCCGCAGTTCGTGCATCTGCCGCTCTTGCTCAAACCTGTGGGCAACGGCAAGCTTTCAAAACGTGACGGCGATAAACTCGGTTTTCCTGTATTTCCTCTCGAATGGCATGACCCGGCTTCGGGCGAAGTGTCTCCGGGATACCGCGAACGTGGTTATCTGCCTGAGGCTGTCGTGAATTTCCTTGCCTTGTTGGGCTGGAATCCCGGTGACGATGTGGAGCTGATGGATATGTCGACGCTTATTGACAAATTCTCGTTTGAACATTGTTCCAAGGCCGGAGCCAAGTTCGACTATAAGAAAGGACTGTGGTTCAATCACGAATACCTGATGAAGCTCTCCGACGAACGTCTTGCGGAACTTTTCGCCCCCGAACTGGAGCGCAGGGGCATAACCGCTTTCACACCTGAATACATAGGGCGCGCCGCCGGTATGGTCAAGGGTCGTGCCAATCTTATCGGTGACCTTTGGGAGCAGGGTGATTTCTTTTTCAAGGCTCCGGAAGAATACGCTGAAAAGGATGTGCGGAAGCGCTGGAGCGCCGACACTCCCCGCATAATGGAGGAACTGACAGGTGTGCTCGAAGGCATCGACGACATGTCGTCGGCCAATGCCGAGAAGATAGTGCTCGGCTGGATTGAGGAGAAGGGATATCATCTCGGCAACGTTATGAACGCCTTCCGTCTGGCAGTGGTAGGCTCATGTCGCGGACCGCACATGTTCGACATCACCGAACTTATGCCCCGTGAAGAGGTGGTGGCCCGTATACGCCGTGCGGTGGATACCATTCCTGTGCCAGAAGGCTGATGCGGTCTGATGGCACCTGATACAGATATATAGGAGTAAGAGACTTTCCACAAGAAATGCTGATCTCGGACATCTGCCGGGCTGTGGTCGAGGAACCCCTTTACAGTGCGGGAATTATCCTGTACCGGGTCGGTGTGTCTGTTGCTGGCGTCTGTAATGTCAAGGCCAGGCGGCTTGCCGCCGGCCAGAGACGTATATGGCGGAAACTGAAGGCTTCGTTCACACCCGGCGACAAGGTTTTCTGGATTCATGCGGCATCCCTCGGCGAATTCGAGCAGGGGCGTCCGCTGATTGAGATGGTGCGTCGCGAGCATCCGGAGTATAAGATTTTGCTCACTTTCTATTCCCCGTCGGGCTACGAGGTGCGCAAAGATTGGTCCGGAGCCGATTGTGTCTGTTATCTTCCCTTCGACACTCCGCTGAGAGTGAGCCGTTTCATGCGGCTGGCACATCCCGAAATCGCCGTTTTTGTCAAGTATGAGATATGGCGCAACTATCTGCACCGTCTGTACCGTCGCCATGTTCCGGTCTATCTTATGAGCGCGGCGTTCCGTCCCGACCAGTGGTTTTTCCGCAAGGAATCGGCATGGTACGGCCAGTGGCTGAGATGGTTCACCCGGATATTTGTACAGACAGAGGAGAGCCGTCATCTTTTGGAGAGAATAGGCATCACGCAGGTTGATGTTGCAGGAGACACCCGCTTTGACCGAGTGTCTGAGATCAGGGATGACGACAGGGAGGTGCCGGAACTGGAGCGGTTTGCCCGTCTTTGCAATCCCGAACAGCTTCCCGTGATGTTGGCGGGGAGCAGCTGGCCTCAGGATGAGGAAATCTATGCGCCATGGTTCAACGCACATCCCGATATTCCGCTTATTATCGCTCCCCACGAATTTGACGCGGAGAGAATAGAGGGGATAAGGCGGCGATTCTCCAACGGAGTAGTGCTCCTCAGCGAGATGGAGTGTGATCCGGATGCTGCTTCCGGATGTCAGGTGCTTGTGATGGACTGCATGGGGCTCCTGTCATCGGCGTACAGATATTGCGACATAGCATACGTGGGAGGAGGATTCGGCGCCGGTATACACAATCTGAATGAGGCCGCAGTCTATGGCGTTCCCGTCATATTCGGGCCTAACCATACCCGCTTTGTGGAAGCGCTCGACCTTGCCGCGCTCGGCGGAGGGATAGCCATAGCCGGCAGAGAGGGCTTCGAGCATTGGATGGGACTCCTTGTCTGCAATTCAGAAGAACGGCTCCGGCGAGGTCGCTGGGCCGCCGAGTACATCTCCGAGAAACAAGGTGCCACCGAACGCATTTACAACTCCATATTCCGTCAGATATGCCCGTCGATGGAGTAGTTGAGAAAGTCATCGAAGGGCTTCAGCAGACGCATGAGGCCTGAGATGGTGGATAAGGCTTTGGAAGACAGCATCAGACGGTCGGGAAGAGGAGCGGTGGCCGTGAACCAGCGGGGTTTCAGAAGATCGATATGTTCCCAGTCTTTCGGGAATCCCTTGGGTGCGGTTTTCAGAAGTTCTTCGCCCACAATGGGATAATGCTTTGCGAACTCGGGATTCCGGATAATCTCGAGATATTCCTCCACATTGTCGAAAATGTCCTGGCGGATTGATTTCAGGATCGGGGCAGACGGATTCCATGCGCCTCCGGCCACGCACGACGCTCCCGGCTCGAGATGGACATAATAGCCGCAACGTGGACTTTTCTTGCCTCCGTTGGGGTTGATATAGATGCCGATATGTGTTTTGTATGGAGTCTTGTCGGCAGAGAAGCGTGTGTCACGGTAGATACGGTAGATGCAGTCGGACGGTGTGAGCCGCGCTGCGTCCGGGTCGAATTTCGCGACTTCTGCAATCAGACGGAGAGCAATCGCCTCGGACCTGTTCCGCACATCGAGCCAGCGCTCTTTATTGGTGTTGAACCATTCTCTGTTGTTGTTGAGCTTAAGCTCATTCAGAAATTCAAATATAGTTTGCATGTATTATACAGCCTCTTGTTTTTCTTATTAGAGTATTTTTTATGTATTCCGATATTCAGACAATGCCGTCTCTATGGTGAGTCAGAATATTTCGTAATCGGTCGACGTGACCTGGAACTCGGTGCGTCGATTGATCTGATCGGCAGCATCACGGTCTTCCTCGCTTTCGAGATCTTCAATAAATTCCGGAGTCAGCACAGTCTCTTCCGCAAACTGCGGGTACTCCTTGTTGATGCGTTTGGTAATCTTTTTCGGCATGGATTTGCCATAGCCTTTCCAGGACAGGCGGTCCGGCGCTATGCCGGCATCCACCAGATAATCCACCACGCTTTTCGCCCTCCTTTCTGAAAGACCGATATTGTATTCTTCGGTTCCGACGCGGTCCGTATGCGCCCCCATCTCTATCGTGACGTTCGGATTTTCGTTGAGAAGTGTGACCATCTCGTCGAGAGCCGTCTTCGATTCGGGACGCAACGTGGCCTTGTCGAAATCATAATAGATATTCTCCACTACCTGCGGCTTGTGGACGGCCGCCAGCACGAAGTCTACGCCGTAATCGGCATCCTCTTCGGCAATGTCCGACTCAAATTCCTGCTTGACATTGAGATAACCCTTGGCGCCGGCGAGCATTACGTATTTCACGCCCCGGTCAAGGTTGAACTTGAAAGAGCCGTCATCGCGCGCGACTTCCTTCTGGTTGGAGCCGTCATCGCCTACTATGCGGATTATGGCGTTCGGTACCGGCTCGTCATCCTTGTCTACGACATAGCCCGAGATTGTTATTTTGATTTCCGGAAGCAGGAAGCTGTATATGTGGTCATAGCCCTTGGCATCGCCACGGTTGGAGGAGAAAAAGCCGGATTCCCCCTCTCCGAACGTGATTCCGAAATCATCGCCTGAACTGTTCATCGGCAGTCCGAGATTGTCTACGCTCCAGCGGTCGCCGGTGGAATTAAGGCGTGCCTTGAAAAGGTCGAGACCTCCGAATCCGGGATGTCCGTCGGATGAGAAATATAGAAGAGAGTCGGTGCGGACGTAGGGAAACATCTCGTCGCCAGGGGTATTGATTTGTTCTCCAAGATTTTCGAGGCTTCCGGCACGTTCCTTCAGATTTATTCTCCAGATGTCCTTGCCGCCGAATCCTCCCGGCATATCGGAAGAAAAATAGAGATAAGTGCCATCGGGCGATACTGCGGGATGCCCCATAGCCGATAAAGTATCGGCGGTTATTTCAAACTTCTGCGGTGCACTCCATGTCGCGTCGCTTCGTCTTGAGGTGAATATCTCGACTGTGGTAGGAGCGTCGGGCAGACGCCTCGCCATGGTCAGATACATGGTTTGTCCGTCGGGAGAGAAACTCACGATCCCCTCGTCGTTTTCCGAATTAAGCTCACCTTCGGCAGGCTCAGGACGCTGCCAGTTACCCTTCTCATCCTTTTTGGAGAAAAAGATGTCTGATTTTTTTGTTCCGGTAATTTCCGACTTGTTGGTGCCGGTCGCTTTTTCGTTGGAGGAAGTGAAATAGATGGTATTCAGTTCTTTGTCGAGGAACATCGGCGCGAAGTCGGCCCGTCTGGAATTGAACAGTTTTGCCGCTTTTACCTGATAGCGGGTTTTCTTGTCCGATTTTGCTCTTATGGCTCCCTGGCAACCTCGAAGACCCTCCTTGGCGAGCAGATCGCCGGGACAAAGTTTCAGATATTTCATGTAGGCATCGATGGCGGCCTGATATTTCCCCTCCATCTGCAGAGACCTCCCTAAATAATAATATGCTGTCGAATCCGGATATTCGTACCGGATTGCGTTCTGATAAGCTCCGGAGGCGCGGGCGGCCATGTTCAGCCTCCGGTAACAGGTTGCCATTTGATATGCCACTTCCCCGCGCAGCGCGCGGTCCTCCCGGGGCTTGAGTTTGCCGTAGACAGAGCGGTATGTTTTCGCAGCCTCGAAATATTCGCCGCGTTCGAACTGCTCGTTGGCCACAGAGAGTTTCGGAGTCTTGCACGATGTAAGGAAAAGGAGCGCGATGAAAGCCGTTATCACAGTCTTTATCGACACTGGAGATATGATCGGATGTCTGAAATAAGCCATAAATGGAAAGAGCATCGGGAGTCTGTCCCGGTGCTCTTGAATAACGTTTTACACACCCTTCATATTGCCAGATTATCTCTTCTTGGCGCGGCGTCTGACACCGGTTGCCTGCTCAAGGCCGGCGGCGATGTCATCGAATATTTCGTCGACTATGCCGATGCCGTTCACAGGAATGTATTTATTCTCCTTCAGATAATAATCGCGCAATGGCATTGTCTGGCTGTGGTAGACATCAAGACGGGTCTTGATTGTGTCTATATTGTCATCTGTACGGCCTGTTTCTTGTCCACGTTTGATCATGCGGTCCACAAGTTCCTCTTCGGGGACTTCGAGACCGATCACCGCATGAAGTTCGGTTCCGCGTTTGCGGAATAATTCCTCAAGGGCCTCGGCCTGCGCGATGGTGCGGGGGAATCCGTCGAGCACCACGCCGTTTTTAGCGGCGGCCTCGCTGTCGAGCACGTCGTCGAGGATGCGGATCATGAGGTCGTCCGGGATGAGTTGCCCTTTCGAAATGAATTCATTGGCAGTGCGGCCCAATTCGGTGCCGCGTTTGATATGGTCGCGGAGGAGCTCGCCTGTCGATATATGGTAGAGACCATATTCGTCTATGAGTTTGGCGCTTTGTGTGCCTTTGCCGCTTCCCGGGGCTCCGAATATAGCTATGTTCATAATAATTCCTATCGTGTTATTTTTTCTTATTTATGGTGTGTCTTTACATTGCCGAACAAGTTGCCACCCGGCAAGGTTCACTCTTCGTCGATCACATATATATCCTTGAGGTTGCGCACCTTCCCGTCGAGATCAAGGCCGTATCCTATAATGAATTTCGGCGGAATGGAGAACGCCACATAGTCGGGAACGAAGCCGGTTTTCGAACTTTCCGGCTTGTGAAGCAGCGTTACGAAGCGTATCGACCGAGGGTTGCGTTTTTTCAGGTCCGATACCATCATGGATGCTGTCAGCCCGGTGTCCACGATATCCTCCACGATAACGACATCCATGCCCTCGATATCCTCGGTGAGTCCCATGATTTCCTTCACCTTACCTGTGGAAGACGTGCCTTCGTAGCTTGAATACTTCACAAAATTGATACGGGCGTTATTGAGTCCGACTTCGCGAAACAGGTCAGCGGCAAAGATGAACGCGCCGTTGAGCACACACAGAAAGAGTGGATTTTTTCCTTTCAGGTCCTCCCTAAGTTCCGAGGCCACTCTCTTTACCTCTCTGTCTATTTCGGCGCTGGTGAGATATGGCACGAATGTAAGGCCGTCAACCGAGACTTTATTATCCATAATCAATGTGGTGGGTCTAAATGATTTTTTTAAATCAGGTTTCTTTTTACTGCCCTTTGCGGCTGATGGATTGACTGCAGACGGCAGATGGAATTATTCTGCAAATTTAGCAAAAAAATGTTATTTGTTTCTGACCGATAGCAAAAAATAAGGAAATTTTAGTAAATTTGCATTATGCGCCCTCGTAAAGATATATTGGTGTCGGTATGTTTTATTGTAGTCACTTCGCTATTGGTCATGGCGATATGGTGGGCGTGGAGGCAATATGTGACGGATCCTCCATACGTGGATCCGGAGCAGTTTCCGGTGAGAGGAATTGATGTGTCGTCGCACAACGGGATGATGAATCTTGACGCGGCTGCCAGGGATGGAGTGGAATTCATCTGGATAAAGGCTTCGGAAGGTGCCGACTTCCGCGATGCCAATTTCGCGCTCAATTATCAGAAAGCCCAGCATGCAGGGCTAAAGACCGGAGCGTATCATTTTTTTCGGTTCAACCGTGGAGGGGTGGAGCAGGCACTGAATCTGCTTAGGGTGGTGAGCGGACGCCGTCTCGAGTTGGGCATAGCCGTAGATGTCGAGGAACATGGCAATCCCCGTACTGATACTGACAGCGTGCTCCAGCGTCTGCAGACCATGACCGAATACCTGAATCTGCGCGGATACAGAGTGACGTTCTATACAAATAAAGACGGGTATGCCAAATACCTTTCCGAATATTTCCGCGGATTCCCGATGTGGATATGCTCTTTTACCGATGATTCGGTTGGCGATGACTGGGCATTCTGGCAATATGACCACCATGCGAAGGTCAAGGGAATCCAGGGTGACGTCGACATGAACGCATTCTGCGGTTCACGGGAGCAGTGGGATTCATTATGGCGCCGTCCGGTGCCGGGAGTGGCATATCCTCTCCGACCGGAGAAGTAATCAAAATAAAAGGGTATCAAATTCCGTTTCTATACAATAATAAGTACATAATAAAAGGCTGTATGGTCCGTGTAACGCGGGCTGACAAAAATATATGGATTTGAAACGATTCAACTTTTCGGTGCGCCTTACGCTGGTTGCGGTCATGGTAATGGTCGCCGCTTTTGCCGCGCAAGCACTGAATCCCGACTATTACTCATCATCCTCGCTGCTTTCCTCCGGGAAGTGGGCCAGAGTCATAACCGAAGGAAACGGAATGCGGCTCATATCGACGGCGACCCTCCGGAAACTCGGATTCGAAGATCCCTCCAGAGTCCGGGTCTACGGATTCGGCGGAAGAATGTTGCCCGAGATCCTTTCCGAGTCGATTCCAGATGATCTGCCGCCGGTTCCCTCTGTGGTCACACCGAAGGGAGTGGTGTTCTTTGCCGTGGACCTCAACACATGGACTGTCGGTGCAAGAGACAGCAGACGTCCGTACGGACATGAAGTGAATCCTTACACGGGACTGAGCTGTTATATAATAGGAGAGGGTGGCCCTGCTTTTGAAATGTCCCGAGCCGAGCTTCCGTCGTCGGCTTCAGGAACGGTAAGCACTTTTACCGAACGCATTGTCCATGAGCGTGACCTTTACAATCCCGGTCTGTCCGGGCGTACTTTTCTCGGAGAGGATTTCAGAGCGAACAAGTCGCAGACTTTCTCGTTCACTCTTCCCGACAATGCTTCGGGAGATGCCGTTGCCCATGTCCGCTTCGGTACGCATACCTCCAACGGCACATCCTTCATTGTGGTGTCGGCCAACGGCAAACAGCTTCCGGCCGGCACGAGCGATGAGATAAAACCATGTGGCAAGGATCAGTTCATGAACATGACATCAAGCGTGAAGGAAATCGAGGGATGTGGAGACAAACTCGACATCAAGATAGATTTCAGCTATTCCGGAGCGCTGTTCCATGCCGGACTCGACTATATAGAGGTGTTCTATGAGCGTAGTCTTTCTCTCAGGGACGGCCAGCTCTACTTCTTCGACAGCTATTCCGGCAGCGAGGAAGTGCGGGTGAAGGGTTGTTCGGCTTCCACACAGATATGGGATGTGACAGACCGTTTCGCCCCGGCGCTTGTGAACTGTAGTCTCAATGGGACGGAGGCGGCTTTTGTAGCCCCGAAAGGCTATCATGAATATGTCGCTTTCAATCCCGAATCTGTCGCTGTGGAGGTCGAGGCCGGAAGAAGTGAGGCCGGAAGAAGTATAGCCAATCAGGACCTGCACTCGCTTCCCGTCCCTGATATGGTTATCATCACGCTTCCCGATTTCCGCGAGGGCTCCGAGAAGATCGCGCAGCTGCACCGTGATGTCGACGGAATGACGGTCCATGTTCTTCTTGCCAACGATATTTATAACGAATTCTCCGGAGGACGTGCCGATTTCAGCGCGTTTCGCCGAATCATGAAGATGTGGCACGACCGTGAGGGAGGGGAGCGTCTTAAATACTGTCTCCTGATGGGCAAGCCCACTTTCGATCCGCGGCATCAGATGCAGGAAACTCTGGAATGTGGATATTCTCCCATGTTGATCTGGCAGTCCCCTGATGGAGACTCTGAGATAAACTCTTTCTCCAATGATGACTATATCGGTATGCTCGAGGATGTGGAGTCGGGCAGATTTGTGATAGGCAACGCGAAAATCAATGTTGCCGTTGGCCGCCTTCCGGTCAAGACATCGGCTGAAGCTCTTGCCATGGCCTCGAAAATAGAGAAATATGTCAAGAATCCCAACTATGGCGCATGGCGGAACAAAGTGATGATAATAGCCGATGACGGCGACAACGGAAATCATCTTGCCCAGGCAGAAGCTGTATACGATAATTTGAGATCTTCCGGCAACGGAAAGAGCTTTCTGTACGACAGACTGTATCTTGACTCTTATCCGCTTGAGTACTCAAGTGTGGGCGCCATCTATCCGAAAGCGACCGAAAGAATGCTGCGTAACTATAATGACGGGGTGCTTCTGACAAATTATATCGGCCACGGATCTACCACTGGCTGGGGCCATGAGCATCTCTGGGATTGGCCCGACATAATCGGCATGACCAACAGGAATCTGACTTTTATCTACGCGGCTACATGTCGTTTCAACTGCTGGGACTCGCAGGAGGTGTCAGCCGGAGAGAGATTAATGCTTAATCCCGATGCCGGAATAATCGGCATGATGGTGGCGAGCCGCTCGGTCTATATAGATCAGAACGGAAAGCTCAACGGGTATACGTCGAGCAGATTCTTTGTCCGTGACGAGGATGGCCTTCCGCTCCGTTTCGGAGACGTTTACAGGGAAGGTAAAAATATGTATGCCACCAATACCAACAAGCTCAGATATTGTTTTATGGGAGATCCCGCCTTGCGCATACCCTCTCCTTCATATTCGGTGGATATCGAAAGCATCAACGGCATTGCGCTCAAATCGGCTGAAGAACTCCCGGAGGTGAAAGCTCTCGGCAAGATGAAGCTGGAGGGAGTTGTAAGGACTTCAAAAGGAGATGTCGATACGGAATTTGACGGCACTGTTAATCTGCAGGTATATGATGCCGAAAGGGTCATTACAACCTATGGCAACGGAGATGACGGCGTCCAGAAAATGTATAACGACCGCAAGACACGCCTTGCCGCTGTCTCGGTGAGGGCGGAAGGAGGTCGGTGGAAGGCTTCGGTAAATATGCCTCCGGAGATAGAGAACAATTATTCACCGGCACGCATAGTGGCATACGCATGGGACGGCCACGGGAAGGAGGCAAACGGAGAGACCGAAAAATTTTATGTTTATGGAATCGAACCTGAGGTGGAGACGGATACTGTCGGTCCCGAGGTGGAGTATTTCTATCTTAACAACGAACGCTTCGAGACCGGAAGTGTGGTGAACTCCAATTCCCTTGTCATTGCCCGCGTGAGCGATGCTTCGGGAATAAATATTTCCGATGCCGGAATCGGACACAAGATGTCCCTCACTCTTGACGGCGCCAGGACATTTGCAGATGTGGACAGTTACTTCGAGTCGGACCCGGAGACACCCGGAGCCGGTGTTATAGCATATCCTCTCTCGGATGTCGCTCCAGGAAGCCACTCGCTTGAACTTACTGTCTGGGACAACGCCAACAACAGCTCGAAGGCGAAGATCGACTTCCAGGTTGCAGCGGCTTCCGATCCGGTGATCTATGATATCTATACCGACTGCAATCCCGCCTCTGAGAGCGTGGTGTTCACCATTGAGGTGGATCGTCCCAACACGCTGCTCGGCACCTCTGTCGGAGTCTATGACCTGAACGGCAAGAAGGTATGGGGATACGATTCCACCGTCAGCACCGATGCATCGAGCCGAATCTCGAAGCAATGGGATCTGCGCGACTCTTCGGGAATCCGCGTGCCGCGCGGCATATACATCTATCGTGCCTCCGTCGAGACTCCGGAGGGCACCTATTCATCAAAATCGAAGAAACTTGCCGTTACGGCACAGTGACTGCAATAGTAATGAATCATACTGGCAATACCCCCATGCTTCCGGAGCCTACGCTCCGCCGGTTGCCGTGGTACCTCGCTTACATAGATATCCTTAAAAATCGAAATGTAGAGTTCGTGTCATCCACCAACATATCCAAGGCGCTCAGTGTCGACGCTTCCCAGATTGCCAAGGACCTCTCGTTTCTGAATCTGAAGGGAAAGACGAGAATCGGATACGAAGTCGGGGCTCTCTCCTCGGCGCTTGAGGATTTTCTCGGTTTCTCACGCCGGCACAAGGCGTATGTGATAGGGGCAGGAAGCCTCGGGACAGCTCTGATACAGGATTCGGGCCTCTCCAACTATGGCCTTGAGATTGTGGCCGGGTTTGACATCAACCCCGTGCGGGTGGGACGGAACGAGTGCGGGGTGCCGATTCTGCATGTCGATGATATCTACGCCAGAATGGAGAGCGAGCCTGCGGAAATTGCAATTCTCACCGTTCCCGTCGACTCCGCCCAGGAATCGGCCGACATAGCAGTAGGAGCGGGAATACGCGCCATCTGGAATTTCACTCCTTACCGGGTGAAAGTGGCTGATGGCATAGTCATGGCCAATACATCGATTTATGCGCATCTCGCGCTAATATTCAACCGCTTGAACACACTCTGACGTATGAAGATATTTGCAGCTGTCGGCAATCATGCCGGATTTATCCCGGCCTATGGCGAATCAGTAGTCCCGTCGGATCGAGACATCCCGCACGGATTCTGGTACGAGATTCCCGACTCTTCGATAATAAGGAGCGGCAATCCGTTTTTCGTGCCTGATTTCGATACTCGGTTTGTGGCGCTTCCATCCATAGCCGTAAGGATATGCAAGCTCGGCAAGGGTATTGCTCCCAGATTCGTGCCGAGATATTATGATGAGGTGACATTTGGACTGTCGGTGGTGGCGGCGGACAGACTCGGGGATTCGATGGTCCGCGGATTGCCATGGACCCCGGCAGTGGCTTTCGATGGCAGCTGTATGCTCGGCCGGTTCATCCCGGCGGAGGAATGCGGAGGGAAATTCTTGATAAAGGCTGGAGGAAACGAGGTGGCATGGTCGCTGGATTCGGCTTGCCGCCATATCGGGGAGATAATCTCGGAAATCAGTCGCGGGTGCACCATAAAGACGGGTGACATTATCCTTCCGTATATATCGTCTGCAGGTATCCGGCTTCTGCCCGGCGACCATATTTCGGTTATGACAACAGACAGTTCCAACATACTTGAGATAAACGTGAAATGAATCTAAAGCCTTTATTTGCAATACCGCTTGTTTTATCGGCACTCTGTGCCTCTGCGGTGGGTGTGTCCACATTCAATTATGAGTTCGCGGAAAATTCACGTCTTACCTCAGGACACTGGGTAAGGGTATCTGTCGACAGAACCGGCATATACGAGATCTCCTACGACAGACTTCGGGAGCTTGGATTCAGCAATCCGGAAAAAGTCGGCGTATTTGGATGCGGAGGCAGAATGCTCGGCTATAATTTTACTGATGGCAGAGGAGTCCGTCTCATGGAGGATGACCTGACCGGAGTGAGCGTGGCACATGGCGACGGCAAGCTGGTTTTTTATGGTGTCGGAACGGAAAACATAAGTTTCGGCAAAGATCGTTTCCAGGCGGCTCCGATGAATATATACACAGACAAAGGGCACTACATGCTTGGAGAATGCGAGGATATTGTCTCCATGATGCCGATGAATTACAATCCGCAATTGGTCACCGCGGACATGCCGATAGGTCTCGGATATCATTACCATGAACTTGACCTGCATCAGAATAATGACCATACCGGACAGATGTTCTACGGAGAGGACTGTCTGGAATCCTCGCGCTATTCATGGGCTGCACCAATGCCGTTTGCAGTTCCGGGCGAAATGCTCGAGGTGAGCCTGTCGGCCTATATCGGAGGTGGCGCAAGTTCCACTCCGGTGACCGTTACAGCTATGCTCAACTACAATGTGACTTACGGTCAGGGGAAGATGTCCGGCCTTACAAGCCCCGTGACAGTTAATGTGACCGGTCCTGGAAGATACAATTTTGACAGTCCCTCGGATATGATGGGGATAAAAGAGCTGTCCGGGCAGACCAATCCCGTTTTCAGCCTCCATGTGACCGATATCAGCGATGCCAAGGTATTTGCAATCGACAATTGCGTGATAACCTACGGCAAGAGTCTGTCCGGGGTGTCGCCGACCAGGCTTACGCAGGAGACAATCCGGATTCCCTTCGCAGGAGGAGCCGAACAGCAATTCTCGTTTCCGGTTCCGGTCGGAACGGATGTGTACGATGTTACCAATCCGGAGACCCCGCTCAAAGTCAATGTTTCGGGAGGGAAGGCTTACTTCCCCAATGACGGTCGTGACCATGACTTCATTGTGGTGAATCCTGAAAGACATTATTCTGTCGGAGACGACGCTACTCCTATTCTCAATCAGAATCTGCATGCGGAAGCGGCGAAAGGATGTGATTTTCTGATCATATCGGTTCCGGAGTATATCGGGGAGGCCCGGCAGATTGCGGCACTCCATGAGAAGTATGACAAAATAAGGGTGCTGGTCGTGGATCCGCAGACTGTGTACAACGAATTCTCGTGGGGCAATCCTGATCCCATGGCGTACAGGGCGCTTGCCAAGATGTTGTATCAGAGTCCGGCGCGTAAGCTTAAGAATGTGCTGCTGTTCGGTCCGGTGACAGGAAATCTCAGGGGGGTAGGAATCGTCCGGCCGCATCAAACCCGTCTGATAGCATATCAGCAGCCGCTGGATCTTCCCTCCACAGAGATTCCGTTCGCGATGGATTTCTACGGCATGATGGCGGACAACATCCCTTCGGTAAAGACGATGCATGACAGCAGAATGGAGGTTGGTGTCGGTCTGCTTTCGGTGGAGACTCCTGCCGAGGCACACCGGGCTGTCAGCAAGGTAAAGGAATACATGGAGGAGACCGACTGGGCATGGATGGTGAACGAGTCCTTCTCATACAGCTGTCCCGGCGATTCTCATTCTCACGACGAACAGGCCTGCAAGATACACGATGTGATTCAGAAATACTCGGGAGGTCATCACGATACCCGTTTCCGCCACACCACATTGCGTATTGATGAACACGGATATGATAAAAGTCGTGCCCTTTGCAAAAAAATTTTGGAGAGCGGCAAATTGTTCTCAATTTATTACGGACATGCAAATGCGGCTTTTCTGACGCATCAGGGTTATTTTATGAACTCAGCTGATTTCATTGGAATGAAGAACCGGAACATGTTCTTCCATTTCTTCGCCGGATGTGATCTTTCATTCCCTGATGCCGGCAAAAAAGGACTTGGCGAGCTGGCCGTGCTGGGAAATCCGCGTGGTGCAATCGGCTCGATAGCCTCCACCCGCACGGTTTGGTCAAACCAGAACTATGAGCTCAGCAGCCGGTTTATCAATGCCATGTTCAATGCCGACGGCAAGAAAAGGACCGAAGTACCGACCGCAGGAGAGGTATATGCCGAGGCCAAAACCCGTAATTCCAACGCTAATGAGCTTTGTTTCATATATATCGGCGATCCGGCCGTGAAGATGCCGGTATCGGTTGTAGGAGCAGACCTTACAGTTGTCGGAGCGACAGCATTCCGGGCCGGGGATGTGGCCGTGATAGAGGGGAGGGTGAAAGACTTTGCTGGTGAATACGATGAGGATTTCAACGGGGATGTGGTGATAAAGCTCGCTCGGCCCGAATACCGCGAGGTCGTGTTCACCCGTGAATCCAACGGCAGTTTAGAGTCTATATATCAGTATTATGATGATACTATGATTTCTGCCGTGCGCGGAGAAGTGCGGCGCGGCTATTTCAAGGTTAAGGTCCCGCTCACCGAGGAGTGCGACAGGTATCTGTCCGCCAAAGGTAAGAATCAGAACCTGCAGGTATATGTTGGTTTTTATGACAGGGTGCGCCAGCTTGGCGGCTCTGGCTACACCAATCTGCCTATGGCGATGTATGATGCCCCGGTCGACGCCACTGTCGAGAAGGATGTGACCGATCCGGACGTGAAGGCGGAATACGACCCCTGGCTCGATGCGCTGCGGGTGGTGGTCAGCGATGACGTTGCCATAATGCCAGGTATCGGAGCGGGCAGCGGGACTCGTCTCAAGGTGGATGGTCACGAAGTGGAGATTTCCGTAAAGGAACGTTACAATGAATCGGCGTTGAAGGAATACACCGCCCTTGTACCGGCCATGCATCTTGCCGAAGGGGAGCACACCGTGACCGTATCGGCCTCCGATGCGGCCGGCAACACCACCCCGGAGGTCTCTTTCAAGTTCGTGAAGAAACTCTCCGGCTCTCTCCGGCTCGAAGCAGGTTCGGAGGTGGCCGTCGATACCATGTCCTTCTCAATGGAGGGATATCCGGACGGGGAGACAATGCGGTTTGTGGTGGTGGACCGCCATGGGAATGTCAAGGACAGCATGGACGTCCGCTCTGCGCGTTTTTCGTGGGAGAAGATGCTGCTTCCCGCAGGGACATACCGCGCATGCGTGCGCTCAGAATCGGCCAAAGGTGCCAGACTATGTTCCAACTGGGTCGAGTTCTCGGTGATTGACTGATAAATAGGACTGATGAGACGGACAGCCTCGCGCCGTTATGATACTCTATGGCGGCAATAATTAGGGTAAAAACAAGTTTATAGATATAGACTCCGGCAGATTCCGGAGGCTTTAAGACAGATGAATCAAAGAATAACGTCAATATGCGTGCTGCTCGGCACGGCGGTTTCCGTCGCGACAGCGGAGAACGACATCAAGGACAACGAGTTCAACCCGGTCAACACCGGAGTGACCACGCTGAGCATTGCGCCGGATGCGCGCGGAAGTTCCATGGGTAACCTCGGAGCGGCGACCGATCCGGATATGAACTCGCAGTTCTGGAATCCCTCCAAGTATGCTTTCGCATATTCCCAGGGAGGTCTTTCTCTTTCCTATACCCCTTGGTTGCGCAAGATTGTCAACGATATTTTCCTCGCCGACCTTTCCGGCTATTATAAACTCGGCAGCGGCGACAATCAGGCGCTCAGCGCCACGTTCCGCTATTTTTCGCTCGGAGAGGTCACAACCGGCGAGTACTCTTCGGGAGGAAACGGTGGCGGCGTGACGCAGACCATCAACCCGTACGAGATGGCGCTGGATATCGGTTACTCGCGCAAACTCTCGTCGAAGTTCTCCATGGGCGTGGTGCTGAGATACATCCTTTCCGACCTTGCTTATCAGGACCTGCAGACCGGCGAGCAGAACAATGCGGCGCATGCCTTCTCGGTGGACTTGTCGGGATATTACACCACATTTCCGATGATAGGGCGCAACGAATGTCAGTTCTCATGGGGCTTCGACCTCTCCAATATCGGTACTAAAGTCTCCTACGACAACGGCACCAACAATGCTTTCCTGCCGGCCAATCTGCGACTCGGAGCTAATTTCATGTTCCCGCTTGCCGATTACCACACTTTGGCGATCGGTCTGGATCTCAATAAACTTCTTGTGCCCACCAAACCACGACCGAAGGATTTCGACATGTCTACTTCCGAGGGTCAGACGGCCTACAACGAAGCTCTTGACAAATGGAACACCATGTCGCCGATTACAGCCATTTTCAAGAGTTTCTCTGATGCTCCTGGGGGCGCAAAAGAGGAGCTTCAGGAGATAGGGGTGTCGTTTGGTGCGGAATATGTCTATAACCAGCAGTTTTTCGTCCGTGCCGGTTATAATTATGAGAATGCCAACAAGGGAGGACGCAGCTATTTCGCGTTTGGAGCGGGCTTCTCGCTCAATGTGGTGCGTCTTGACGCATCCTACATGCTGGCGACTGCCCAGAGCAGTCCGCTCGACCAGACGCTCCGTTTCTCGCTAACATTCGACATGGATGGTCTGCGCGACCTTATGGGACGCCGCCGCAGATGACGGACCGGCATGTTAAAAATGATTATATGAGATATGTACAGAATAGGACAGGGTTATGATGTCCACAGGCTTGTGCCGGGGCGCGATCTCCGGCTGTGCGGAATAAAGGTGCCGTACGAGCTCGGACTCCTCGGACACAGCGACGCCGATGTGGCGATACACGCTCTCTGCGATGCCATACTCGGCGCTCTCGCCATGCGGGACATAGGATATCATTTTCCCGATACATCGGAAGAATACAGCGGGGCCGACAGCAAATTGCTGCTGGCCCGCGTCTGTGAAATGATGAGGGATGCGGGGCGCGAGATCTGCAACGTGGATATCACCATCTGTGCGCAGCGTCCGAAGCTGTCGGGATACATCGGAGAGATGAGTGAGACGCTCGCTGAGGTGCTCGGTGTCGACTCGGGACGTGTGTCGGTCAAAGCCACCACCACGGAACATCTCGGTTTCACAGGACGTGGCGAGGGAATTTCGGCTATGGCCGTGGCCCTTCTCCGGAAGTCGGATCTCACCTGAGAAGAGACGCGCTCTATGTCGGTGGTGCTGTATCATGTTCTTGTGCTCGGGGTGGTCGCTCTTGCGGTGCTCAGAGGTTTCAGAATGAAATTTTTCCGTCAGCTTCCGTCCGTGATCGGAACAGCTTTCGGAATTGTGTGTGCAAGGATTTTCACCGCCCCTCTCTCCGACATTATAAAGGGAGCGTTTCCTTGGATTCAGGGAAGTGTCTCGGAGAGTTTTACTTATGGGATCGTTGCCGCTTCGTTCGTGTTTATGGCCGTTTATGCGGTGTTCCGTACGGTGACATCCTTTCTTCTCTCAGTATTCAGGGAGACAGACTCGACGATTCTCGACAACATAGGAGGGTCGCTGTTCACTCTTTTTGAATATATGCTGCTGGTGTCCATGGCCTACAACCTCATCCTCGGATTCGACAGCGGCTCTGTCCTGCTGAAGTCGATGAAATCAGACGACGGCAATATTGTGGAGGAGGTGATGCTTCTTGCGCCGGCTGTGCTCGGGTGCGAGGGTCCCGATGAACTCGCCCACCGCATCCAGCTCGAGGAGGCGAAGAAAATATCCATCAATGATTCCTCTCTCCATGAAACACATCCGGGGCTTACGGTTGTTATTGATTTAGACCCGGAGCGTGCGTAATGTCGGCTTCACTGAGGGTCGTGGTTATGAAATGAATTAAAATACTATAGTATATAACTGATTATGCTTAAAGTCAAGGATCTTCACGCGGAAATCAACGGTAAGGAGATTCTCCGCGGAATAAATCTCGAGGTGCGTCCCGGCGAGGTGCACGCCATAATGGGGCCGAACGGCTCGGGCAAGTCCACATTGTCGATGGTGCTTGCCGGCAATCCCGCATATAACGTCACCGGAGGCGAGGCTGAGTTTTACGGCAAAGACCTTCTTGCGATGCCGCCGGAAATAAGAAGTCATGAGGGACTGTTTCTCGGATTCCAGTATCCGGTAGAGATTCCGGGTGTTTCGATGGTGAATTTCATGCGTGCCGCTGTCAATGCCAAACGGGAATATTTCAATGAGCCTCCGATGAGCGCCACAGATTTCCTCAAGATGATGCGTGAGAAGCGCGCCGTGGTGGAACTCGATACCAAACTCGCATCCCGCTCCGTCAATGAGGGCTTCTCCGGAGGCGAGAAAAAACGCAACGAGATTTTCCAAATGGCCGTGCTCGAGCCGCGACTCTCTATTCTCGACGAGACCGATTCCGGCCTCGACATCGATGCACTCCGGATTGTGGCTGAAGGTGTCAACAAGCTGAAGACCGAAAACAACGCTACCATAGTGATCACACACTATCAGCGTCTGCTCGACTATATCAAGCCTGATTTCGTTCATATCCTCTATAAGGGGAGGATTGTGATGACGGGCGGCCCCGAGCTCGCTCTTGATCTCGAAGGCCGGGGTTATGACTGGATCAAGGAACAGGTGGACCGAAAAGACTGATGCCTATGTCTGCTGTAACTCAATATATAGAACTGTTCTGCGGGCACCGTGCGATGATCGACGCCAATGGTGCCGGGCCGCTCAATCTGTTGCGTGATGAGGCGTGTCGTGTGCTTGAGAAGCACCCGCTGCCTGCCAAGGGAGCGGAAGATTATCAGGACACGGATCTTGACGCGATGCTCGCTCCCGATTTCGGTCTGAACCTCGATAAGATAGAGATAGATGTAAACCCGGCTGCCACTTTCCGGTGCGATGTTCCGCTTGTGAAGTCGTCACTCTTTCTGATGGAGAACGACACACTTGTTTCCGCGGAGGGCGCCGAAGATTCTCTCCCGGAAGGAGTTCTGGCGGGAAGTCTGCGGAAATTTGCCCGCGAGTACCCTGATCTTGTGGAGAAATATTACGGGAAGGCCGCGGGGTTGGAGAATCCGATTGTGGCACTCGACACAATGTTTGCCCAGGACGGTCTTTTCCTCTACGTGCCGCGCGGGGTCAGGCTCGAGCGGCCGGGACAGCTTGTCAACATACTCTCCAATCTACATCCTCTGATGGCAGTGCGCCGTGTGCTTGTAGTGCTCGAGGAGGGAGCGGAGGCGGAAATTCTTGTATGCGACCATACACAGCGAGATGGCGTTCAGTTCATGGACCTTCAGACCGTCGAACTGTTTGTGGCCGACGGGGCACGCCTCGATTATTACGAACTCGAGGAATCCTCGCGAGAGACATCGCGCCTTTCCGCCCTCTACCTCAGACAGGGAGCGGACAGCTGCGTGACTGTCGACGGAATAACGCTTTTCAACGGCGAGTCGCGCAACGAATATTTCTGCGATTTCGAGGGAGAGGGTGCCTCGCTGCGACTTTATGGAATGAATATCGGAGATGAGTCCAGGAAAGTCTCTACCTATTCAAGAATAAACCACGCGGTACCGCGCTGCCAGTCCGACGAACTGTTCAAATATGCAGTCGACGATAACGCCAGAGCCGATTTCACCGGTCGGATCCATGTGGCTCCCGGCGCGGTAAAAACCGAGGCTTATCAGTCCAACCGAAGTCTGGTGGGTTCCGACAGCTCAAAGGTTTTCAGCAAGCCGCAGCTTGAGATCTATAACGATGATGTGAAGTGCAGCCATGGTTGCGCCATAGGTCAGCTTGATCCGATGCAGATGTTCTATATGCGCACCAGAGGACTTCCCGAAGCCGACGCGCGACTGTTGTTGCGTCAGGCTTTCATGGCGGATGTGATCGATGCTGTTGGAATCGATTCCCTCCGCGACCGGCTCCGGCTCCTTGTGGAGCGTCGCTTCGCGGGAGCCGACACGGCATGTTCGTCATGTCGCGGCGGCGAGAATCTCTGTGCGGAACAATGCGGATAATTTTATACAGCTATGAAATCAGATAATCTGGATATAGATATCGATTCAATCCGGGAAGAATTCCCGATCTTGCGTCGTGAGGCGGAGAATCAACCCCTCGTATATCTCGACAACACCGCCACTTCCCAGACTCCGTCGGTGGTGGTCGATGCCATAGTCGATATGTACGAGTGCCATAAGGCCAATGTACACAGGGGAGTGCATCTTCTGTCCCGGGAAGCCACCGACATGCAGGAAGCCACGCGCCGACGCGTGGCGGCATATATCAACGCAAGCCCCGAGGAGGTGATTTTCACGCGTGGCACCACTGAAGCCATCAATCTTGTTGCTGCATCATACGGCAGCCGCTTTTCTGAAGGCGACGAGGTGATACTGACGGTGATGGAGCATCATGCCGATATCGTTCCCTGGCAGTTGCTGCAGTCGCGCACAGGAATCAAGCTGCGCGTGGTGGACATTGACGAGAGAGGAGTGCTCGACCTGGAGCAGTACCGCTCTCTGTTCGGTCCGCGCACCGTCATGGCTGCTTTCTGCCATGTCAGCAATGTGCTCGGAACGGTGAATCCTGTGAAAAAGATGATTGCGCTGGCCCATGAACATAAAGTTCCGGTGCTGGTTGACGGCGCGCAGGCCTCTCCCCATCTGAACCTCGACATGAAGGACCTTGACTGCGATTTCTATGCCTTTTCATCGCATAAGATGTACGGCCCTGCCGGAGTAGGAGTGTTGTATGGCCGCAGGGAACTCCTTGAGAGCATGCCTCCCTATCAAGGGGGCGGAGAGATGATCGGTCACGTGTCGTTCGACGGCACCACTTTTGCCGATCTCCCGTTCAAGTTCGAGGCCGGCACTCCCGACTTTGTCGACATCGCAGCATTTGCCCGCTGTATCGATTTTATAGAGAGGGTGGGAATGGAGAATATCGCTCTGCACGAACATGCGCTGCTTGAATACGCCACCGAGAGGATGGCTGGCATTCCCGGTCTCCGCATATACGGCACCGCACCCGACAAGTCAGCCGTGATATCTTTCAATGTAGGCGATATCCACAACTACGATCTCGGTCTGCTGCTCGACCGCCTCGGCGTGGCGGTCCGCACCGGCCATCATTGCGCGCAGCCGCTTATGGAGCGGCTCGGAATCCCCGGCACCGTCCGCGCCTCTTTCGCTGTGTACAACACCCGCGAAGAGGTGGATGTCTTTGTGGCCGCCCTACAGAAGGTGACATCGATGTTTTCGTAGAGAGAAACTGTCGTAAGTGCGGGAGTATCCGCATGGCATAACCGATAGGAAACGGTCCCTTCCGCAACATGCGGAAGGGACCGTTTCCTATCGGTGTCAGAGGACTTATTTTCTCTTCTTTTCAGCCGATGTTCCGTCGGCATCCGGGAACCTGTCGGGGAAAGAAAATTTCACGCGAGGCCGTTTCAGCGCTACAATCACGAGAATCACACCCAGCAGGATGAAAGGAAGGCTCAGCATCTGGCCCATATTCAGACCGTAACGCTCTATAAGGCCGTACTCCGAACTAACTTGTACATTCTTGACGAATTCAATAAGAAAGCGTGGAAGGAATATGCCTATGAAGAAAACTCCGGTGATGAGCCAGGGACGTTCTGCGGCATTCTTTTTCCAGTACATCCACATGAGCAGCCCGAAGAGGACGAAGTAACACAGAGCTTCATAGATCTGTGTGGGATGTGCGGGCACGGTCTCGCCGTTCCGAAGGAATACGAAACCCCAGGGCAGGTCGGTGTAGGCTCCGTAAATCTCGCTGTTCATCAGATTGCCAAGCCGGATGAGACCTCCGACAAAGGCTATGGGGATAACCACTTTGTCGAATACCCAGCTTGCGGGTTTCTTGCTCACGCACCATGAGAAGATGAAGAGAGCGATGATGAGCGCGATGGTGCCTCCGTGGCTTGCCAGACCTCCTTCCCATATCTTGAAAATATCGCCTGGATGCTGGGAGTAATAGCCCCATTCATAGAAGAACACGTGTCCGAGACGGGCGCCAACCACGGTTCCCGCCATAAGATACATGAGCAGGATACCGAGCCATTTCTCAGGAGCTCCCTCATGCTTGAACATACGCGCCACTATCGAGTATCCCGCGATGAATCCGATTGCGAAGGCGAGTCCGTACCATCTCACGGCAACCGGTCCCAGCGAGAATATCACGGGGTCCGCGTTCCAGTATATTATATCGAGCATAGATAGAAAAATTAGTCCCCTTCCCACAAAAAATACAGACCCCCGCCCCGTCGTATCAGGCAGGGGTCTTTAAGATCAGAGTTTTCCTACGATTTCGGCTGTGTCTGTAGCGATCATAAGCTCCTCGTCGGTGGGGATCACCACGACACGGATCTTCGAGTCCGGTCCGGAAATCTCGATTTCCGATCCGCGCACCTTGTTGGCTTCGGCGTTGAATGTCACTCCGAGGTATGCGAGGCTCTTGCAGATGGTTTCGCGTGTAGAGGTCTGGTTCTCGCCCACACCGCCGGTGAATACGATCACGTCGGCTCCTCCGAGCACGGCAGTGTATGCGCCGATGTATTTAAGGATATGGTACTCGTACATGTCCATGGCCAGGATGGCGCGTTCGTTGCCGGCTTCGATT
>OFGL01000619.1_pt1 | contig 28559 bp, 32 predicted proteins | sample 1521801 | NCBI WGS metagenome assembly OFGL01 (sample SAMEA3504085, study PRJEB24116) | mouse gut metagenome | biome: mouse gut; feature: mouse-associated habitat; material: faeces | place: Denmark | collected 2011 | reverse complement strand
TACCCCTTTACAGTTGACAAACAGGATATTTCCCGCCTCGTTTGTCACCATATGGTCCCTGGCTTTTCTCAGATACCGCTGAAGGGGCTCCCGCGCCTTAGCGTCAAAGGGTATCATCCTCTCCTTATCGTCCTCCCGGCAGATGATAAATCCCATGTGCATATTGACATCGGACAATCGTAAGCCGATCAGTTCCGACACCCTGATCCCCGTGGCATACAAAAGTTCCAGCATGGCGCGGTCCCTGATTTCTTTATAGGAATCCCCCGAAATTTCATCTAACAGACGTTCCACTTCCTCCGCAGTCAGAACATCCGGCACTTTCCGTTTCACCTTCGGCGCTTTCAGACAATCCGAAATATCCGTTTCAATCTTGCCGCTTTTCAGAAGAAAATGATAAAAAGCCTTCATGGAAGCAATACTTCTGGAAATAGTAGCGGCTTTATACTTCCTGCGCTCCATATATGCCACATATCTTTTCAGATTCTCTTTCGTCACCTCATCCACCGCAGGAGAACCCGCCGTGATCTCCAGATAAATACGCATTTTCGTCAGATCACGCCTGTAGGATATCTCCGTACTTGGTGATACTTTTTTAATATTGTGCAGATACGCAATAAAGGATTCGATTTCTCTCTCCATCCCCCGGTCCCTTCCCCCATAACTATCTACCGGTCCTTTTCCGTAAAGAAAAAAACAGTATATTTTTTATCATAGTATAGTTTTCCGGGAAAAGCAACGTCATATTAAAAAAGCCGCAGGATAAATTTCAGAAACACCGGATTGATATAGGCTTCCACTTCCTGCACGCCGTCCACCACAATGGGGGCCGCCCTGCCAGTGATGTAGCCTTTTTCCGCCAGAAACAGATAGACCGCCGTATCCATGATATTTAAGCCGATAATCTTTTTGATCAGGTTTTTCTGGATCAACAGATTCGCAAACCCGATACCGAACAGCAGAATCGCAACTTCTTCTCCATAATTTAACAGAAAATTTGTCTCAGGCATCCTTAAAACCCTCCTTTGCGGAACAACGCGAAAAAGGCGTACATCGTACAGGCTACCACCAGGCCGACGCATATGTTGAGCGGCAGGATCAGTCCGCTGCTTAAAATATTCCCCGGTGTTCCCAGGGGAATACCGCTCTCCAGGTGATGGGCCCCTGTATAAAAGGAGTAACTTTTTGCAATGCAGTAAAAACTCAGGGCCGAAAAACTGATCCATTTATAGGTTTTCGCGGTAAAAAACCGCTCCGTTTTCTCGAAACCAAAGGCATTCAGATACAGAATCAATCCAGCCCCGATCACCGCGCCGCCGGAAAACCCTCCGCCCGGCGAAAGATGGCCGTTTAAGATCACATAAATTCCAAATAATATGATAAAAGGGACTAATACCATAGCCACTGTCTGTAATATTTTATCATTTTTCGGCTCGTAAAAGCTGTCCCGCTTCTCCTCCTCCTCGGCGCTGCCCTTCCCTTTCTTCTTGTCATTCCGCATCAGGATCAGTACGGTGCAGGTCGCGATAAACAGTACGTTGGATTCCCCAAAGGTATCAAAGGCCCGGTAATCCAGAATCATTCCCGTCACAATATTCACTGCGCCGGTGTCCTGCATGCCGTCCTCAATATATTTTGCAGCCACCTCATTGTGGGCAGGATTTCCCGCATTGCCCACTGGCGGCAGATAAGCCACAGTGATGAGAAGAAGGATCGTTAAGGTCAGACAGCAGACAAGCGCCGCTGCTTTGTAAAATTTCCGAAACAGCGTGTACTGGCTGTTATTTGCCACATCATGGACCTGCCTGATGACCGCCACCGCCTCTTCCTGGCGTTTCCGCAGCACTTCCTCGCTTTCCTGCGGCTGTATCTTTTCCCGGATCTCCACGTTGTTCAGGTAGGGATCTCTGATGCCGTTCACCCACTGTTTAAAGGCGCCGATGGGCCGCCGGCCGTATTCCTCCTCAGAAAGCAGTCTACTCATGGTTCTCTTCATCCTCCTCTCTGATCGCGTGTATCTTCTTCAACGTCGCAAAAAACAGCACACTGGTAACGCCCGCTCCCACCGCCGCTTCCGTGATGGCAAGATCCGGAGATTCCAGCAAAATCCAGATGATCGACATGATCAGGCTGTAGGACATAAAGATCAAAATGGAGTTTAAAAGCCGCTTCGAAAAACTGACTGACACGGCACAGATCACTAAAAATGCAAGTAAAATATATTGAAAAATCTGCATCTTCTCTCCTCCTTACTGTACGATGCCCAAAAATTATTTTTCCTCTCTCTCTGCTACATCCAGTTCGCAGAACTTTTCCAGATCTTCGTCCACCGTATATTCCAGTCGTGAGATCAGGTGCGAAGACACCGGCGACGCACACCACAAAAAGACCAGTACCAGCGCCAGTTTTAATGTGACAAACCGAAAGCCGAACAGAATCATCAGTCCCGCCATTGACGCGCCGATTCCCAGCGTATCACCCATGGCGGCGACCTGCATTCTGTTTAACACATATCGAAACTTGAAGACGCCGAAAATTTCTGCCAAAAATGTGACCGCCCCTATAACCAAAAGCCCTGTACCCAAAATAAATCTGATCCATTCCATGGTCATCTCAACACCTCTGTACTTTCCCTGCTGTTATTCCTCTTTCTCCTCTTCCCGGCACTTTTTCTCCAGACGTTCCCGGTGTTCTTTATATACTCCCGTATATACTTTCGTGAGCACCACCACCGCCAGAAAACTGATCATCGCATAGATCAGACAGATATCCACCAGATAATCTTCGTCCATCAGAAGCCCGAGGACAGCGATAATCACCATCACGATAGTTCCCATCATATTCACCGCCACAAGTCTGTCCGCTATGGTCGGCCCCATCACTGCTCTGATCAGGCAGCATATCGTAAGTAACGCCAGTATTACTAATATAATATGAAAAATTCCGGAATATTGCTGTACAAGTTCCATGTCTTTCTCCGTTTCAAAAATGTCCGCCCGCTCTGTGCGGTCTGCTGTCCTGTAACGCCTGTTCCCACGACGCAGCTTCGCTGTGTTACAGAACCGATGTCTTACCAGCCTGAAGCATTTCAACCTGATTCCCGTTTTCAGGTAAACTTTATCAATTCAGCCATCCGGCCTCACCGTCACTGCTTCTCCATCCTCTCCAGCAGCTGCTCAAAGGTCGAATTCTCAATTCCCTCCGCTATGGTTTTATCCAGACAGTGTATGACCAGTTCATCCTCCTCCAGAGATATGGTGATGGTGCCCGGTGTCAGCGTGATGGAATTCGCCAGGATCACTCTGCCCAGTTTTGAGCGCAGTCTGGTTCTATAGGAAATGATCACAGGCTCCACGATCTCCCTGTCCGTGAGCGTCAGGTGCATCACCTGTAAATTGGATTTTATGATCTCCACAATCAGAACGCCTGTATAATATAGAAAAGAAACGCTCCGGCGCATCAGGGAGATGTCTTTTTTCAGGCTGTAATCCATAAATCTGCACATGAAAAAATAGATACAGGCGCAGAGAATCATACCCAGTACTGTAAGTTCCCATGTTATTTTGCCGTTAAAAATAAACCATATCAAAAGTAGTAGGATGAACATATTTTTTGTCTCCCGGACGCAGGTGGGCAGATGCTGTCCATTGCTGGATTTTCAAAGCTTACTTGTTAATTTTGTTTCACATTTTTATATTGGGGGGAAATAATGTATTTGCATATAGGATTCCCCTTTGCAGAAAATCTCTCTTCATATTCCGTCATGATATTGCCCTCATTCATTTTTTCATCTTGGTGGAGATCATAGGTGATCGCAGTGATCTCCCAGTGAGCCACTGCCGTCTGTTCCACGCCAAAATCAAACAGATCTCTGTTGTCGGTTTTAAATTCCAGATCACCGCCTTTTTCCAGAAGGATCCTGTAACGATCGAGGAATTCTCTGGACACCAGACGCCTTTTTGCATGCCGCTCTTTGGGCCAGGGATCAGAGAAATTCAGGTAGATGCGCTCTACCTCTTCCTTCTCAAAATAACGCAGAATGTGCTCCGCTTCCATGCGGATAAACCTGACGTTGGAGAGGGGCTCTTCCTCCATTTTCTGAATGGCACGGAGCAGTACGCTGGAATACTTTTCGATCCCCACGTAATTGATCTCCGGGTGCAGTCCGGCCAGTTCCATCAGAAATCTGCCTTTTCCTGTTCCTATTTCCATATGGATCGGCTGATCATTCCCGAAAATCTCTTTCCATTTTCCGGCGCATCCGCTCTCTTCCGGAATCACATATTCGCTGGCGCCGATCACCTCTCTGGCACCGGGGATATTTCGCAGTCGCATAGTTACCTCTTTCTGGCAGACCGCAGATACCTTTCTGCTGCCCTCACCCTCTTTAAAAAACTCTCCCGCTTTTATTATCTCTCCTATTTTACTATTTTTTTCAAAAAAATCAAACTTGAGTTGATAGATTTTTAATGAAAAACACAGACTATTATGATATGATTCTTACAGGAGAACAAAAAACCATGTTATTTCAAAAGAAAAACCCACTGTTTACATATATTTTTACCGTTATTTTCTCTGTATCTATTCTGATACAGGCTTCTTTTCCTGTTCTTGCAGCGCCCGAAGAAACGCCCGATGCCACAGGACAGGCGGCACAGGAGCGTCTGCAGCTTCCTGTGCAAACCAACGAATTGGCCTTCTGGCCGAAAGGTCCCGCCATCACCGCGCAATCGGCTATTTTAATGGAAGCCGAAACCGGTACTATCCTGTATGCCAAAAATATTCACGAGGAGCTGTATCCCGCCAGCACAACCAAAATGCTGACCTGTCTGATCGCCGTGGAAAACTGTGCCTTAAATGAAACGGTGAACTTCACTTATGAAGCAGTAAGCGCCGTTCCCGGCGACGGCTCCAACATGGGCATGGATGCCGGAGAATATATCACAATGGAAGAATGCCTCTACGGTATCATGGTGGCTTCCGCCAATGAAGTGGCAAACGCCGTAGGAGAACATGTGGCAGGTTCTCTGGACGGTTTTGCCGAAATGATGAACAAAAGAGCCGCTGAACTGGGCTGTCAGAATACCCATTTTATAAACGCCAACGGACTCCATGCGGAAGATCACTATACCAGCGCCTACGATCTTGCTTTGATAGCCAGGGCATATTTTCAGAATGATGTGCTGCGGCGGATCGGTAATACCGCTTCCTATCATTTTATTCCTTCCGCCGGACAGCCCGACGATTTTTACAAGACAAACAAGCATGGACTAATCAACGGCACATATTCCTATGAGGGTATCATCGGCGGCAAAACAGGATACACTGACAATGCAGGGCAGACTCTGGTTACCGGCTGCGAGCAGGCCGGCATGCGTCTGATCTGTGTTGTCATGAAAGAGGACTCGCCGATGCAGTTTGAAGACACGGAGACGCTGTTTGACTATGGCTACCAGAACTTTACAAAAGCCAATATCGCTGACAACGATACCCGCCATATTATCAGCAATTCCAACTTTTTCTATACCGGAAACGATATTTTCGGAGACTCCTCTCCGATCCTGTCCATTGCCCCGGGGGGATATGTGGTGCTCCCGAATATGTCTGACTTTGTTGATCTTACCTCAAAGATCGATTACGAGGCGCCGGATCTGAAAGAAAACGAAATTGCTGAAATAACTTATTATTATCATGATACGCTTGTGGGTTCCGGAAAGATCATTTTTTCATCCCGGGATACCCATACTTATGAATTTAACAGCAATGATGAGCCCGTTGCCGGCAGGCCAGACAATGTTATTTTCATCAATGTCAAGATGCTTGTGATCATTATTTCCGCTGTTACCGGCATTATGATCTTTTTTCTGATCCTGCATTCGGTCTTTTCCGGCAGGCAGGACTATCGCCACGAGCGCCAGCGCAGAAAACAGCTGCGCAGCGATAAACGGCTGCAGCGAAAAAACCGTAAACTCGCTAAACGGAGAAGACTGCGCAGGAGGCAGCGTTAAATTTATACCACAAAGAGCATAGAGAACGGCATAAATTTTTATTGCCTTTGCTGTCTGTTTGTGGTAAACTGATGGAAGATTGTTTCTGTAGCTCAGCAGGATAGAGCGTCCACCTCCTAAGAGAACCTACAACGGAAACTTTTTGGAGGAGCAGAAGCCGCAAGTCACACACAATTTTATACACGTTTCCGTAGCTCAGATGGATAGAGCGACCGCCTCCTAAGTGGTAGGTGTTCGATTGCCGGAGCAACGGAAAATTAACAATTTCATAGCTGAATCACTTGCTTATTAGCAGGTTTTTCATATAAGTCCTCGTAGCTCAGTTGGATAGAGCACACGCCTCCTAAGCGTGGGGTCGGACGTTCAAGTCGTCTCGGGGACGTTGGAAAGCATTGAAAACACTGGATTTTTCAATGCTTTTCTTTTTTTGCCTCAAGAGGAAATTGAAAATCAGAGGACTCGTTTTTATTGGATTTTTTTATCAGTCATGCTGCTAATAGGGAATCGAACACTTTATTTCACTTTCAAAGGTCTTGCTAATAATCTGCTAATATCAGAATTAGCAGGAATTAGCTGCTAATAGCATTTCCTTTTAATGCTTTTGTCAGCATGGCAACCAACTCCGGTGATTGTTCCAATGCTGAAATAAGTTTTGTCAGGTCTGAATCCGAATCTTCAGGCGGCTTTACATTTTTTAATGGATTGACAGAATTTTGTGCGTAGAATGTTGCTTCAAATTTCTGTGCATTAACTTTCCTGTCCTCATCCAGAATATGTGCATACACATCAGTGATCATGTCAATCTGTGAATGTCCTGTATCGCCCTGTGTTGCTTTCAGATCACCGTGGTTGAGCTTCAGCTTATAAGTCGTGCTGGAGTGGCGCAGGGAATGGAACACAACATAAGGCAGTCCAGCCTTTTCCCTGAGCTTTGAGAACTCCTTTTCCATAATGCGGTTTTCAACAGGTCTCCCATTTGGAAGTGTCAGCACAAGGTTGTAATCGAAAAAATCCTGACCTAAATATTCCTTATACTGATCTTGGATCTGCCTCCATTCTCTTAAAATATAAGCAACCGTTTTTGGAATCCACACTTTTCTAATACTGGACTCAGTTTTCGGCTTTTTAAGGACAAGGTTTGTGTGGGTGTTTGACATGATGGATGGAAAAATAAACATGATGTCCTTATCATCCAACTGCTGTCTTGCCTCCTTTGATACGCGGGCAAGCTCCTGTTCAATCAGAAGGTGTGAATCATCATTTGCAATGTCCTCATCTGAAATATGTACCTTATCCCATGTCAATCCGCAAATTTCCCCATATCTCATGGAGCAGGCAAAAGCCAGATTCATTGCAACATAAAGTTTCATGTCGTCACATTCATCCAGAGCTTTCCTTATCATATCTGCCGTCCAGATGTCACGTTTTTTGTAGTTTGTCTTCGGTTTATTAGCGTGTGGAAAAGGATTTCTTGCGACAATCTCCCATTTTACCGCCTGCTCAAAGGCACAACGCAAAATTTTATGAATACTGTGGATAGTGCCTGGCGTCAGGTATTCCGTCTGCGGCTTCCTGTTCTTTCGTGCGATTGGTTTTGTTTTCTGCAACCGAACATAAAACTCATCCACAAACTTTGGCGTAACTTCCTGAACTGCCATATCACCAATAGCAGGGTTAATATAATTTGCAATCAAGGCACAGTTGGACTCATATGTAGATAAAGCCCAGTGAGCAGTACCGTAGATTTTGACAAAATCCCTTAAGAAATCTTTCACAGTCAGTTCCTGTGGAGGGATAAACGTGCCGTTGCCCTGCTGGTTCTCAATCTCAGCCTTTCTCCGCTTTGCTTCAGTATAATCCTGACAGGTTTCCCATTTCTGGTGCTTCTCCCCTTTCTCGTCCGTATAATAATAAACTACTGAGTATTTGCTTTTCCTCTTGATAATAGATGCCATTCTTATCTCCTTCTACCCTTACAACAGGTTGTCAAGCCAGTCGTCGAAAGATGCTTTGGAGATCCTGATTGTCCGTCCGAGCCGTACTACTTTGAACTCCGGCTCCCGGCAAAGCTCATATGCCTTGCTTTTGCTGATCTGCAGAATTTCTGCAATTTCATGAACAGAATAGGTTTTCTTATCTTTGATTTCATGGCTGTAACATTGCCCCGCTTCAGGGATTTTATACTCACCGACTGCCATAAAGGACTCCTTTCCTTGTGCAGTCTGCCATGAATCCAGCAAATAGCTCTCTGTTAAAGGCAATTATACAGTAGAAAAAGGTGCTGCACAATATAGAAAATATAATAAATAATTTGTAAAAAGTGTCATAAAAAATTACACATACCTTCCATCACCGTCTCCTGCGCCCTTCCCGGCCGCGTTGTGTGGCTGCGCTGTGCGCAATTTAATCCGGACGGATGGCAGACCAGACTGCAGGCAGGGAGCCACCCACCAGAACCCATATACATGATGGTGTATGTTCTTCAGTTGTCAAAGAACAAAGGATCAGACACGATAAAAAGCTGATCTATAAAGTAAAGATACGGAAAGGAAGAAAAACTTGAAAAAATATTGAAAAAAGTAAAAAATTTTTTTCGGAAGGAGAAAGGAAGGCAAATAGATATGGGATATATAGTATAATCAAGTTGACATGATACAAGATATTGTGTTAAGATAAACCCGTAATTGATTTTTATGCGACACCTGTATACGGGGAACGGGGACAGGCAGGACATACCCGATATGTCCGCAGGACGCGTGCCAACCGGCAGGTTCCGGCTCCCAACGGGAGAACCGGGGCATACGTTGTTTAAGATTGTAAGCAGTGTCAGAGGATACCATGTATAAGCATGGCAGTCTTTTGGCACTTTTTTTGTTTCCGCAGGATGTGTAAGACTGTCAGGGACAAAAACAGATTTGTGGATCACCACACGCAGTATGGAATGGAAACCTTTAAGGGCCATTCCTTTTTTGTTGCCAGAAATGCCCACAAGGGCTTTACCGCATGAGCGGCTGGATAAAAGAGCCTCCATAAACGGAGAGAAAAAGAAAGGTGGAAAGAAGAATGAATGAGACAAGAGTATTTGCTGACGGATACCGGGGCGTATTCCAGAAGCAGGAGGAATTCCTTGAGTGCTTAAAGAGCATCGGGAGAAATTCTTTCTGGGAAAGAAGAAATTCCAAGAACCTGCGCCTGGTGGCAATCACCAGCGGGAGCAGGGTGGAGGAGGAACTGAAGGAGAAGTATGCGGATGAGGGGCTGGATGAAGGCATCATCACGGACACCATCATCAACACCGGGCTGCTTCTGAAGGTAAGGAACCAGTATTACCCGGTAAGGAGCTGTGCGATCAAGAGCATCCTTGACCGCGCGGGGATTTCCGGCGCAGGACTCAGAAGGGTGGAAAAGAGCGTGTATGCGAGAATCCTGAACGACTGCCTGAAGGTGGCAAAGGGAGAGGCGCTGTTACGCATTTCGGAAGGCAAGGTCTCCGCTGTGCTGGGAGGCGACTGCCATGATTATGCGGTGCTTGACATGGAGCAGGTGTTCCTGCATTCCGTGGACTACCTGACAACGAACTTTAAGGGCTGCAGCTACCTTGCCGGTTTTTATGAGCATGACATGGCATCCGCACTCTGGGAGCTTTCCGGGGAAGATGCCCTGTTGGATGCCTACCGTAAGGAGCTGGCACTGCATGGGAAAACGCCCGATGAGATGAAACCCGTGGTACGGATTACCACATCCGACACAGGCTCCGGCGGGGCGAACATTTTCCCCATGCTGGTATCCGGAAAGGAAAATACCACCATCAGCCTGGGCAGCCCACTGAGGCTGGGACACAGGAACGGCACCAAGCTCAGTGAGTTCGATGACCAGCTGAAGCTCCTGTACGGGAAGTACCAGCTTGCCGCAGGAAACCTGGTGAAGCTGTTAAAGATCGAGGTCATGAACCCTGTCAACTGTATGAAGGGCGTCATGGACAAACTGGGCATTGCCCGTAAGTATGCAGCGGAAGCAGTGGACCTGTTCAAGGCACAGTACGGGGAAGACCCCTGTACGGCGCATGACATCTATTTCGGCATTTCCGAGATCCTTTACATGCTTGCCTGCGAAGGCGAGGAAGGGGGCAGGATTGCCAGGATGGAAGAGACCATAGCAAGGGCGTTATCCGTCAACTGGACGGAATATGACATACCGGGTATTTACAAATGGTAGGAAGGAGGGCTGCTGCAATGGTTGAGGATTCCATACAGATTGCAGAGGATGTTGAGGAAGATGAGCGCAGAAAGGTGCCCATCCGCTATTACAGCGTGACGCACAGCCGGGAGGAAACCATTACAAGCTGTGAAGGCGACCTGACCGTGATATGCAACGTACTTGCGGATTACGCAGACATGCTGGACGAGTTCCTGCAGAATGACAGGGAGCGTCTGGGCTTCTGTGGTGTAATGCAGTATGAGCGTATGCGTGACAGGTGCCGGAAGATCACGGCGGGGCTGCAGGAGAAAGCCGGCTATGACCGTGATGCAGCCATTGAAAAGTGCAGGAAAAGGGCAGCCAGGACCCCGAAGGCAGATGCCGGGATCGGGGAGGACGCCCTTGTCCTTTCCGCCAGGCGCAGGGCAGCCTGCCACAGAAAATAAAACAGAATAATGATAAGGACAGGGAGAGAAGGAGTATCAGCCTTCTCTTTTTCTGTCCGGAAGATGCAGCCGCAGCGGGCGGCAGAAAGTGAGGAAAAATATGGGACTGGACCTGAATTATGAGGCAGAGGTATTTGTTGACACGGAAAACTTAAGCAGGGAGGACTGGCTTTCCTTCCGCCGCAAAGGGATCGGAGGCAGCGACGCCGCAGCCATCATGGGGATGTCGCCGTTCTGTACGAAACGTGACCTGTACTATGACAAGCTGGGCATACAGCCTGTGGTGGATGAGGAGGAAGACAACTGGGTGGCAAAGGAAGTGGGGCACCGCCTGGAGGACCTTGTTGCGGAGATCTTCTCCAGAAAGACAGGGCTTAAGGTATACCCCGTCCGGAAGATGTTCCGCCACCCGCTCTATCCCTTCATGCTGGCAGACGTGGATTTCTTCATAGATTTCCCCGACGGCACGAAAGGCATCCTTGAGTGCAAGACCACCAACTACAACTGCCAGAACAAATGGGCAAATGATTCCACCCCGGTCAATTACGAGTACCAGGGGCGGCACTACATGGCGGTCATGAACATCGACAGGATGTACTTTGCCTGCCTGTATGGGAACAACGAGAACGAATTCTTCATCCGTTACATGGAACGTGACATGGATATTGAGGAGGACCTGATCGCGGAGGAGGAATATTTCTGGAAAGAGAACGTGGAAAAAAGCGCTGAGCCGGATTACACGGAGAAGCCAGACCTTGTGCTGGAGAGCATCCGGAAGCACTGCGGGCCTGCCGACAAGGACGCGGAACAGGTAAAACTGGGACGCAGATACCTGGGCAGCATCCGGAAGTACATGGAATTAAAGGAGCTGAAGGCACAGCATGACGGCGAGGCGAAAAAGCTGGAGGAAAAGATGAAGGAAGCCTATGCGGAGATCGTGGAGGCAATGGGTACAAGCTGCACGGCAGTCATTACAGACGGCGGTACGCAGTATGTCCTCTCCTATAACCCCTCCTACCGTACAGGGATCGACAGGAAGGGGCTGGAGCGCTTAAAGGTGCAGCACCCGGATGTCTACGATGACTATGTGAACACTACGGAAAGCAGGAGGTTTTCCGTCAAAATGAAAGGAGCAGCTTAATGAAGAAAAATGACCTTGTATATATCTGTTCCCCGCTGTCGGCACCGACAAAAGAGGGTATGTGGCAGAACATGGAGAATGCAGAGCACTACGCACGCCTTGTATCTGAAATTTTCGGATGCAGGGCGATAGCGCCCCACAGCTTCCTCCCCGAATATCTGGATGACCACATCCCGGAAGAGAGGGAAGCGGGGCTTGCCTTCGGACTGTCCGTGCTGAAGCTGAGCAAAGCCATCATTGTGTGCGGCAGCCGGATCAGCAGCGGGATGCAGGGTGAGATCAAAGTGGCAGGGGAACTGGATATCCCTGCCTATGTCCTGCTGGAAAGCGAAGGCGGCGCCATGCTTGCAGAAATAAAAGAAATGCCCGGGCCGGCCACTCCGGATTGGAAAGGAACAGAGAAAAAATGGAAACATATCAGAGTGGCGTTCTATCTGGAGGAAGCCGGCCTCTGCAGGGACACATTCCGTACCATAGAGGGGCCGGAGCGCTATTTTAACCGGTCCACGGCAGACGGGATCTGGTATACGGCTTCGCCTGCAGGAAATTACTGTGAGAATGACTGTACTGTGGGAGCGGATATTGTTTTTGAGATTGTTTCTAACGGGGAGATCCGCCACCTTGACGGGAACGGAGACTTTCCGGGAAAGAAACCTTTTATACCGTTCCGCGAGTTTGAAAAGACGCTGGCTGCTGATACCCTGGCAGCACATCCGGGACTGAAGGATTATCATGCCATGAAGGAAAAGCTCATCTCCCTTCCGGGAGGGGAGGCATATGCTGATCCCCGCAGATTGAGCGACAACTGGTTATATGCGCTGAACTTTGGTGAGGAGACGGAAGAAACCATAGGGACCGCATCCTGGCTCGGTACTGAATACCATGTCCTTGCTGTGCGCTATACCCATAAACCTACAGGATTTGCTTTCCGGAATTACCGGTTCCGGAGAAGCGGAAGGGATACCCGTACTTCCAGCCATGACCTTTTACTGTATGACTGGGATGAGGAAAGCACAATGAAGGGAGAAAACAGATGAGATGCAGGTTTGTAAAGGAAATTTTTCATAATAAGGACAACGGCTTCTGCATCTTCGTGTACCACACGGAGGATGGCAGCGTGCCGGAGGCGGCAAGGGATGCCCGCTATAAAGGGGAAGGGTTCCGGTTCACGGCGACAGGCACCGGCCTGCCGGAGACGGACAAGACGGAAGCCGACTTTCAGGGAAAATGGATAAAGAGCAGATACGGGCTGCAGCTCCAGGTGGAAAGCTATGAGGAGATGCTGCCCCAGACAGAGGAAGGGATCAAAGGCTACCTGTCATCCGGCATGATCAAGGGGATCGGGCCGAGGACGGCGGAGCTGATTGTGGAGAAGTTCGGCACAAGGACATTTGACGTGCTGGACCATTACCCGGACAGCCTGCTGGAGATCAAGGGGATCACCCGTAAAAAGCTGGATGCCATCCTCTTGTCCTACCAGGGGAGCCATGCCCTGCGCGACCTTGCGGCATACCTGACGCCCTTTAAGGTGACGCCCAAAAAGATACAGAAGATCTATGAGGAATTTGGGAACGACGCACTGGATACCGTAAAGAACCAGCCCTTTTCCCTCTGCAGGATAAACGGCTTCGGTTTCCTGACCGTGGACGAGATCGCAAAGGCGAACAAAGGGAAGCCGGATGACCCCATGCGGATCGAAGGCTGTGTCCGTTACTGCATGGAACAGGAAATGCAGGAGGGGCACCTGTACCAGGACAAGCAGCAGTTCCAGAAAAAAGTTTATGAGCAGTTAAACGCCGGGTATGGCAGGGAGGCAGTCACGGAAGTGGATGTCTACAAGGTGCTTTACCGGCTGGTGAAGGAGAAGCAGATGTATTATGACAGCGGCGCCCTTTACCCGGCGAACATGTACGGGTATGAATGCGGCGCGGCGAAGAAGCTGGCATCGCTGCTCCTTGCCAAACAGGAGGCACAGGCGGATATCACGTTCCTCCTGGCAGAAGCACAGAGGGAGCTGGGCATCGGCCTTTCCCCGAAACAGGAGGAGAGCGTGCGGCAGGCTTTCAGCCATCTGGTCAGCATTGTCACGGGAGGCCCCGGGACAGGGAAGACCACGGTGCAGAAGGTGCTCCTGTATATCAATGAAAAGCTGGGCGGGAGCAGCGTGCTGCTGACAGCGCCCACGGGAAGGGCGAGCCGCAGAATGGCGGAAAGCACAGGATGGCAGGACGCCATGACCATGCACAGTGCCCTTGGGCTTACCAGCGATGAGGACAATGAGGAAATGGAAGGCATGCTGGAGGCAGGCTTCATCATAGTGGACGAGTTCACCATGTCCGACATGAGGCTGTCCTATATCTTTTTTGACCATATCCGGGCGGGGACCCGCCTGGTGCTGGTGGGGGATGTGGACCAGCTTCCCAGCGTAGGCCCCGGAAACGTGTTCCGGGAGCTAGTACAGTGCGGCGTGATCCCGGTGACAGTGCTTGACATGGTTTTCCGCCAGGCAGAGGACAGCCGGATCGCTGCAAATGCGAAGCGGATGCAGGAGAATGATGCCGCCCTGGATTATGGCGCGGGATTTACCTTCATCCCTGCCGGGAGCGCGGCAGAGGCCGCAGAAAAGACACAGGAGCTGTACCGCGCCAGCGTGGACGCGTTTGGCGAGGACAAGGTGCAGGTGCTGACCCCCTACCGGAAGAAGGGGGATGCCAGCGTGGACGCACTGAATGAAAGGCTGTGGGAGATGGTAAACCCGAAAGCCGAAGGGAAGCCGGAGATCCGTTCCGGGAAGCGTACCTTCCGGCTGGGTGACCGTATCATCCATAACAAGAACAAGAACCAGATCAGCAACGGTGACATCGGCTGCATTAAGAACATCTATGTGGATGATGAAGGGACGGAGCTGGCGGAACTGGAATTCTCAGACGGGCGGCGTGTGGAATACAACAGCGATGAGCTGGAGATGGTGGAACATGCCTATGCCACAACCGTCCACAAGAGCCAGGGAAGCGAGTACCCCATGGTCATCCTGCCGTGGCTGCCCATGTTTTACAAGATGCTGCGGCGGAATATCTTCTACACCGCCGTAACGAGGGCAAAGGCGCAGGTCGCCATCATCGGGAGCAAAAAGGCCATCTGCACCGCCATCCACAATACGGAGTGCGACAGGCGCAATACCCGGCTTGGGGAGCGCGTCATCAGGGAGTATAACCGGCTGCTGGAGGAAAAGAAAGACCAGGAAAAAGATGCCGGATACCGGCAGGAAGTCATGAATTTATAGAAAACAGGAGGAACAGATATATGGAAAACAGGAAAGAAAGCACAGGAAAAACAGAAATGGAAGAAACAGGGGAACTGGAGATCACCCAGCGGATGTCAGAGCGGGCGGATGCCATAGACAATGCGACCTACCGCTATCTGGCAGAACTGCTGGAGCTGGAGGAGGATGACCCGGAAGAAAAATTCCCGTGGAACATCGAGATCCTCAGAACAGTATTTGACAGCGCAGTTTCCACTCTGCAGGAACACGGATATGCCGTGTGCAACCCGTATGTTGCCACACCGGAAAGCGGCAGGCAGTACCTCTGCACATCGTCAGAGTGCGGGTGTGAGAGCTGCAGCTGCCAGGATGGGTTCATGGAAAAGGAAAGGATCTTTTCCGATATTGAGGAGGCTGTGGCACGCGGCGGACTGAAGGTAATGGACGGGGATGGTGACAGCATCATTGTGAGGAACAGCAGGCTGGACATGGATTTTGAGATCTCCGTGAAACAGCTGGAAGGGTGACAGGCGGCCTATGGAGAAAAAAGACTATAAAAAGGAATTCTGCGCCCTGATGGACCGTTTCCGATTCCGCCATTCCAGATGGCAGGTATGGAACGATTTCCTGAGCCTGTCAGCAATATCCCTGGCAAACGTGATGCCGGGGCCTAAGAAGGAGGAGCGGGAGAAGCAGTACCTCTCCATCATTAACAGCTACCAGAAGGAGGACCAGGAGGTCTTCCCGCAGATGCTGGGGTTTGTGGTGCTGGCGCTGGAGGAAAACCCGGAACAGGATTTCTTAGGCAGCCTGTACCATTACCTTAATCTGCAGCAGGAGCAGAAAGGGCAGTTCTTTACGCCCTACCATATCTGCCATTTCATGTCCGAGCTGCAGTTTGCCGGGGATGAAAAAGAGGAACTGCTGAAGGAGAAAGGATATATCAGCGTGAGCGACCCGGCCTGCGGCGCAGGCGCCATGCTCATAGCATTTGCAAACACGGCAAAAAGGCGTGGCATCAATTACCAGAAGAATGTGCTGTTCGTGGCGCAGGATATTGACCGCACAGCAGCCATGATGTGCTACATACAGCTCTCCCTTCTGGGATGTTCCGCTGTCATAGCCATCGGGGACAGCCTTGCAGCCCCGTTCCCGCACCCGGACAATGAAGTGTGGCGTACCCCGTTTTATTACCTGAACCAGTGGCGTTTCATGCCGGGGCAGGCAGAACGGGAACCAGCGGATGGGACCGGGACGGACTGCAAAGAAAGCGCGGAAGATGTTACGGACAGCCCGCACTGGGACGTGGAACTGAAGGAAGGAGAAAACGGACAGCTCATGCTGTGCATGGAACAGGCATCATAAAATGCCACAGAAGAAAGGAGCCGGGAAATGAAGAATGGAACAGACGTTAAATTCCAGCTGGATATACTGCGGCGGGACGGCTACCATGCTGCCGCACAGATCATCGAATCCATGCAGGGGACAGTCAGCCGGGAGGCTGAAATGGAATATCTGAAGGAGTTTGTCCGGAAGGGCTGGTTTGATGAAGAACTTGCCAGGGACCAGCTCCGCTGCCTGTGGACGGCATACTGCTTCCACCAGAGGCTTGATGTGGATACATCCGGGTATGACAGCGGCCTGCTTGACCTGTGGGATACCATGGCAGAGGAGGAAGCGGAAAAGGCGGGATGGAGCGATTATGACAGCTTTGACAATTTTATGTGCCGTTACCTTGTGTGAGGAAATCTGAAAAAATTTCATAAAAAATTCAAGTAAATGCGGGGAGCGGGGTATTTATTTTATATACCCCTCCCCATGAAAAGGAAGGAGAGAAAACAAATGGATGGAATGACAATGAACAATGCCTGCATGTATGACGAAGTGGAGGAGATCAGGAACTTAAACAGGGTGGAGGGCTTTGACCCCAGGAGGTACATGCGCCTTATCCAGAAAGAGGGGCAGGCGGGGAAATACTACCTTGACGTGGCCTACCGCAAGCTCTGGTTCCGCTTAAGATACCCGGAGGGGAAGATCGTAAAGAAGATCCTGAAGCTGACGGAGCAGGTGGCCATCGTGGAGGCGAGGGTGTACTTAAACCGCAATGACGATGAGGACAACTTCATCTCCAATGCGCTTGCGCAGAAATACATGACTGCGGATGACCAGTTCGGGAACAAGTTCGTGGAACTGGCGGAAACAGCGGCAGTGGGAAGGGCATTATCGGATGCCGGTTTCGGCCTGCAGTTTGCCGACAGGGAAGGGGACATTGACCCGGAAGTGACGGAGGCGCCTTTTGACGCGCAGATGTTTGCGGGGACGGGCGGCATGGTGCCGGAAGGGACCTGCATGGACCCTGCCCTTCAGGAAGGTGCAGCCGGTGGCGGTGAAATCCTCCAGGAGGAAATCTTCCCCGGACAGTACGGGATCGAGGAATATATCCCCATGCCGGAAGACGTGGGGCAGGCCATGGGAATGACGCCGGCCATGCAGCAGGCAGGGACAGCCCCGTCAGCTGTAAGACAGACCGCACAGGGGGCAACAACCAGCCAGGCACAGGGCAGGCAGACGCAGCAGCCCGCACCGGCACCACAGCCCGCGCAGGGAGTGACGCCCGCCATGCAGAACAGGCAGGCGGCACCTAACCCGGCACAGGGCAGCACAGCGCCCGGAAATACCAGGCCCGCAGCAGCGGCGCAGGGGACGGGAACCGGAAAGGCAGCTGCAGGAAAAGGCGGAAACGGACAGGGGGCAGGTGAGATCCGCAGGGACATGCCCGTGGAGCAGATTTACTCCATGTTAAGCCGTGACAGTGCAGCCGCAGTGGTCATCCCCATGGGATTCAACAAAGGGAAGACGCTGGGGCAGGTAGCCGTTGAGAAGCCCGCAAACCTGCAGTGGTATGTGGACTCTTACGGCGGCCCTGACAACCTCCTGCGTGCGGCGGCAAAGTTCCTTATTGATGCGGCATTAAGACAGGCAGGATGAAACAGGGGATAAGGGGATGCAGTTTCTGCTGTGCCCCGGTTAAGGAGTACATGGGGCGGTTTTTCACAGGCCGCCTTTTTTAGAAAGAGAGCAGCATGTTTTCAGGCTGCGGAAAGGAGGAAAGCCTTGTACCAGGATTTTCCTTTTACCATCAGGGAGGTGGCATACCTCTTAAACCTGCGCATACGGCATAAGAATGCGGTGAGCCTGGATGCGGACTGCCCTTTCTGCGGCGAGTCCAGGGGGAAGCTCAACCTGAACTTAAAAAAGAACGTGTTCAAGTGCAACCGGTGCGGGGAAAGCGGGGGGATGCTCGCCCTGTATGGGAAGATATACGGGGTGGACAACCAGACCGCCTGCAGGGAGATCAAGGATGCCCTGGGGAAGAATGAACAGGCGCCTTCCTACCAGGTAAGGAAACGGGAGATCACCCCAAAGGAGCCGGAGATACCGGAATCCCCGCCAGCGCCGGATGCGGTGAAGCATAAGACATACAGCATGTTCTTTTCCATGCTGGTACTGGCGGACACCCACAGGCAGAACCTGTTAAAGCGCGGGTTCACGGACAGGCAGATCGAGGAGAACGGCTATAAGAGCACCCCGGTCTTCGGCTTTAAGAAGCTGACAGGGAAACTGCTGGAGGCAGGCTGCACCGTAAAGGGCGTGCCGGGATTTTACCAGGATAAGGACGGGGAGTGGACCATCCATTTCTCCAACAAGTCCTCCGGGTTTTTAGTGCCGGTCCGCAATGTGGACGGGCTGACTGTGGGGGCGCAGATACGCCTCGATCATCCCTATGACGGCAGGAAGTACATCTGGCTCTCCAGTGCAGGCTTTTTCCTGGGTACCTCATCCGGAAGCCCCGTCCATCTGGCGGGCAGTCCGGGAGAAAAGACGGTATTCATTACAGAAGGGCCGTTAAAGGGAGACCTTGCCCATGCATTATCCGGCAGGACCTTCGGGTGCGTGCCGGGGGCGAACCAGTATGCGAACCTGCCGCCGTTCCTGCAGGAAATGAAGCTGATGGGGACGGAGAACGTCTATGAAGCCTATGACATGGACAAGCTGCTAAAGACCGTCTGCAGGGGGGATTACAACGAGAAGTGCGTCCACTGTGAAAACTACAGGAAGGACTGGAGAGGGCAGGCCATTCCCTGTGGGAAGAAATGCGTGAAGCGCCAGAACATCCAGCGGGGGTGCAGGAAGCTGGCGGAAATCTGCCGGGAACTGGATCTGTCCGCAAAGGCGCTGACCTGGGATACGGATGAAGACGGAGACTGGGCGGAGCATGTGAAGGGCGTGGATGACTACCTTTATGACCTGAAGCGGAAAAATAACCCCAAATAGGGAAATAAACTGCCGGAGCGGTGCCAGATGGTGCTGCCCCGGTTTTTTTATGCACACAATATGTAAAACTTTCCGTTTTTTACATACCGCTGTTGGCTTTTACTTAAACCATGCGTATAAAAAAGTAAACAGGGAACGGGAAGTTCCCGGATAAAGGAGATGACAGCTATGTACCAGAAGATTATCGTACCCATAGACCATGGGAACAGGAACATGAAGACTGAGCATAAGATATTCACTTCCGGATTTGTGGAGGGCGACTGCAGGCCCGCACTGGGGGAATACCTGCATTTTGGCGGGCGCTACTATGCCCTTGCGGAGCAGCGGATACCCTATATGCGGGACAAGACTGTGGATGACCGTTTCTTCATCCTGACGCTGTTTGCAGTGGCGATGGAGGCGGAAAAGCAGATGCTTGACACACAGGATACCATCCTCCAGGCAGTGCTGCCGGTGGGGCTGCCCCCGAAGCATTACGGCGCACTGTACCGGAAATTTGAGGGTTATTTTAAGGGCAGGGGCATCCAGCAGTTTACCTACAAGGGCATCCCCTATCAGGTGGAGATCCTGGACGCTGCCGCCTTCCCACAGGATTATGCTGCCGCCATGACCGTCTACCAGAGGATTTCAGAGTTCAACAAGGTCATCACGGTGGACATCGGGGGCTTTACGCTGGATTACCTGCTGATCCGGGGAGGCAGGCCGGATTTGGGGGTATGCGACTCTTTGGAGAAGGGAGTCATCAAGCTGTATAATGACGTGGCATCCCGCATCAACTCCGAGAAGGACATCCTGCTGGATGATACGGACATTGACCGGATCATCCGGGGAGAAAAGACGGACTATGATGGAGAGGTCCTTCGTATCGTGGGGGACATGACCAGAACCTTTGTGGATGACATCCTGGGGACGCTCAGGGAGCGCGGGCTTGACCTAAAGACCAGCTGCGTGGTGTTCATCGGCGGCGGGGCGCTGCTTTTAAGGAAATATCTGGAAAGCTCGGACAAGATTGGGCGCAGCATCTTTGTGGAGGACATCTGTGCCAATGCAAAGGGTTACGGCCTGCTCTACCAGATACAGAGGAAAGGCAGGTAACTGCCATGGGGAAAAAGAACGCATTTGTCACAACCATAGGGTTCAATAAAAATGACCCCGCCCATGTGCAGGTGGCGGAGTTCTTAAACGGCATGGAGCGGGGGAAGGCCCAGTACATCGTCAATGCGGTGCTGGCTTACCAGAACGGGGCGCAGGCAGGGGATGTGCCTTATGCGGGGCAGGCGGTTGACTATGAAAAGATACGGCAGTTTGTGCTGCAGGTAATCAGGGAGCATGAAAGGCAGGAGGCGCCTTACAATGGGAAAGCGGAGGAACCGGACGGGCCGGATGCGGCAGAGGAAATGGCGGGAGCAGATTTTGGGTTTGACGAGGATGCCCTGAACGGAATCATGTCGTCACTGGAGGCATTCAAAGGGTAAAATCAGGAGGGGAACCTGCAGGATATTTTTATTGTCCCGGCTCCCCTTTCCCAAGCAGTTCGTCCGTGGATATGTTAAAATATTCAGAGAGGATCGCCACCTCATAGTCCGGGACGAAGCGGCTGCCCTGTTCGATCCGCAGGATGGTCAGGTCGCTGCACTCCATGCCCAAAAGCTGGAGCCTGCCTGCAAGGGCAGCCTGAGAAAGCCCCTGTGCTGTGCGGAGCTGCTTTACCTTCGGGCCGATGATGTTTTTGGAAGTGCCGTTCCAGTAGATTTTCATAAATAAATTCCCTTCTAAAGATGAAGTATATGAATTGATTTTACCGAAATGGAGTGATAATATACTTCTAAAGATGAAGTGAGGCGAAACAGGGGAGAGATATTTAGGAAAAAGGGGAATACTGGAATGTGGGAAAGATATGGCAAAGGAGATTTTTACAATGAGTGATGTATGGTTAAAGATGGCCCGGTTCCTGGGCAGCTTAAACGGGGAGGATATAAACAGGGAAAGCTATGTGCGTACCCCGGAATATGAAAATGCACTGGAGGCGTGGAAGGAAACAGAGCAGGGATGGGAGGCATTTCTGGAAACCTTGCCGGAAGGACAACGGGAGAAGGTGGAAGAAATGAAGGAGTGCCTGGAGGACTTTGCATCCGCCCAGGAGAAGCGTGCCTATATGCAGGGATATGCAGACTGCATACAGGTGCTGTTCCACATGGGGCTTCTGAAGGAGAATGAGGGGCTTAAATGGGCGGAGAAGATGGAGCTGAGGTAACAGGAAGTGGTTTTGAATGTCAGAAAGGGTTGGACTGGGGAATCAGCGTTCTCCAGTCTTTTCAGTTACAGGACTCCTTCTTTGGTCTTTTTCCTGTTTTTCGGGGAAAAAATCTGTATATCAGGAAATTCTTTTTCTAAAAAAAGTAAATCATGTATAATGACCATAAAGAATGCCAGCAGTTAAGAATTGTTAAGATTCCGGTTAAAGACAGTTAAGATTCTGAGTGATATGATATAGCAAATAATAAATTTGTATTTCAGCTGAAAGCAATATGGAGGATAGAATATATGGAAAGGAACGCAAATGCTGTAATCAGTACAAATAAATTGTGTAAGAGCTATATGAATGGGGAAGTTCCCCAGCATGTGATCAAAAACATGGATATCCAGATATATTACAGAGATTTTACTGTTTTTATGGGGGCTTCCGGTTCTGGAAAGTCCACACTGCTCCATATCCTGTCGGGAATGGACAGGGCAAGCATGGGGGAAGTTTATTTTAAGGATACCAATTTCTCAAAATATTCAGAGAAGCAGTTGGCACAGTTCAGGAAGAAAAACTGTGGATTTGTTTTCCAGCAGGTCTGCTTAATTGGCAGTATGAGTCTCATGGACAATGTGCTTGTGAGCGGGCTGCTTGTAGAGAAGAACAAAAAGCAGGTGGCGGAGCGGGGAAGAAAATTGTTTGCAGAAGTAGGGCTTACTGAAAAGGAGTGGGGGAAATATCCTTCGCAGATTTCGGGAGGTCAGATGGGAAGGGCAGGCATCGTAAGGGCGCTGATCAACAATCCGGAAGTCGTATTTGCGGATGAACCTACGGGGGCGCTTGATTCTGCTTCCGGGAAAGCTGTCCTGGATCTTCTGACAGAGTTTAACCGGAAAGGGCAGACGACTATCATGGTAACCCATGACCTGAAATCAGCATTGCGTGGAAACCGTATCCTGTATCTGCGGGACGGGAGGATAAACGGGGAATGCTCTTTAGGGGCTTATCAGGGTGAAAAGGAACCGGGCTTTGAAGAGAGAAAAGCAAAGCTGCTCCATTTTCTGGAAGAAATGGGGTGGTAGATATGTTTTTGCTGATAAGATCAAACTTAAAAAAGAGTGGTAAAACGTCATTTGCGTTTTTCCTTTTGCTCATGGCAACGATGCTTCTGTCCTATACCGGCAGCCAGATGACGGAGGGATTTAGGCGGCTGTATCAGGAAAAGGCAGCGGAGACGAACAGTGCTGATTTTGCGGCGGTCCTGCCCCGTGGTTTTTGTGAAAAATACGGGGAAGAGATTGAGGGCTTCCGGAAAGCAGAGGAAGAAATAATTGATATGGAAATGGTGGATGCCGTGTTGCTTCGGAGTATGGATATTCAGGCAGGAACCGGGGAGCCGGTAAATGGGAGCTGGATGTTTAGGAATGCTGACAGGCAGGGATATCTATCTTCCCTTAAAATAGTGGAGCGTTTGGAGCAGGTGCCGGAAAATGGAATCTATGTACCTTATGTGTGTAAGACATTCTTTGGTTTTGAGATTGGTGATGTGTTTAGCATTTCATCCGAAGAATGGCAGGATTCTTATATCATTGCAGGTTTTACGGAGGATGTGCTTTTTGGAAGCCGGTCAAATATTGCTTTCGATCTGCCAAGAGAAGCGTTCCTTTCTTTGGGGGAAAGGGCAGGGACAGACTGCGATGCGGTAGTAGTGATGATGAAGACGGAAGGGGATGTAAGCGGGCTGTCAAATCGGTTTACAGAATTTGTAGCCGGAAAATCTGACGGGGATATATTTTATAATACTTCGGATATTGAATATGCCGAAGCCAGCCGGAGCAATAACTTAAGTATATATGTGGCAGTCATAAATGCAGCCTCCGTTATGGGAATCGCAGCCTGCTTTATGGTGATTGCGTTCCATATGCGGAATATCTTGGATAAGGACTTAAAGGAACTTGGGACATTGAAAGCAGTGGGTTACAGGGGCGGTCAGATTGTATTGTCCTATGCGTTACAGTTCCTGTTTCTTGGATCGCTTGGCGGTATGGCTGGTGTGGGAATTTCACAGTGCATCATGCCGATGGTGATAAAGAGTATAGCGACGGATATTGGTTTTGTATGGAACGCTGTATTTTTGGGGTTTGAAGCAGGGAAGAACCTTATGGTTATTTTGCTGGCGACTGTGGCGGTAACAGTGTTTTTGTCAAAAGGGATATTCAGGTTAAGACCTGTGGAAGCCATTCAGGAAAGGGAAAAAGTGGTTCCTGGCAGAAAAAGCAGGATGGACATAGAAAAAACACCTTTCCCGGTAAACCTGTCCGTTATAATTAAGATGATAAGTTTTGAGAGGGCAAGGAGCATACTGACAGGCATTGTCGTATCTGTTTTAATGTGTGTTGCCGGGTTTGCAGTAATCCTGTATGCAAGGTTGGTCAATGATAAGGGAGGGCTGCTGCAGGTAACGGGTGCGGAAGTTTATTCTGTAAATGTCCAGCCAGACAGACCGGAGGATGCAGCAGAGATAGCTAAGGAACTGGAGGGAGAGGGCGTCCGTAAGGTCATGATGGCTGTTGAGCCGGGAAGTTCAAGACTTCTGTGTGATAATAGGGTATATGCGGCGTTAGGCGTGTATAGTGATTATGAGGTATTGGAAAATCCCTCGATATATGCAGGGCGATATCCGAAACATGAAAATGAAACTGCTATTTCAGGGAATCTGGCGCAGGCGCTCGGAAAGAATATCGGTGATACTGTAGAAGTGTCCCAGCTCTTTCAGGAAGATGCAGGGGAAGGGACATTCCTGATCGTCGGCCTTACGCAAGGCACCTATACAGGAGGGATGGATATCTACCTTACTATGGAAGGGCTGAATCTGATTGATTCTACAGCACAGTGGCAGACAGTGCATGTCTATCTGGAGGAGGGAATTGACGCAGAGGAATACTGCCGAAACCTTAAAGACTGTTTTTCAGACCGGCTTTCCTATGTGGGGGAGTTTGAACAGGTGTTTTATTCCCAGCTTGCCCCAATCATAAACAGTGTGTCCGGCGTGGTGTTCTTTATTATGGCTGTCATGTTCCTGCTCATTGTCATTATGGGGTATTTTGTAACAAATTCCATTTTATTGACACGCAAAAGGGATTTTGGGATAATGAAGGCGCTGGGGTATTCCAACGGACAGATTATATCCCAGACAGTGGTGACATTTATGCTGTATATCGCAGGGGGCAGCCTGCTGGGAAGCATCTTCCTGTATTTTGGCTCTAATGCAGTGATGACAGGGCTTTTTCATGGAATGGGAGTTTATCGGATTTCTTTCCGTTTTCCCATAGTGTGGATTGCAGCGCTTATCTTGTGCATGGAAGCGGCAGGATGCCTGACAGCGTTTATTTCAGCATGGAAAGTCAGGAAGATTGTCCCTTGTACTCTCATAAAGGCAGAGTAGCGTGGGTAAAAGGAAGGAAGCGGATAAATTGGTATATGATTGTCTGATGATAGAAGACGAGGCACCATTGGCGGAAAACACCTGTAAATATTTGAGCCTTTCGGGGATAAAGGTGGCGGCGGTATCGGGTGTGGAGGAATATCGTGAATTTATACGGGAAAATACCGCCCGTATGATTCTGTTGGACATTAACCTGGGGGATGGGTGCGGGTACAACCTGTGCAGGCAGATACGGGAGGAGACACAGGTTCCAATCATCTTTGTAAGCTGCCAGACGGAAGAAGAAAGTATTCTGTTAGGCTTGAATGTGGGCGGCGATGATTTTATTTGCAAGCCCTATTCCCTGCCTATTCTTCTGGCGAAAGTAAAGGCTGTGTTACGGAGGTATTCTGCCGGGGATGACAGGATTATTTCTTTTGGGGAATGTCAGGTGAACATGGAAGAAGAAACTTTATTAAAAAAAGGTGAGCCTGTCCTGCTGAAAAGGATGGAGATGAAGCTATTGCTTTATCTTATCCGAAACAGGAACCGTCTGGTCGGGAAAGAGGAACTTTTTAAGGAAGTGTGGCAGGAGGCTTATGTGGGGGACGGGACACTGAATGTCCACATAAGGAAGCTGCGTGAAAAGGTTGAGGATAACCCTTCCAGCCCAGTCTATATCATTACAGAATATGGGAAAGGCTATATGTTCCGTCTGGCAAAGGAGAATTAAGTGAAGCGCTTTATTGTGATCACCGTCAGTTTATATTTGGCAGCCTGCATTTCATTGTGCTGTATTTTGGCAGCCAGACCGCAGAATAAAATAAAGAATACTGAGGCAAATGACATTATATTTACTGTCAGGGAATACTGGCCGGATGCGGAGCAGGCAGTCAGTATGATGCAGGGGTATGAAACGGACTATTTTGTAACCGATGCCGATGGCCGGCCGGTAGCTGCATCCAGACAGGGGCTGGATACGGATTATGTGTACGATTTCATCCATAAAGATTACAGCGTAGATATTCTGGTGGATGGTAAAATTCAGGGCAGGATTATCTTTATCAATAACGAAGGGGAAGATTTAAAAAGAAAAGTTGAAGTTTGGGCGATATCGTTTCTTGTTGTATTATTTTTGAAAGATGTCCTTGTGTTTTTATATTTAAAGAAGCATGTGTTCGGACCGGTGAGAAAGATGAATGATTTTGCCGGCCAGATAGCAAAAGGGAATCTGGACATTCCGGTGAGCAGAATCGACAGTTCAGCTTTTGGTGCTTTTTCAGAAAGCTTTGACATTATGAGAGAGGAACTGCTTTATGCGAGGAAGAGGGAGCAGGAGGCAGATAAGCAGCGGCGTGAAGTGATCGTTTCTATCAGCCATGATATTAAAAACCCGGTGGCTTCCATTCAGGCGATTGCCGAGTACCAGTCCCTGACGACAGATTCAGAGGAATTGCGTCAGGAGTTTGAGACGATTGCCCGAAAAACGAACCAGATAAGCAGGATGATTGGCAATCTTCACACAACTATGCTAAATGAGCTTGAAAGACTTGAGATAAGAACGGAAGTAACGGAAAGTTCTGCCATAGAGGAAGCATTGCTGCAGGCAGATTTCAGGAAACGTGTAAAGGAGTTTGAGATACCGGAGTGTCTTGTTATGGCTGACAGGGTACGGTTTTTGCAGGTAGTGGACAATATCATCTCTAACAGTTACAAATATGCAGATACGGAGATAGAAGTCCGTTGCGGTTTTGAGGGTGAATTTCTGTGCGTCTGCATAAAAGACTTTGGGAAAGGCGTAAAAAAGGAAGAGGAAATATTCCTTACACAGAAATATTTCAGGGGGCAGAATGCAAAAGAAAAGGAAGGCTCCGGAATGGGTATGTACATCGCAGAGTATCTTGTGAAAGGCATGGGTGGAAGACTGCTTTGCCAATCTGAAGAAAACGCATGGTTTGAAGTTAGGATATGTCTGGCGTTGGCTTCCTGAATTTGATTCTGTGGGTTTCGTAAAAAAATATGTGAGTGAATTTTAAGTAAATATATTTTGTAAAAAGGAGATAGTTATGAGACTGATAAAAAATATCAAAAAACAATTTCTTGCTTTGGCTGTATTAGGTATGATTGTAATCAGCTTGAGCGGCTGCACATACGCTAATAATAAAAACTGGGACGACTTGACAGCAGGAGAAAAGGAAGAACTGCAACAAGAATTTGAAAGTATAAAGGTAGAGCTGGAAGAAGATTTCCCAAGTGATAGTGTGGAGGGCAAATTCACATCATACATTCTTGATAAAGTGGAAGAAGGTATTTCAGATTAAATAATTCCAGCGCACCAGCGGAAAAGAAAAACCGGCAAGACACGTCCTCTCAAAAGCTGCATTGTAAGCCGTTTTCACCGCCGCTGGATCCAGCAACAGGTGAAGGAACTCCCGCATATCGCCCGGGGGGATGTCGCTTTTTATCTCCGGGAGCAGGGAGGACGGTTTTTCGTCCCCCTCGCGGGCGGCAAGGTCAATGAGCTTGGTAGGCTGGTTATCCACCTTGTAGGCTATCAACAAGATGGTGAAGTCCGGGGCTTCGGTGTAGGGGCGGACACCTGCTTTCAGCAGATCGATGCTGGAATAGGTTTCAATATCCACACCTACAATCACAGCTTCTGCACCGCCTTTACTACCTCCAGGGCAATCCCCAAGAGATCGAGGTTGGTCACCGGCACCGGCACACAGGACCGGCCCTCAAATTTGATGATGACAAATTCTTTCGCCGCCAGCTTTTTCCCGTTCGCGTACTGATATGTCAGCTTGGACACCCGGCCACCAGTAGCAGCCTTTATCATAGCGGACAGGTAGAAACCCACAAAACGCTCTTTACTCATTCTCGCCGCTCTCCTTCTGGTATTCTTCCTCGGTCAGAATAACCACCGTGTCGGGGGTGGTGTTGAACAGGCGGGCCAGCGTATCCTTCTGGAGCTTCACGCCGTCCAGCTTCACATAGCCAAAGGCGGGAAACCCAGAATCGGTCCGGGCCAAGCCCATGATTTTTGCATATGTTTTCAATTCCATACTGGCCTCCTTTATAGGTGGCCCCCCCCCGCCGCCGAGCTGACAGCGGGGGTGGTATGTGGTTTAGAGGATATCGTCGAGAGCGCCGCTGCCGGTGTCCTCAAAGTCGTCGTCGAAATCGTCCTCGGCACGGGTACCGCCCGCCAGCCGCTCACCGTCGCACACCTTCTGGACATTGCCCAGCCCAGCGGCGACGCCGTTCTGTCTGCCGTTGAACGGGTAGAAGTTGATGGAGAAGCGGCAGTAGCATCCGCTGTAAATCTCGTCCTGGTCCAGAATCTCGTTCCGGGCCATGTCCACAACCTGGGGCCGGTTCCGGCTGTTGGCGTTGAAGAAGTAGCACCCAGCAAAAGAGGAGTCGTCGGGGCGCTCGTCGTCGCCGTCGCGGAGCGGGAGCTTCAGGTTGGTGGGCTTCTTGCCCTTCCACTTGGACGCGATG
>OFGL01000598.1_pt1 | contig 29253 bp, 19 predicted proteins | sample 1521801 | NCBI WGS metagenome assembly OFGL01 (sample SAMEA3504085, study PRJEB24116) | mouse gut metagenome | biome: mouse gut; feature: mouse-associated habitat; material: faeces | place: Denmark | collected 2011 | reverse complement strand
CATACCGCTCCCCGATGCCAATCTCCCACATAAATAAAGGCCGTTTTTCTTCCATTTGCCCCTCATTTAGCGGCAGAAACTCAAAAAACCCCGCCTCTGGAAAGAGAATATAACGATTTGTCTGATCCATCTTCTCCGCAACGCCAAAAATCCCCTCAGAAGCCGCATAGGCATAAGGATGTATGGGAATGTCCCCCGCATATTCTCGAATCTTTTCTGTATAATAAGCAAACGATTCCCCGCCAATTGCCAGCGCATACCGAACCTTTGGCCAAATCTTCTTAATGATGCCTTCACGCAGCGTCTCATGGGAAAGAAGGCGCAGTTGCGCTGCCCGTAAAGGATTAGGCGGCAGTTTTCGCTCTACATACTCCCGCCACCTTGGGCTTAGGCTCACACATTCATCTACTCTCCCATGCTCCATATCCTTCAGCAGCATTTCCCAATTTCGCCAGATATACTCCAAAACTCCTGCTACCCGATTAACAAAAACGCCATGAATGGCGCGAAGATCCGGCTCTGCCAATGCGAACCGCACCTTAACATAGCGCAAATCCTCAAGCGTATCCGGAAATAGAACTTCCTTAGGCACACAATAATCCTCCGCGTCAAACTGCCCATCTCTGTCCAGCCACTGGTAAATACATCCGGAACGTATGCCGTTCATCGTCCCATTTTCCATATAGGTCTTTGCAAACTCCCCTATCTGAAAGATCTTGCCAAATATCTCATATTCCGGCAAATCTCGGTAATGCTCTTTGACCATGCCAAAAGGAACGCCGTACGCATACCTATACTGAATTTTTAAATCCGTCTCCGTAAGCGGAAGATACTTCGCATCCCCAGTAGTGCCGGAACTGATGCAATAATAAACAGCCGGTTCTTCTGTCAGGACCTTTTCCTCACCTGCAATCATCCGCAGAATATAATCCTCGTAATCCCCATATACACAAAGCGGCGCTTTTTTCTGGAATTCCCAGACAGTCTGAATCGTCCCAAAACCATATTTCTTTCCATATACCGTTTCACGGTTGCGGCGCATGAGTTCAGCGAGCAACTGCATTTGCACCTCGGCTGACCGTTTTGAAGTATCCCTAAGTGAATCCATAGATTCCTGCCCCAGTTTTCCATAATTGGTTTTCATACTTTCCTCTGTCTCCTGTCATATGTAAATCTGAATCGTATTCATGCCAAACGTCCGCTGGTATATTGCCTCCTCCACCATATCCTCAATCATGCGGATGCCCATGTATATATCATAATTCCCTGCTTCCTTCCCCAGCTCATCACCGCTCTTCTGTCTTTTTTCTTCTGTGTGGCATAATGGATTAAATTCTCTGCCACTGTAACGGATTCGGATTCCGATAACGCCATCCAGAGAATACACCCGCAGGTCAAATTCCACGCCTGTTCCTTGATTAACAGACAGAATCAACGTCATCATCTCTTCCATCGCCAAACTCACACGCATGACCTGTCCGGGAAGCATGCCATTTTCCTCACAGAATACCGTAATCTTACTGCTGGCATCGCAAATAGACTCCTCCTTGCCCTGGACAGAAAAATTAATAACCCGACCAGACTCCTCCAACGTATGATCCATAAACAGGAAACGAGAACGACGCCTATGGAAAAATTGATATACGCCTGTCGCCACAAACCAGACGAGCAGCGTAAGGATTTCACCTGTAAATAAAAACCACCAGGGATTGGCATTTTGCTGACAAAGCACAAACAGGCTTGCACATGGCATAACAAACACGCGCAGCAAAATAATTGCATTTGCCCACATGGCATATCCCGACACATTATAGTATCCCGACAAAATACAATTACACAGCGCGGGAATCATGCCAAATGACATACACAAAAAGGCAAATCTCAATGATTCCGTCAGCCCATATGCCCCCGAAATGAAATCTGCCCCAACAAGAATCATAATGGAAAATAACACACAATAAGGAATGCCGCTTTTTACCTGCCTTGCCAGCAGCAGACATGCGCTCTTATTGTCATGCTCTCCGCTGTAAACGCCCAGCATTGCGGACGCTGCCTGCGGCACGCCTCCAGTAACGCTCTCCTCAAATGCGCCAACACAGTTCACCGCCGTAAATGCCGCTACCAATCCGCTTCCGCCATTTTGCAGAAGCAACATATTTACGGTCATTACACGCAGTGTCTGAAACAAATTCTTCAAGGCGGACGGGCTGCCCGCCTTGGCAATGCGCAGGAAAGAAATGTCCTTGCAGCTAATACTCATGCCCAAAGAAAAGCCGCTCTTTTTGTCGCACAGCCAGACGAAGCCCAACAGGCATGAGACCGCCGTTGCCACAACACTGGCAAGCGCAGCCCCAAATACGCCCATGTCAAAGACATACAAAAACAACACGTCCAGCATGACATTTCCCAATCCCATCACAAGCATCATCCATGCGGTCTGCCGGTTCCTCCCATCCAGCCTAAGATACCAGAAGGGAATGTAAATCAAGATTTTCGGCAATGTCCCGACAAGGGTCACGCCGGCATACTCCATTACCAGAGGCGCTACCGCCTCCTCAGAACACAATAGGCCAGTCAGAGGTTTTAGGCACAAAAGGCCGGCCGCCGTAACCACTGCTGAAATAAGCGCGCACCAGAAAACCGACATCTTGTAAAGTTCTTTCGCCTTCCCTGCCTGATTATTGCCAATCGCCTCCGCCGCGCAGATGGCAGTTCCCGAAACAATAAAAGAACCTGCAACACACAAGACAAGGTAGACCGGTAAACTAAAATTAATTGCAGCTAAGGCATCCGTTCCGAGCCGCTGCCCGACAAGGATGCCATCTGCAAGAATATTAATATTACCGCTTAAAATAGATAACATACAAGGAATCAATGCCTTTCTATATGCCTTTTTTAGAAACTGCTCATTCTGCTCCAGTGAAACGGAAAATATCTGCTCGCTCATACACTCTCATTTCTCATAATAGCATTCCCAAACACATCTAAACTTACGGCTCTATCGTAAGGATATCGGCAAATCCGGTTACTTCAAAGATCTCCATAATCGTCTCATTTACCTTCACAACTTTCATGCTTCCCTGCTTGTTCATCCGCTTCTGTGTACCCAGAAGAATACGCAGCCCCGCCGACGACAGATAGTCAAGCGCGCCCATGTCAAAGGTCAGTTCCGTTACTCCCTCCAGACTGCCAGACAGAACCTTCTCAAGCTCTGGCGCCGTTGTCGTATCTAACCTTCCCTCCAGGGAAATACATAAATGGTTTCCATTTGATTTCTCTGTGATCTTCATATTCGTCTCCCCTTAATCTCCAATATCTGTGTGTCCCTGCTCAAACTCCCATTGCAAGCCATACTTATCAATAAAGTAAAAATATTTGGTATTGCCCAAAATATCCGCCGCTTTCTGCTTGCCCTGGGCATCCTTTTCTTTGGCTTCATCAAAATAATGAAAATCTGACGGCATTGTCTTGCTGATCTGGTAAACCTTATAATCCTCTGTTGTATTAATTAAAGTTACGTCCGGCTGCGCCTTTATGTATTCAAAAGCCTCCTCAATATTGATGACTTTCAACGCCACATGTCTGGCTCCGCTAATATCATTGGCTTTAAAAATCACGGGTTCCTGGCGGCCCTTAGGATTATGGTAGCACATCAGTTCAATGGTAAACTTTGTTCCCGGCACATCCATAAAGCCAATAGAAACATCCCCTTCTTCTGCTTCTTTTATAAAACCTCCCGCCTGGAAAAAACCTTTGTTCTTCCAATGGGGAATATGCTGGTTAGGAACAGCGCCCAAAATCCTCTCATAATATTGAAACGCCTCCATCACATCATCCACAAAAATACATACATGAGATAATCCTGTAAAAACCGGTTTTTTCATATTGTTTTTCTCCTTTCTTTCACTATCATTTCATAAAACCATGGCGTCAAAAGCGCCTTTAAATGCTCCATATCATATTAACAAAATATTTTCCCAAACTGTATTTTTCGGGACAATTAATATTTATTTAGGGATAAATCCTAATTTTTTCTGATATTCAGCTCCACCACTGTGTTATTCATGTTCAATACCCGCATATACTGGAATTCGGATGCCATCTTCTTAATCAGGGCAATCCCTCCTAAAGCCACTGCTTCTTCCTTCTGCTGCTGATACTCCAACGGATTAAAGGGTATGCCGTCGTCACGAATTCTTAACATGTATTTATCATCTTGTATCGTAAAACTAATATCCATATAATTTTTCCCGCTACGATAGCCATACTGCACAATATTGGCAGAAATCTCCTCCACTGCAAGCCCAAGGATCGTGGCGTCCCGTTCACTTATGTGGTTGTCCGCGCAGAATGCAAGCAGTTTTTCCCGAAAAGCAATTACCTCCTTTAGATTGCTCTTAACGGAACAGTCTAAAAATTTCTCATTTGTAATCTGTGGCAGCATATAAACGCCTCCCGTCTCATATTTCCCGCTGCGCTGTCCCATGATCCGCCAAAGAAAAGCAAGGAGAATCGTAACCGCCTCGCTTACCACTGCCATCAGGCATACGCCGGGAAGCCCCCAGAAGTAAATCCCTGCTAAGGTAAGCGGCACGATCACTGCAAATCCCTGCAATACCGTCACGACCGTAGACAAGCCCGGCTGTAAAATTGTCTGGTAGTATGACATCAGGAACTTATTATACACATAAAAGGGGAAACTGCATGCAAAAATACGAAGCGCCGTCTCACAGAGCGTAAGCATACTGCTCTCTGTGATTCCAAACAACCCGGCAATCCACCCGGGAACGGCAAAAAAGATCAGCAGCAAGATGACTATGGCTATGTAGCTGTAGCTGAGCGCCCTTTTACAAAGGGTGCGGATGCCATAATAATCACGTTCCCCATAGAGAATCCCCGCAATATTCTGAACCAGCCCAATAATTCCTCCTACACACAATTCCGCAATCAGCACAGCATTGGCGCAAACAGAATAGACCGCCATTGGACCGTTTCCCAAAATACGCACAATCGCAGAATTGATCATCACAGATTTCATCGCCGACATCAGCGTAAATGCTGCGCTTGGAATGCCTGCCTTCATGGCAATCCTCATATAATGGAATGCTTTTTTATCCGGTCTCCGCAGGCGCAACATCCGCTGTTTGGAACGAAAATAAATTAAAACTGGCGCCATTCCTGCCAGATAACCAATCACTGTAGCCAGCGCGCTGCCTGCCATGCCCATATGAAAGCCCTGGATAAACACAAAATCCAGAACCAGGTTTACTACATTGGCAATGACGAAAAGCGCACTCCCCAACTGCGGATGGTTATCTGCATTCATAAAATAACAGAAAATGATAGCAACTGTCAGAATCGGGATTCCCGCAATATTCACCATAATGTAAGGCTCTGCCAGCGCAGCCAAATCATGATTTCCTGCAAGCAACATGGCAGCAGGTCCCGGCAGGATTGGCGTAAACAGCGCAAAAAACACGGATATTGCCAGCCCAGCTACCAGTGAGGCAGTGAACACCCCACTGGCTGTTTCCATGTCCCGCTTACCAAGGAACACTGCTGCCTCAGCCGCACCGCCCATAGCAAGCATTAAAGCCGCCATCTGCAATAGCAAAAGTACTGGCATAGAAATTTCAATTGCCGCCATCGCCTCCGCTCCTAGGAGGTTCCCGACAATCATGCCGTCCACCACATTGCCAAGCTGCATTGCAACTGTCATCAACATTCCTGGCAGAATATACTGGTGGATTTTTTTATTAATTAAAAACGCATTTCTTTCCATAGAACCCTCCTGTAACTGTCCGGCCGGCTAAGCTGTTTTTATAGCCTTCCATCAAAGAATCCCAACGTCTCAAGGGCTTTCAGCGCATTTTTAAGGTAAACGCGATCCGGCATCGGCCACTTAAACCCAAGACGGTACAAGGCTTTGGCAGTAAAACTATTATCCGCATCTATGTAGACGGCGCTATGATCTGCGTCACTGGATGCATAGGCAATCAGGCCGGAAATCAGCTCATTGTTCTCCTCGTCTTCTAAAGCTGCAAAAAGCGTCTGTCTAAACTCCTCATCACTGACCGTCTCCACAAGAATGCCCAACTCATTCATCTGTTCTATCACATCCGCCATCTGGATTAAATAGCTGCTATAAGCATGGAACACCGTAAATTCACCCGAAACCGCAGACAATTTGACAATCGCCTCCGCCGTAGCATCAATCGGTGAAAATTCTGTCGGCATATCCAGCATAGACACTGGGAATCTGCCAAGAGCCACATAGCCGCGCAGAGTGCGCATAAATCCATTTGTCACGGAGTTTATCTGAAATTCACCGTCACTGACACGGCTCATCAGGTTCCCTACACGGATAACCTTGCCCTTCATGCCCTGTGCCGCCGCCTCTAAGACCGCCTTTTCTGCGCGGAACTTCGTGTCGATATACTTGTTGGAAAGGCTCTGTCCAAAGTAAAGTTCACTCTCGTACAGCTTCTTCTCCTGTGGGAATTTGCCACCTACATTTTCCCCAGCAATGCTCACCGTGGAAATCTGAATCAACTCACGTCCCGTCTTTTTACATAATTGAATCAAATTCAAAACGCCTTGGTAATTCACCTGTTCCTAAGTATCATCCGCAGAGAAATGCTTCACACACGCTGCACAATTGATAACCCTGGCAAAGTCGTACTGTTTCAGGCTTTCTACCATGGCAGCGTCCGTGATATCGCCTTCTATTAATTGGATCCGATTGCCGAATAATTCTTCATAGGGATTGCTGAAATAATATACCAGCATACTCTTTAACCGTTTCTCCAACGAGGGGGCTTTTCCCTTGCGCATCAGGCAGTATATCACATTGTCCTCATGGTCTATCATGTTCTTTAAGATGTGCGCTCCCAGGAAGCCATTTGCACCTGTAAGCAGAACATTTCCAAGTGCTGATGGAGCAATTTCGTCCACACGCTCTACCACATTGTGGCTTAACACCTGCTCTAAGGCGCTCTGTCCTTCCCCGCTCTTTTCTTCTCCTGTGGCAGTGTTCCCGCCCTGCTGATTTTGGATATGGCGTTCCAGTTCCAAAGGCGTTTTGTACTCGAACAAGTCCGCATACGCTACCTGAATGCCTGCGCTCATGCACTTCATCGCCACTTTAGACGCAGATAGGGACGTACCGCCATTTTCAAAGAAATCATCCTCGATACCAATCTGATCCACACCGAGAGCCATCTCAAAGATCTCACATAATTGACGTTGCAGCTCTGTGCGCGGCTTTACATAATTCTTATTCTCCACTGTGTACTCTGGCTCTGGCAGGGCGCGCTTATTAACCTTGCCGTTATTGGTAAGCGGCAGCTCAGGAAGCTGCATAAGCACACTCGGCACCATATAAGGCGTCAAATATTTCTGCATAAAGCAGGTCAAATTCTGTTTCTCCACCTGGCTCTCAGCCACAAAATAGCCGCATAGGAACTGGTTGGAATCTTTTTCTTTTACAAGCACTACGCTGGATTTTACCGTGGGGTACTGGTTCATGACATTTTCAATCTCATCTAACTCCACACGAAGTCCGCGCAGCTTTACCTGGTTATCCATACGTCCCATAAATTCAATCTTGCCATGGTGGTTCCACTTCGCCAAATCGCCGCTGCGGTAAGCATTCATGCCCTCAAACTGGATAAATTTGTCCGCTGTCATCTCTGGTTTGCCCACATAGCCCCTGCCGACACCATTTCCAATAATCAAAAGCTCGCCTGGTACGCCAGCGGGAAGCAGGTTGCGGTACTTATCAATCATTACCATCTTAATGTTTGCCATCGGCTTGCCAATGGTAATCTTATCCCCTGTCACCTGGTCAAAGGCACAGCCAATCGTCGTCTCGGTGGGCCCATAGCCATTAAAGGTAATCGCGTTGGTTCCAAGAGCCATAATCTTGTCATAGAGCGCCTCTGGAAATGCCTCCGCACCCACGTTAAAGACCTTGATCTGCGACAACGATTTCTTCATCTCCGGCATGTCAATAATATTGATTAAAAACGACGGTGTACAAGTCATCATATCCACACCATGTTCCAGAATCAACTGGGAAAGCGCAAGCGGATTGTGGATTTCCTCTTCGTTTGCCATGCAGACGGTAATGCCGTGGTACAGTGGGATACATTCCTCCAAAATGGAGACGTCAAAGGTAATCGCTGCAAATGCCAGTGATACCGTGGCGTTGTATACATAAGAATGCGCTTCTATATTGTACGGGTTATCGTCCACATAGTTCACCAGATTCCGATGCTCAATCATGACACCTTTAGGCTTTCCAGTAGAGCCAGAAGTATAAATGCAGTAACACAGGTTTTCTGGGCGAATATCCACTTCAGGATTTTCGATATTGCCATCACTTTCCAAAAGTTCCTCTAAAATCAAAACTCTGGCAGACAGATTTTCAAGCAGTTTTTTCCGCTCTTTTGCAATCTCCCTGGGCATCAGCACAAACTCTGCTCTTGAATCTTCCAGGATATAACTGATACGCTCATCTGGGTATTCGGGGTCTATGGGCAGGAATGCACCGCCTGCTTTCATAATTCCCTGCCTTGCCGCATAGACATCCACAGTCCTTGGCAGCATCACGCCTACCATCTGCTCAATGGATAATCCCATCTCAATTAAATGGTTTGCAATCTTATTGGCATTCTCATTCAGTTCACAAAACGTCAGGCTTTTGCCGCAGGCAATCACCGCCGTTTTATCTGGATAAAGAGCAACCTGCCGCTCAAACAGTTTATTTGCCGTGGTCTGCTCCACTGCATAATCCGTTTTATTGTAGTGATCCAGCTCATGGCGTGCCTTTTGGCTAACCATGCAGACTTCCTTTAACTGCTTCTTATCCTGAAATTCCTGAACTACCACCGCAAGACTGTCAACCAGCCCAGCAATCGTATTCTCTTCATACATATCACTGCGATATTCCACCTGATAGCAGATCTCATTTTCATTTACCATAACATCTATGGATAATGGAGCCTTTGCCGTGTCTAAGGAAAGCTTCTCACTGATGGCCTTCTCCCCAGCAATCGTATCAAACAGGAAGTTGTCGCCCTGGAACGCGAACATAATATCCGCCTTAATACCGTAAGCCCTGCTAATTTCTGCAAATGAATAGATGTCAGCGTTCATGCTGTTCACCAATTGTTCGCCAGTCTCTTTCAGGTAAGAGCCAATCTCCTGTTCCCCATCCAGATTACAGTGAACTGGCAGCGTCTTCACCAGCATGTTGATGGTAGACGTAAGCCTGGAATCATTTCTGCCATTATAAATGGTTGTAAAGACTGCCTCATCTTTATAGACATAACGCCCTGTCACAAATCCAAATGCTGCCGTAAACAACGTATTCAAAGTAACTTTCTGCTCGGTGCAGAATCTTCGCAGCGCCTCCATATCCGTCTTATCTGCCCTCTGATATAAGCCTATCCCTGGTATTTCCTCCCTGTGGTCCTTAGCTGGAAGGAAATCGGTGTTGCAGCCCATAAAAATACCATCATAGTATTGTTTGGCAAGGGCATACTCCTGTCCTTGTATCGCTTTCTGCTCCACAAGCGCAACCTCATAACCGCTGAACTTCTCCTTCTCTGGCGATTTCCCCCCATATGCCTCATTCATGTCGCGGAGAAAAATACCGCAGGATTCCCCATCGCTGATAATATGATGGAATTCTAAGAAAAGATATTTGCCTTCCGGCGTATCAAATAATTGTATACGAAACAGTCTGTCGCCAAGGATCTGATACGGTTTCACCAGTTCTTCCCTATGCAGCTTTTCGCATATCTTAACTTCAAATGGCAAAGCGTCATTGCGTTTCTGCCTGATATCACCGTCATCATCCAGCATAATCGTCGTCTTAATATAAGGATGTGCCTCTACTGTCTCCTCTATCGCCTTTTTCAAACGTTGTAAATCCACATTCTCCCCCAGGCGGAACAAGAACGGAATATTATAAATCGTACTTCCTGGATTGGCGGCACACTCTACAAAAATACCATTCTGTGTCTGAGTCAGCGGATATGTCTCCTGTTTCTCAAAGGTTTCCTTGTGGCTGCTTTTCGCCAAGAATTTTTCTAATTTCTCTACCGTATTATGCTCTTTTAAATCCTTGTTGCGGATCACTGCACCCTCAAAGGCATCCGACAACAGCACGTTCAACTTGACTGCGCCGATCGAGGTCAGCCCTGCCTTATAGATATCTGAATTTGCACCAAATTCTCGATGTCCAATAACTTCTGCGATACAGTCAAAAATCTTCTGCTGTGCTTCTCCCTCAGGCATCACGAAATCTTCCTGCTTGCGCTCTGGCATGGGCAGCGCACGCTTATTTACTTTCTGGTTCTGATTCAGAGGAATCTTGTCAATCTGCATTGTCACTGCCGGAACCATATATGGCGGCTTGCTCTCCTCGATAAATGCATTCATCGCATCCACATCAACTTCTTCGTCCGAAACCACATAAGCAGCAATGTATTTCCCACCGGATGGCTCGTCAAAAGCTGCCACCGTAGCATCCTTAATGCCTGGGAACCGACGGATAATCTCCTCCACCTCAGTCAACTCGATACGGAAGCCACGGATCTTCACCTGCCCGTCCCTTCTGCCGATAAACTGGATGTTGCCATCTGGCAAATAACGCACAATGTCACCAGTATGATAAATCCTGCTATACTCCGGCAAATCGCTATACGGATTGTCACCATACACTTCCGCCGTTTTCTCTGGACGGTTCAGGTAACCACGAGATACATGGACGCCAGAAATACACAATTCTCCTGGCACGCCAACTGGAACCCTTCTGCCCTGCTTATCTACAATATATAGTTTCACATTTGGCAAAGGCTTGCCGATTGGCAAATCCTCCTCATATTTCTCAAATGGGTAGGTGGTCGTTAAAATCGTACATTCCGTAGGTCCATACACATTCAAGTAATGCGTGCCGCCCTCAGGCGTAAACGGTGTCAGCGCTTCTCCGCCCATCAGCAGATATTTCAAATGTGTATTCTTTGCATCCGCAGCACTGCCTGAACGTGCCGCACCAGAAAGCATGCTGGTGGCAAACGCCCGCCCAATCTGGGTCGTCATAAATACGTTGGTAATACCATGTTCCTCAAAATACTCATGCAATGCATTCAAGTCTAAACGTATCGACTCATCTATGATATGAAGCACGGCTCCAGACGTCAGCGTGGGGTACATATCCATCATATTGGCGTCAAATCCGTAACTTGCATAAGCTGCTGCACAACTATCTTCCGTCAATTCATAATTCCTGCGATAGCTATCGCAGAACGCCGCAATATTTCTATGCTCAAGCATACAGCCCTTGGGCACGCCTGTAGAACCCGATGTGTAGAGCAGAATAAATAAATCCTCCGGTTTTGGCGGCTCTGGGATCTTGTCTGTCTTGGGCAAATTGGGGATATCCTTTGTCAACAAAACTCTGCCCTGCCACTGTGGTACCAGTGACAAAAGTTCCTCATCGGCAATCAGCAATTTTGCTGCGGAATCCTCCATCATAAACGCTAACCGCTCTTTCGGATAGGAAGGGTCTAAGGGCTGATATGCCGCACCGGACTTAGAAACACCAATCGAAGCAATCGTCATGTATTCACATCTGGGAATCAGCACAGATACCACTTCTTCCCTGCCAATGCCAAGCCCCGCAACGTAAGCGGCAAGACGGTCTGTCATTTCATCCACCTGGGCATACGTATAACTTCTATCTGTGTAGACAACGGCTGTGTGATCTGGCGTCTTTCTCGCCTGTGCGCGGAACAAATCAATCACTGTCTTACTTCGGTCATAGGAAACTTCTGTCTCGTTAAAACGATCTAAAATCTGTATATCCAGTTCAGACGTAAGGGCAATTTGTCCAAGGCTTTCGTTGGTTAACATCCCTTTTAAAACTTGCAACAACATATGAAGTAAACCGCGTGTCGTCTCCTCACAATATAAATCTGTGCGGTATTCCAGAGAAATTTCATATCCCCCTCTCTGCTTCATCACCATTACGGAAACGTCTGCCTGCACATCTTTGGTTGCAAGCGGCACCGCCGCATACTGTCTGTCTTCCAATGACAAGCCTTGAAACATTTCCCCTTGGTAGACAAAAAGAATATCCGAGGCAATGCCATAATCTTTCGCCAGCTCGGCAAAAGAAATACAATCATGACTCATCACCGCATAAAATTCCTCCTGGAAGTTTTGCAGATATCGTTCCACAGACACGCTTTCCTCCCAGGAATGGTAAATTGGCAGCGTGCGCACAAACATTCCCGTGGAATTTGCCATATTTACTGTATGCCTGCCGTTATTGACTGAACAAAACAGGCTCTTATTTTCCCCGCTGAATTTGCCCAACGTATAGGAAAATGCCCCCAGAAACAATGTATTTTCAGAAATTCCTTTCTGTCGTACAAACTGCTCCACCGCCATGGACGACAATTCCCCGCCTAGAGAAATTCTAACCTCCTTGCTGGCAGGCGTTACCGTTTTTTTTCTATAATCTTTTATTAATGCCTCACCAACATCCTCACCTGCAAATTTGCCCGCAAAAAATTCCCGTGCTTTCTGATATTTGGCAGTATCTTTTAAGGATTCTTCATAGACAGAGAAATCCATCAGGGAAATTTCCTCAGACTCTGGCTCCTCTCCGTGGTAAAGCTGCGAAATTTCATCAAGAAATACCTTAACCGATGTGCCATCAAAAATAATGTGGTGCACATCAAACAAAAAAAAGTATTTGTTGCCGCAGTGGTACAGCGCCATGCGATATAGCGGCTCTCCTTCTAACCGGAATGGGCGTACAAACGTCCTCTTGACGGCTTCGATATCCTCTGTTTCCCACTGGCTGACAACTGCTTTCTGATATTCTGGATGCAGGCTCATCACTGGCGTTCCCTTATTCAATGCAATGTTCACGCCAAAAGACGGATGCATGGCTACCACTTTCTTCACAGCATACTTAAATTTCTCCATATCAATAGCATCTGGAAGTTCACAGCACATAGGAATATTGTACATCGTCGACTGCGGGTCATTGACACATTCTAAGTAAACGCCCATCTGGGAATCGGTAAGGACATATTCCTCCCTCTCCTTAGAATGCTTCTCCAACTTATCTTCCTGCTTCTCTTCTAAAAGCGCTGCAATCTTTGCAGGCACTCTGCCACTCAATACCAGTTCTGGCGCCAATTCTATATCACTGAGGAATTCTGCAAGTTTTAAAACATTGATAGAATCTCCGCCCAGTTTAAAGAAATCGTCATTCACACCAACCCTGCCACAGTGCAAAACTTCCTCAAAGCCTTGGCAGATGCGTTTCTCACAGTGGCTCTTCGGCTCTTGATACATTGTCTTATATTCGTCTAACCCCGGCGGCAGCAATACTGTACGATCCAACTTGCCATTCACATTCTTCGGCAGGCTGTCCAATCGTTTAAAAAATCGGGGAACCATATAATCAGGAAGCGTCTCTTTCAGATAGTTGCGGATCTGTTCCATCTTCAATTCTTCTGCTGACACATAGTATGCACAGAGGTAATTCTGCCCATTTTCATCCTCAAAAGCCTTTACAACTGCGTTTTCCACTTCTGGCATAGAAGAAATGCGCAATTCAATCTCTCCGGTTTCCACGCGCTGCCCATTGATTTTCACCATCCAGTCCTTGCGGTTGACATACACATAATTGCCATCTGGCGTCCTGCGCCCCATGTCACCAGTATGCAAAAGAACGCTGCCATCCTCCTGCTTGGCAAATGTCTTTGCGGTCTGTTCCTCCAGATTAAGATAAGACTTTGCAAGGACGCCCTTGATGCAGATTTCTCCCTCTTCTCCATCCGCAACCTCTTTTCCGTCCTCATCCAACAGGAAAAATTCCAGTCCATCCAACGGTTTGCCAATCGGCGTATTTTCCATGGGTTCCTCAATCTTATAGCTTAACACCGTCGCTGCCGTCTCACTAGCGCCATAGCAGTTATACAGTGCATAACCATCCCCTGCCAGCATGGAAACACGTTCGCTTCCGGTCGCCACTTTTTTCAAGGTACGGCTCTTATTTTTAAACAGACGCAGTATCTGCGGGCTGATAAATGCGCAGGTAATGCCTTTTTCGGCAAAATAATCCTCCAAAAGCCGCACGTCTTTCCTAGTCTCTTCCGGTAAGATATGGGAACAGCCGCCGCGCGAAAGCACGGCAAAATACTCTAAGATTAAGACAACGAAAGACATCGGCGCCCCCGCTGCCTGCACATCGTTTTCATCCACATTCATAACGCGCCTATTCCGCCAGACTCCCTGCGTAAGGCTCTCCATAGTATGTACAATCCCCTTGGGATAACCAGTAGAGCCAGAGGTATAGATAATCATTGCGCGACTGTCATCCTCCCTTGCTTGCGGCTGAATAGGTTCATAAGTCCCGATATCTGACAGCCAGCCATCATCTATCACTTCTACCGCCTTGCAGTCCTCTTTGATATAAGAAAGCCGTTCCTTGGGGTATTCTGGCAGCACTGGCACAAACGCAGCGCCAGCCATCATAATGCCTAGTTCCGCCGCAATATATTCCATCTTCCTGCCCATGCAGACCATGACGGCTCTGCCTGACACTTCCCTTGACCTCAAAAGCTTAGCGGCTATCCTACGACTGAGGTTTTCAAGCTCCCCATACGTTGTCATCCGTTCCCCGTTGCAGTCCGCCAACGCCGCCTTTTGCGGGTATGTGCGCACCACATACTGAAAGTCATCCAAAAAATTCATTTCTTTTCCTCCTACATTTATAAAAAATTTAGTTAACATATTTTTCAGACAAATAGTTAAATCCTCTTACCATAAGCTCCGTAACCACAATTGACAATAATGCGAGGAGCCAGCATTGATAGCTCTGAAAGCTCTCATAACTGTTTAATCCAAGGGCAACAAAATATACCAGCACATGCAGGGCATAGTATTTCGAAATATGTCTGCTGTAATATAGAAGCTGTCTCGCAACAGGATTCTTCGGTTCACATAACTTGTTATCTTTTCTGCGCATTTCTTCGATAAAGAAAAAAATTGTGGCAAAAAGAAATATATGCGCCAAACTTGCCACCACATGCCAAAAATTCGGATGCGTATATGCATCACTGAGAAAAGCGTGCATTTCTGATAGATCCGAACCATAATTTCTAAACACCAGTCCCCACCATACAGCGACAATTGCAATAGATGGAATAACAAACATTCTGTAAAATCTCGCTTTATCTTTCACATGTCTTATCATTTTGCCAAAAGCAACTCCGAACAACGCATAAGACAGAAAATAAAGCGGTGTAAAAGACACAAAATCTGCATCTCCAATCAAAAGCTTAACGATATACCCAATTACCGGCACATTCACAGGCATGCCATAAATAAATGGCGCCGCTATGCTGGCTGCTGCACCTATGATCACATACCATACCGTATTCAGATCCAATTTCTTAAGCAACGCCAATACCAGATAGATGATTCCAGTAATAAAAAAGATATTCGTATATTGCATGTAAATCTTTATCAGTGATCTTAAATTTTCCGTCATGGTCTCTGTCAACTTTCCAGAAACGAAAGGATAAGGTATCACCAATGCCACTATATAAGCAATATTATTCAAATACTGGTAAATCACCATGCGAACGCCACTCTTTGCAAAATCCGCCGGCGCTGCATGCTTGCTGTAAACAGTCCCAATTCCCATAACAAAAATGAAAATAGCTGCCCCAGACATCGTTGCAAACGAATAAATCCATGTACTAATGGAATCCTGCAAAGACAAAGTTGCCTGAAACGCATGGATCAGGTATATAAACAGCATGAAAATCCCTTTCAGATAATCGAACTCACTTTGCCTTCCTATATTTACTTCTTCCTTTGAAAAAATTGTATTCATCCTTTTAATCCTCCACGCATTTTGAAATCCATGGCATTGTCTCTTATCCTTTCCTTGATATATACGATTCTGCTAAATAAGATTCAGCAAAATTCTTGTAATAAACATTCCGTTCTCCACGGAAAAATCTGTTTCACCTTCATAGCGGGAAACCGCTTTCATAATACTGATCACACCCATGCCTCCGCCTTTATCCGACTGTGGCAGCCCTTTATGAAAAACCACTTCTTCGCTGCTTGTATTCTGGCACTGGATTATCACCTTGTTTCTTTTCTGTGATATATAAATGTCTATCTCTTGTTGCGGCTGCCCAGAACCGACACACCCATGAATTGCATTCTCAAACATATTTGCCAGAATTGCAATCCAATCAATATCCCGAATAGGCACATTCCCTCCCAGTCTCACATCCATAGCGACTTGAATATCCTGTCTCCTCGCCTTTTTCGCATAAGCCAGCAAAATACTGTTTACCGCCAGATTCTTGCTGATATCCTTTACTTTCCATTTTTCCACATCTTCATCATACTGTGTAAGATACACAAGAAGCTGATCATACTCCATGTTTTGAACATATTCCCGAATCAAAAGGACATGATGGCGCACATCATGGCGAATCCTTGCCGCCTCTATCTCTGATTCCCTCATAAGATCCATCTGCTGGCGCAAAAGCTGTTCATTTACTTCAAGCAACTCCTTTTCCGCCTGATAATAATGTTCCTGCCCTAAATGGATATACAGATGAAGGATTGCATACTGGAGCGTTCCAGCCATAAACAGAATCAAAAACGCACGCACCATGTTAAATACAGAAAATCCTTGTAAATTAGGCCAATATGCCATAATTGCGCCAAGCATTACTGACACGAATAGAGCTGCTGCGCTGAACAAATCCATTTCCTGGAGCAAAAAATCCACGCCACTCAAAAACTGCTTGCGGAACTTAAACCAAGTAAAAATAAGGATTAGCACAAAACAGACAAAACGCACAAAAATGTCTACCCATAGATTACCTCCAAACCACCAGCGCGCCACATCCACGCCGCAAAAAGTACATACAGAAAATAAATAAAATGTCAATGCCATCTTATACAAAGACAAATACAAAACTTCGCTGCTCATGATGCTACAGAAAACCCCAATAACGGGAAGCGCCGACAGCGCGGCAAAACGGACAAAGCTGCTGTTTGCCACCAGAAACCAAACACTATAAGAAATAATCATAGAAAAACCAAATATAATGTAACACCAGGCTGTTTTCTTCATTGAAAACCTCGGTCGGTCCAGCATCATAAAAAATGACAACATTAATACTGTACTAATGGCATTACGCAAAAACGCAATCCAAAAAGAACCTCCCAACATGCTTTTCATTCCTCCTTATTACAAAACACTTTTCAAGTTTATGATAGCTTTTTAAGTATGGGAATTCCATCAAATGGGACAAATTGTAAATTAACAGGGATAAAATAAGATCGGGACTGTCGCACTAATATAATTTACAAAACATACATTCGTTCAGAAGGGACTGTAAAAAGTCCCATAAAAAAACAGCCACGATGACACCGCTTGGTAACTATCATGGCTGTCCCTTTGTTTTGAATTGTTTTCAACATTTTTAGACAATCTACAAAAGCCTGGCACAATTAAATCGCTGAATTCTCATAGCCTCAGCGATTTTTATGGGACTTTTTTACAGCCCCTTTTGAACAAGTCAATATATTAGAGCGGCATTCCCAATCTTTTTGTACAACATGTCTATGCTTACAAAAGCAGCAAGACCTTTTGGTATAAAAAAATCAGTCAATGCTAAAATGGGGAAACTCAAAGATTATGCTTTCCCATTTCGAAAATCAAAATAATAACCAAAGTAAACTTTTTTAAATTCCGCAGCCTTATTCCGTGGTATGTAAATCGTACATCCATTATCCATCACGATCTTTTCACGCTCCACTGAGACAATATGATCCATGTTCAGGATATAGGAGCGTCCGCACCTGCCAAACCGGCAAAAAGCTTCTAATATTTCCCAAAGCTTTCCCGCCGTCATGCGTATCCTGTACTCCCCTTTTGCCATATAAAGCACCTGGTAATTTTTTTGCGATTCACAGTAAACGATGTCATTCGGCTGGATTTGCCGAATCCCTCCTGCTACTTTAATCACAATCTGATTTTTCTTGCTTTTTCCAATCTGCCCCATTACAGAATCCATGGCATGAAAAAATCTCTTGTCATCAAGCGGTTTCACAAGGTACTGCACCGCATCCACCCCATAGGCTTTCAGGGCATATTCCGTTGACGTGGTAAGAAAGACAATCGGCATGTCCAAGCCCAGCATACGCACTTCTTCAGCAGCTTCTATACCGCTCTTCCCAGACATAAATATATCCAATAGCAAAATATCTGGCAGATAGTCATTTTCCCTGACCCGCCGTAGTAATGCTTCCGCACTGGAAAACCGCTCCGTTTTGTATTCCACTTCTTGTTTACTGTCTTGATAGCTTGCCAGGAAATTTTCAATCCGGTCAAGCTCCCTTTCGTCATCATCACACAATGCTATCGAGTACAATCTTTCCACATCCTCCAACTTCCTATCAACGCCTGCCAGTGCATTGACCGCTTCGACATCATTCGCCGCACACATTATAAAATCAATTTAAATAAAGAACAATCCGCTTTCTATCTCTTCCTCCCCCTATAAATCTGGCGGAATATTCATAACCAGCCGGAACACAAACACTCCGTTTTCATTTTTAAAATCGTAAATGCCACTATACTTTTCTGCTGTCTTGATAATGCTTGATACCCCGATGCCGCCTGTAAATTCTGTTTTCGGCTGACCGTTCTTTAATTCGGTCTCCATCCTGCAAGTATTGCTACAGAAGATCATCAGTTTATTTTTTCTTCTTTTGATCGCAAAATGAATAAAACATTCTCTTTCCTCTGAATGCTTCTTGACTTCCATGCAAGCGTAAATTGCATTTTCATAAGCATTTGCAATTATTGTTACCATGTCAATATTGGGTATCGTCAATTTCCTGCCAATTTGAACGTCCATCGTAACCTTAATCTGTTCTCCTTTTGCTTTTCTGGTATATGCTGAAAGGATATTATTGACCGCCCGATTGACACATATCACTTGCACCACGCCTTGATCTATTTCCCTGTCATACTCCTTTAGGTACTGCAGAAGCTCCTCGTTCTGCAGATTGCGTACATACTCTGCTATTACCGCATTATGATGCCTTACGTCATGACGTACCCTTCTTCCCGCTTCCACGGACTCTTCTAGAAGTTCCATCTGTCGTTCCAGAAGCCTGTGGTTCATCTGTATCAGCTGATTCTCTCTCTCATATTCTCTCTCTATCCCAACATGAAAATAGAGCCGGAACACCAGGAGCTGAAGGGTGCCTGTCAGAATAAAATTCACGACAATCTGGTAAATACGGTACGGGGTCATCTCCTTTGCATTTGGATTTAAGATAAATCCAATTCCTAAAAGAATGCTGATAATCATAATGGCAACACTGAACTTATCTACCTCTTTCTCTACATAATCGCCAAATTCCCTGATAGAGCTTTTCAGCTTTTTCTCTATAAAAAACGTCATAAGCAAAATCAATATCACACGAGTGATGATATCCGCCCATATGTTACTGTCAAAGAAAATTATGGCAACTTCCAATCCGCCAACCAGAAAAACCGCCAGCAGGTAAAAAGTCAGCGCAAGCTTATAAATAGACAAATACACGGAATCACTACTTAAAATTATCGCAAATACTGCAAAACATGCATACATTGCAAATGCAACGATCCGCACACAGCTTTTCCAATCCACCACATACCAGGCAGATGCCAATATAAGCACCACCACACTGAAACATCCATAACAAACAATTGTTTTATTCCTGTCAAACCTGGATTCACTTATCCTGGAAAACAATATGATTACTCCTGCAAGGCTAATCGCAAACCGCATAAATGCTATATACACAGAACCGCCTAACATACCCTTAGTCTCTCCTATTGATTTATTGGCTACTTTACAAAATCATATCTTTATTATTATATAGATAATCTTTACCAATCACTTTTTTTGGCATATTTGGTTGCTTTTTAGGCATATTTGGTTGGCATCCAATAAAATATCCCTAATGCAAAAGACCATTCATAAACATTTTTATATCCTATGAAAAGAAGCGCTTTCACCAAAACAGCCCCCCGTTTTCCATGGGGGCTGTCTTTTCAAAAATATAGCTTCAGAAAAAAATTTACTTGCTTTACGTCAACTTTCCTGAAAGTAATTGTAGCGGCCATCAACCTGCCGCATCCTGCGATTACTGTTACTATGCGATTACCTTTCCAAAGCTTTTTGCAGTTTATGAAAACCTTATTGAGGGTCTTTTTGTTGATAAATGTTTTAGAGGCCGCTCTCTTACTCTTTGCATTATTGGCAACTGCCGTAAACTTATCCGCATTTGCTTTGATAACTTTCTTAATGCGAATGTCAAATTTTTCCTGGCTTTGCCCGTTGCTTTTACCTTTGATAAAGGCTGCTTCATAACGGAGATAGATTTCTTATTTTTTGTAACCTTAACCAACTGTTTTAAAGCTTCGCCCTTGCTGTCAAGAGCAGTAACCTTTACCACGTACTTCTTGCCTGCTGCCAGATTTGCGCCACTGATTTCGTCGACTGCCAGCTGTGAAGATGTAAGCATATGCAAGGTATCTGTCAGAATCTTGCCGCCTTCGACAGCCTCCAGCTTCAGAGCGATGGTAACGCATGTCGTACAGTTCCTTGCCAATAGAATACGTTCCGTTGTCTTTGCTTGAAACACCTGTGAAGAACAGATATCAATCTGTGCCATTGCCTGTAAGATTATAGTCAAAACCTGCCGATTTTGATTCCTCACGCTGCCTAAGCCCTGTTTTATCTACCTCAAATTCGTCTTTCGGAAGCTTATCATATATGGCATGCTCATATGCTTCGGGAGTCATTTTAAATTCATCTGTTTTCTTCTTAATACCAATTCTGGTCTGCTGTATCTGCATTTTTATAGGCGCAGACGTCTGCGCTGATCAAATCTGCACCCGTTTCCGTATGCCCTGTAAAGATGTCTTCCAACAAGCCGCTTACATCTAACAGGCCTAACGTGTTTCCGCCTGTCAAATATGTCAGATACAGTCTGCCATTAAGGCTGGTAAGCTTGGGCGCGCTCGCAGAACTGTCCAGCTGCTCAATCTGCATTGGATAGTATTCTTTTCCTTTCGTAAGGTTCTTGATTTTCATCCACAGGCACCTGTTTTCTCCGGTGGAAAAACTGCCATCCTCGTCAACAGTAAATGTTGAGACAAGATAACTGTCTCCTGCAACCTCAATCGTTTCCATATGGTAATCAAATATAAGCGGGTCTGTAATTGTTGGATGTTCTTCCATAACATATTCCTCTTGTGCCTCAAGCTCCTTATCATCGATCCGGTATTTGACATATGTCATCGTGGAATAAATCCTCTCCATGTCAAGAAGCTCGTCTTTCTGCTCAACATTTTTCAAATCACTTTTCATGTAACTGCTATAAATATTACCTCCTGATTCGGAGATCTGCGGGGCAAGATTGCAGTATGCATCCTTGACAAGCGCTCTATTTTCTGACATGGTATTCGCCTGCACATCGTAGACTGCTGCTGAAATTCCCACTGCCTTAAGCTTATCTACGACCGCATCTGCAGCGGTAAACGCTCTGTCTGCTGTTGCAACATGATATCTTCTGCATTGAGATTGTTTGTTTTCTTATCTGCCTCAACACTTTCTTATGATCATTAAACACATTTAGCTTATCCTCTTTCGATGGCTTGCCTTTCTTTGAAACGCTGCCAGAAATATTAATGTCAAGCGTATACCCGCTCCTTTGCTCATCCCAAAAAGTCTCTGAAAATAACAAACGCCCTGTAGAAGCATTACCGCCTGCTGCGCCGACAATCGGAACATTCACCATCAAAAAAATATGCACATACAGGAATTATAAATAAAAGCCTGTGCTTCGCCTAGTAGTTTGGGACGGATTGCAATTTTAGAGGGATAATTTAAAATATTATGCAAAACCGACAGTCACAAACTTCGATTTCTGACCATATGAAATACTAGATTTTCAGAGACTTTTCTGTGCAAATCAAGGCTGCGGCATTAAGAAATATAGCTACAAGATATCATGTAATTTCCACTCACAAAATCTTGTATGCATATCGCCTTAATGCCCCAGAGGGCATACTATAAAGTAAAAAAATACAAAGACTCAAATTCGCTTGGAAATGACATTTACAGATTCAAAACTGCACAAGCAGAACATATTCCATGTTCTACTTTATACTCCAGATTGCCGTCATATTTCTGGCAAACGGCAAGAATACTGGAGATACCAATACTTTTACCTTCAGGCAGGCTGCCAGACAATGTTAAGTCATCGGAACAGATGTTGTCACAGACAATAGTCAGCCTTCTATTTTGCATCTGAATATAGATTTCAATATATAATTTCTCTTTTGCTGACTCCTGGCATCCGTGCAGGGCATTTTCAAGCAAATTTCCCAAAAGAGCAATCAGGTCAATGTCCCGTACAGCCAGTTCTGCTTTCACATTGCACTTAATCAAAAAGGCAATGCCGCTTTCTTTTGCCTTACCCGCATATACAGAAAGGATACTGTCTATCGTCTTGTTAACAGAATACTGCCTTGCCGCCGTTTCCGAGACTTGGTCGCTATATTCCCTGACATATGCAAGGACAGCGGGAGTATCGCCACTTTTTGCATATTCCGCTATTGTTTCAAGATAATACCGTATATCGTGCCGAAGCCTGCGGTGTTCCTCCCCTGCTTTCTGTTGAGCCACCAGCCGGGCTGAAAGATATTCTACATTCTGACGTACTAAGGCAGCCTCCGCATCTTTTTTCATGTAACTAATATTGCTGAAAACAAGCCAATATACTGCATACATAATGACGTTAATTATAGAAAGCACTGACATGAGCTGCACATCTGACATGACGTCCTTTACATTCAAAACACTCATAGAAGCCTGCAACAAATAGAACAGCAGGGCAACCAACGCCAGATTCCACCATCTCCTGTCTTTCTTATCCGCAAGGGAGCGCAGGATTGTCTCAGCAAATTTTTTATACAGCGCTAAAACCGCCAGCAAACTCATGCTTCGCAGTATGACTGCCACGTAAAAGCCCACTGGGGCAGAAACCTTGGGAAAAAGCAATTTAATCACTATCTTTAGAACATTATCCATAGCAGAAAACAAGCAGAAGTAGGTAATGAACAAAAAACACTTTTTAGCAAAGCAGCTTTGTGAAACAATACATGAAAAAAGAAATGTGCATACTACAATCACGATATATGCAAAAAGCAAAGTCGCTCCCCAGGTTACATATCCATAGCCGCCAATACCAACAAATCCAGCTATGTATATACAGCTATAAAGTGTATATTTCTTTTTGGAGTATTTGTGTTCTGACAGATAGCAAATCACAATTACATGGCACAACGCTGTAATGAATAGTCCTGGAATCTGGTACAGCCCGCTCATTTCATCGCCTCATTTCGGCAGAAATCCATATATGCTTTCAGCACTTTCTCACTACTCCGTCTTGGAATGGGAATTTTCGCACCATTATACATTCTCATGGTGTTAACAGTAATTTTACGCACAAAAGAAAGATTTGCAATATAAGAAGCTCCAACCTGGATAAATACAGAATATTTCTTAATTTCCTCAAACATTTGAAATATTTTTTTACGCATACGTAAGATTTCACCGCTTGAAAGTCTCAACATCAGATAATGACCCTGCGATTCTATGAATACAATCTCACTAATGCGGATACGGTACACGCCATCTACGCAGGACAGAGAAATAACATCACAATCCACCACTTTTTTTACAGCGCGGTCCATGGCTGTATCAAATTGTTTCTGCGAAAAAGGTTTGAGCAGATAATGTGTGGCATTGATTGCAAACGCTGTCACTGCATATTCGCTGCTTATCGACAGGAAAATGATTCCCATGTCTGGACTATGGGAAAGCATTTCCCCGGCAACATCTGTTCCCAGGATTCCTGGCATGCAAATGTCCAAGAAAGCAATATCATATGCTTTTCCTTTTTCCACTGCATTTAAAATATCCATCGCTGTACGATACTCGTCAATTTCAAAACACAGTTGCGGATGCGTCTTTTCATATGCGCCTAATGCTGCCAAGATTTTTTCCAGCTCTTTTGGGATATCATCGCATATTGCTATTCGCACGCCATCACCTTCTTTCCCTTGTTCCAGCACAATGCCGCATGATATTCCCCCTCTTTCCAATCCTCTATCTCATACTCTTCGTTATTAAAGCGCTGTTCCACCTGTATATGCCTGCCAATCTTTATATGAAATTGATCCATAGGAAGCATCAGCCCGCTTCCAACTGCTTTCATAAAACTTTCCTTTATCGTCCAAATGCGGTAAAAAGCCTCTTTTCTCTCCTGCTCCTGATGTTCCATGATAAACTCATATTCAGACTTGCAAAAAAATCTTTCTGCCAGCTTCAAATCTATTGAATCTATATATTCAACATCGCATCCTACTTCTACATCTGCAAATACAGCAATCACCATTTTTTCTGAATGGGAAACGTTAAAGTGAATATCCGGATAATCAGGAAAATACGGCTTCCCATACGTCCCTTCTGCAATTCTTACATCTGATTCACGAAGCCCGAACTTTTCCAAGCCTTTGTCAATCAAAATTCCTGCTCCAAGTGACAGCATCTTATCCTTTTTCATCCGGTAACCGTCTATCTTTTGTCGACGTTTCTCTGATAATTTTTCATAAAAACTGAAAAAAGTTTCTGAATCCTCCAGCATCTTCGTATGAAGCTTATAAACCTGTTTCATATCTCATGTGCCGCCTTTACACTTTTGAATCATTTTGCAGCCTCAAATCTATCATGATGGTATGGTTTTGTCAATTATTTTCATTTTGAAAATAATATTTTCGACTTTTATGATGTTGAACATCTCCTTTGCTCTTTCACTTGTAGTATAGGCTGTTCAACTTTTTCTATCCACGTTTATATACTAACGCCAATAGGCAAAGAAGAATCCTCCGACCGTAATGGCATACAGTCGAGGGATTCTTCTTTTGTCGTGCTTTTTAGCCATTTGCTGACGAGGTTGCAAACCACGCTTACTGTGACAAACACAAGAAATGTGAAAAAAGCTCCATGCAAACAATTTCCCCCATTGCCAGGTGTAGATTGGACAACACAAGCATCATCACATACCGACAGAGAATCCTCTATCCCTTTCTGAAAAGACTTGCCAAACTGTTTCTAAAAATTCTTTCGATGTCCTTATTTTACTCTTCTTGATGCGTTTCTGACTCTACCACTGCAATCTCCGTATTACCTGTTCTCGCATGTTCCAGCAACGCCGTTGTCATCCGCTGAAAATTCCCGCCAGAAGAGCTCGCCCCTGCCAGTAAGTCAATCTCTTTCTTTCCCTGACTGTCAAGAAGCCGCCCAGCATAAGTGCGAGTGTAATGATTGGGATAAGTTCCCTGAACAGCATTCATATTACGCATATAGACGCCGTCCCAGGATTTGATAAATCCTGCCTTATTTCTTGCGTTATATTCTACGCTCACAATTTTATTGTCCATCACGCAGATATTGACAAACTCTTTCCATCCATGCGAATACTCAGACATAACGGCTGTATAATATCCATCCACGAGTTCTTTCTTCTCTTGCGAATTCCCACATCCGACAGGCATCATGCATAAGGTTACCGCTAGAGCTATTGCCATTTTTTTGTATCTTCTCATTGAAACCTCCTCTAATCCCCCGCCTGCACGATCTCAATCTCTGTATCCCCTGTCCGGGCATGTTCCAGCAGAACTTCTGTCATTTTCTGAAAATTTACTCCTGATTCCGTGGCGCCTGTCAGCAAGTCGGCCTCTTGCCGCCCCTGAGTCTGCAAGAGCTGTTCTGCATAAGCCCTGGTATAACGATTGGGATAGGTACCAGAGACGGGATTCATATTACGCATATAAGCGCTGTCCCAGGATTTGATAAATCCCGCCTTATTTCTTGCATTATACTCCACATTGACAATCTTATTGTCCATCACGCAAATAGTTACATATTCTTTCCACCCATACGAATACTCAGACATAACGGCTGTATAATATCCGTCTTCGAGTTCCTGTTTCTGGTTTTCACTACCACAGCCAATCATCAAGGCGCAAAGAAATAACGCCATAAGCATTCCTATCATCCTGTCAATCTTTATCGTCATTTGCCCCTCCTTAACTGGAAACGCCCAGACACGTTCTGTAATTGTTCTGCTTGCTGGTTTAGCTTCTGGCTTGCCATGGTACTCTCATAGCTGGCGTCGAGATTCTTCTGCGCAAAAGCATTGATCTGCTCTATCTGGCCCGTCATATTTTCCAAAGAATCTTTCTGGACCGTAACCGCCTCGCCCAAATGCACGGTGATCTCGGAAATTTCATTGGAGATCGCTTCGATCTCATCAAAAGATTCCGCCGCCTGCCTTGCATACTGCATTCCACGCTGGATGGCAAACTGGGAATTAGTAATAACCTCTGTGACATGATGCGCAGAATCTGTACTCTGTGCCGCAAGATTGCGCACTTCAGAAGCCACAACGGCAAATCCCTTGCCCATTTCTCCCGCCCTGCTGGCTTCCACGGAAGCATTCAATGCCAGAATATTCGTCTGTTGGGCGATGTCCTCCAACAACTTATTAATTTTATTGATTTCCACAGCATTTTCATGAATAGCTTCCATGGCTTTGAGAAGATTCTTCATATTATCATCACCGATACTCATGCTGCTCTTTGCCTGTTCCATCAATTCCCCGGCGCGCCTTGTATTTCCATCCACTTCAAGAATATTCTTCTCAATTGCTTTTGTCTCTTCCGTGAGAAGCATCAGAGAATTCGACTGCTCCGTGGAGCCGTCATGTACCATGGCAGCGCTCTCAGATACAGTTTTTGCCGTATGTAATACTTCTGCGGAAGAATCCTGCACCGAGATCAGCATCGCATTCAAAGACACGACGATTTTCTCCAAGGCATCCTTGATCTCAATAAAGTCTCCCTGGAATTCTTCTTCAATAGAGACGTCAAAATTTCCTTCTGAAATGCTAGACAATACCCTTGACAACTGGGAAATATAGCCGTTGACCCTTGTAATCGTCGTATTTAGCGCCACTGAAAGCACCTGCGTCTCGTCCTTAGTCTTGATAATCTCTGCCGGCGTTTTCAAATCTCCTCTTTCGAGCAGCTTGATACGGTTTGTAACAATTTTTAAAGATTTTCGGATCTTAGAAGAAAATCCCACAATAACTAAGATAGCAAGTATGATCATCAGCAACGTAAGGATAAGTCCCATGGAAATGCTGTCCTTAGCCGGTCCCATAAAATCTCTGTCAGGCACAATGATCGTCAGATACCAGTTAGCGCCGTTGATTGGCACATAACTTGCCAATTTACTCCCTTCTTTCTGCGGTAATGCCATGATTCCCGTTCGACCAGACACAACCTTTTTCTCCAACTCCTCAAACCCCGTATATTCAGCCAGATCCACTTGGCTGCGAATCAATTCCTTATCCCGGTGCCCCATTACCAAACCGTCTGTATTTACAATAAACGCCTCCCCATTGGCGCTGATATTAATGCTGTTTAGCACATCGTTCAACACGTCATATTTATAACTTCCCACTAAATAATAGAGAAGTTCCCCCTCTTTATCGCTGATTGGCTTTCCCACCGCAAGTTCTAGTTCTTCCTCGCTGGCATTAACGTCGTCCACCACCACGTTTTGCGTTTCCTGTAAAAGGGAAAATATTTTTCTCCCCTGCAGAGATTTCGGGCAAGAATCTGCTCCTGCAAATAAATCTCCCTGAGCGTCATATAATCCCAGCCAAAGAAATTCTATTCCTGATTGATAATTTTCCAGCTCTTCCAGTTTTTGTTCCCTTGTAGTTTTGACACTGGCTATCGTTTCATCGTCACTAATCATAATAATGCGGTCTGCCAGCACATGAAGGTTCCCCTCCACGCTCTGGGATGCCGTTTTTGTCATAGAGGGCAAGACATCAGATAAAATCGTATCTGTCAAAGACATCATAGAACGTGACATTAAAGTAACCAATACCACTGACAATAGCATCACTATCACGATAGTAGTCGTCAATATTTTTCCGCTAATGCTTCTTTTTGCTTTCACTTTTTGTTCCTCCTGATTTCCTGTTCTTACATCATAATCCTCTATTTTATGCACTTTTGCACAAAATAGGTCGTCTGGAAAAAATAACAAGAACTCCCACTCTTTTCTCTATAACATTTTACTATAAAAACCCTGCCATTTCAATCCCATGTAGTTTGAGTTTTCCCATTTTGCAATTCATAATGCCAAAAGGTCTTGCTGAGGTTGTCGTACTAAGATATTTACTCGTTCTAAAGGTTTCCATTGCAAAGCAATGCAAACAAAATGCACAAAGATTATCTTAGTGCAACAGCCCCATTTAGAACAAGTAAATCTTTGATATGCAAAATGAGAAAACTAGAATATGCAAATAAGTGCATGATTCTAAATAATCTAAAATCACGCACTTAAATTATCCATCGGCTGTCAGCTTATGAAATTTCCAAACCCCATAGTAGTGAACCATTACCTTTTACAAATTTCCAATTAAATTAAAAAGATAAGATTTTTCAAAAAGCTTGCAAAAGAGCACAACCCTGTGACTGACAAAATCAGCAATTCTCCTTTTTCAGCATTTGCCGGACATAATTTTTTTAATAGGAAGCTAATCAGCAAATATACTGCATAATAGCAAAAGATAAATATTCTGCTGCCTGAAACATAGATAGTCGGAGAAAAACATACGATGGCAACTGATCCAAATCCTGCGCACAGAATGATCAGCGCGGTAAAAAAATCCTTACTTTTTCCAAGCAGCCAATATAAATCCACTGCCAGCAGCAGCCATAAAAGAAGGGCGCTCACTGCCCTGAAAATATCCCCTCCTGACAACAACATATTTTGACCGCTCCCTCCCCAGCGAAAAACCGCCTCTTCGCCTATGATATGAGCCTTTTGCAGAAGAATAATCCCTATAGACGCACACAGCCAGACGCCGCCTGCTGCACATAGCGCTCTCTTCCATGCGCTTTTCACTTGTCGCATCGTCAACGCTGCCATGACAAAATACAAGATCAGTGCAATCAAATTTATGCTTTTGTTGTAA
>OFGL01000578.1_pt1 | contig 30104 bp, 23 predicted proteins | sample 1521801 | NCBI WGS metagenome assembly OFGL01 (sample SAMEA3504085, study PRJEB24116) | mouse gut metagenome | biome: mouse gut; feature: mouse-associated habitat; material: faeces | place: Denmark | collected 2011 | reverse complement strand
TATGAAAGCAGCCTTCTTTTCCTCATCGTCATATTTACGAATCTGGCGTTCCTGCTGGTTAATCATACAGCACATACATCTGGCATATAATTGCATGGCAGTCCCTCCTTTTGTTTGCAGGTTTATCCTATCATACTATCCGGTATTTGTCCATGACTGCCAAAAATCCCGCTGCTTCTGACTCCCGGTTGCAGGGGTGGGATTTTTCACCTAAAACCCCAAAAAAATGTACCGGAAAACGGAAAAAAACATGCTGCTGCAAACAGCCGGAAAAAACAGAATTCAGGCGTTGACAGTTTCACGCTTTTTTGTTAAAATCGTGGGAATAACAAAGAATTGAATTTCACAGAAAGCGAGGAAAACAATGGGTACAATTATCGGCGAAGGAATCACATTTGATGATGTATTATTAGTTCCTGCATATTCAGAAGTTACACCGAATATGGTGGATCTTTCTACCAGTTTAACCAAAACAATCAAGCTGAACATCCCCATGATGAGCGCAAGCATGGACACAGTTACAGAACACAGAATGGCAATTGCTATGGCAAGGCAGGGCGGTATTGGCATCATTCACAAAAATATGTCGATTGAAGAGCAGGCAGAAGAAGTGGACAAGGTGAAGCGTTCTGAGAATGGCGTCATCACAGATCCCTTTTCCTTATCTCCGGAACATACGTTAAAGGATGCGGACGAGTTGATGGGAAAATTCCGGATCTCCGGCGTGCCGGTGACGGAGGGCAAAAAGCTTGTCGGTATTATCACAAACAGAGATTTGAAATTCGAGCCTGATTTTTCCAGAAAGATCAAGGAGTGCATGACGTCGAAAGATCTGGTGACAGCGAGAGAGGGCATTACGTTAGAAGAGGCAAAAACGATTCTCGGAAAGGCGAGAAAGGAAAAGCTGCCCATCGTGGACGAGAATTATAATCTGAAAGGACTCATTACGATCAAGGATATCGAGAAGACCATCAAATATCCGTTGGCGGCAAAGGATGAGCAGGGGCGTCTTCTGTGCGGTGCGGGCGTGGGCATTACGGCCAATGTGCTTGACAGGGTGAAAGCTCTTGTAGATGCGAAGGTGGATGTGATCGTGCTGGATTCTGCCCACGGGCATTCCGAGAATGTGCTGCGCTGTGTCAGGATGATCAAGGAGGCGTACCCGGATCTGCAGGTGATCGCGGGCAATGTGGCCACAGGCGAAGGCACGAAAGCGTTGATCGAGGCAGGTGTGGACGCGGTGAAAGTAGGGATCGGCCCGGGCTCCATCTGTACCACACGAATCGTGGCAGGGATTGGCGTTCCTCAGATCACGGCGATCATGGAAAGTTATGCGGTGGCGAAGGAGTATGGTATTCCGATTATTGCCGACGGCGGCATCAAGTTCTCCGGCGATATGACAAAGGCCATTGCGGCAGGCGGAGATGTCTGCATGATGGGTTCCCTGTTTGCGGGCTGTGATGAATCACCGGGGATCTTTGAACTGTTCCAGGGAAGAAAATATAAAGTGTACCGTGGTATGGGCTCCATTGCGGCGATGGAGAACGGCTCCAAAGACAGATACTTCCAGTCGGACGCGAAAAAGCTGGTGCCGGAAGGCGTGGAAGGGCGTGTGGCTTACAAGGGAAGCGTGGAAGATACGGTATTTCAGCTGATCGGCGGACTGCGTTCGGGTATGGGGTATTGCGGAACCGGCTCGATCGAGGCCTTGAAAGAGAACGGGAGATTTGTGAAGATCTCTGCTGCAGCGCTGCGGGAGAGCCATCCCCATGATATCCATATCACGAAAGAAGCGCCGAACTATAGTGTGGATGATGACTGAGCCAGGCAGACGCCTGGGAAAATCAGGCTGGTGATTGGTCTGAGCAGGAATGTATTTATACATGGAGATCATTGGAGTAGTATAAGGCTTCAATGGAATGGAAGGTAAGCTGATTTATGAATGAGCATGGCTCAGAGTCGGCTGATTGAAAACAGGGAGATATATCATGGAATTGAGATCTTTACAGAACGAACTGCAAAATAACCCGTATCCGGGGCGCGGGATCGTAATTGGGAAGACGCCGGATGGAAAATTTGCTGTGACAGCCTATTTTATTATGGGCAGGAGCGTCAACAGCAGGAACAGGATCTTTGTGGAGGAGGGTGAGGGCATCCGCACGGAAGCCTTTGATCCTTCCAAACTGAGCGATCCCAGTCTGATTATCTATGCACCAGTGCGTGTATGGAGGAATCGGACCATCGTGACCAACGGAGATCAGACGGATACGATCTATGAGGGGTTAGAGGCGGGGAAGAGCTTTGAGGAAGCGCTCGCGGTCAGGGAGTTTGAGCCGGATGCGCCGAATTATACACCAAGAATATCAGGCGTTATGGAATTCGCGGAGGGACAGTTTTCCTATAAAATGTCTGTTTTGAAAAGTGCGGACGGTGATCCTGCCTGCTGCTGCAGATATACGTTTTCCTATGACAGACCGCTTGCCGGGGAAGGGCGCTTTATCCATACCTATCAGGGGGATGGCGATCCTTTGCCAAGTTTTGCAGGGGAACCGGAGCGGATCGGCATTGAAAATGAGGATATCGACAGCTTTGCGGAGAGGATCTGGGGAAGCCTGAATGAGGAGAATAAGGTGTCGTTGTTTGTACGGTATATCGAGATAGAGACCGGGGAGTATGAGAGCAGGATCATCAACAAGAATGTGTGACTTGATTTCTTTCCGGCTGATTACGGTTTTGGCAGAAAGGATAATAGAGACGATAAATAAGAATACAGGGGAAAAGGTATGAATGAATTAGAATTAAAATACGGCTGTAATCCGAATCAGAAGCCGTCCCGCGTCTATCTGGAGAACGGCGGGGAATTGCCCATTGAGGTTTTAAACGGCAGACCGGGTTATATCAATCTGTTGGATGCCTTTAACGGCTGGCAGCTTGTGCGGGAGTTGAAGGAGGCCACGGGGCTTCCGGCGGCGACTTCTTTTAAGCATGTATCGCCTGCCGGGGCGGCGGTGGGGCTGCCGCTCACTGAACTGGATAAAAAAATATACTGGGTGGATGAGAAGGCGCCTCTGACGCCTCTGGCCTGTGCCTATGCGAGAGCAAGAGGCGCGGACAGAATGTCATCTTTCGGGGATTTTATCGCGCTTTCGGATGTGTGTGATGAGGCGACGGCACTGCTTGTCAAAAGAGAGGTGTCGGACGGCATCATTGCGCCAGGATATGAACCCGAAGCTTTGGAGATACTGAAAGCAAAGAAAAAGGGCGAATATAATGTGATCCGGATCGATGCGGATTACGTGCCGGAGAAGATCGAGCGCAAACAGGTATTTGGAGTCACCTTTGAACAGGGGAGAAATGATCTGAGGGTAGATGAGGCGCTGTTTCAGAATATTGTGACAAAAAATAAGGATCTGCCGAAAGAAGCCGTGATCGATCTGATGATCGCCATGATCACGCTTAAGTACACCCAGAGCAATTCTGTCTGCTACGCAAAGGGCGGCCAGGCCATTGGCATCGGCGCCGGACAGCAGTCCAGGATCCACTGCACGAGACTTGCCGGGACAAAGGCGGACAACTGGTATCTGCGCCAGGCGCCGAAGGTGTTGGATCTCAATTTTGTGGACGGGATCGGCAGAGCCGACAGAGATAATTCCATTGATCTGTACATCGGCAATGAATACGAGGACATTCTGACAGAAGGAACCTGGCAGAAATTCTTCAAGGAGAAACCATCCGTCTTTGCGAGGGAGGAGAAGGAGGCCTGGCTTGCCGGCAATACGGATGTAGCGCTTTCTTCGGATGCATTCTTCCCCTTTGGGGATAATATCGAACGGGCCCACAAGAGCGGCGTGAAGTATGTGGCCGAACCGGGGGGATCCATCCGGGATGACAATGTGATCGAGACCTGTGATAAGTACGGGATGGTGATGTGCTTTACGGGTGTGAGGCTGTTTCATCACTGACCGAGCCGAAGGCGAGGGATACGAGCAAAGAGCGAAGCGTTTGCGAGTCGAAAGAGCCGAAGGCGAGGGATACGAGCAAAGAGCGGAGCGTTTGCGAGTCGAAAGAGCCGATAAATTTGATAATAATGGGAGACATGATATGAGCGAAGAAGTTATTTCAAGGAATTTTATAGAGCAGGAGATCGATAAGGATCTGGCGGAGGGGAATTACGACCATGTCTGTACCAGGTTTCCGCCGGAGCCTAACGGCTATCTGCATATCGGACATGCGAAGAGTATTCTGTTAAATTACGGGCTGGCTGAGCAGTATGGCGGGAAGTTTAATCTGCGCTTTGATGATACGAATCCGACGAAGGAAAAGACGGAGTTTGTAGAGTCTATTATTGCGGATGTGAAATGGCTGGGAGCGGATTATGAGGACAGGCTGTTTTTTGCGTCCAATTATTTCGAGAAGATGTATGAGGGCGCTGTGAAGTTAATTAAAAAAGGGAAGGCATATGTGTCGGACCTGACGGCGGATGAGATGCGGGAGTACAGAGGGACTCTGACCGAGGCGGGAAAAGAAGATCCGAACAGAAACCGCAGTGTGGAAGAGAATCTGGCGCTGTTTGAAGCGATGAGAAACGGAGCGTTTGCGGATGGAGAAAAGACGCTGCGGGCGAAGATCGATATGGCTTCCCCGAATATGAATATGCGGGATCCCATCATCTACCGGGTGGCCCATATGTCCCACCACAATACCGGGGATAAGTGGTGCATTTATCCGATGTATGATTATGCGCATCCCATCGAGGACGCGGAGGAGGGCGTGACGCACTCTATCTGTACGCTGGAGTTTGAGGACCACAGGCCGCTCTATGACTGGGTGCTGCAGGAGCTGGAGTATGAGATGCCGCCCAGGCAGATCGAGTTTGCGAAGATGTACCTGACAAATGTGGTGACGGGAAAGAGATATATCAAGAAGCTGGTGGAGGAAGGCATCGTGGACGGCTGGGATGATCCCAGGCTTGTATCCATTGCGGCTCTCAGGAGACGGGGATTTACGCCGGAGTCCATCAGACGGTTCGTGGATCTGTGCGGTGTGTCAAAGGCCCAGTCTTCAGCGGAGTATTCCATGCTGGAATACTGTATCAGGGAGGATCTGAAGCTCAAAAAGCCGCGGATGATGGCAGTTTTAGATCCGATTAAACTGGTGATCGACAATTATCCGGAGGGAGAGACGGAGGAGCTTCTGGTGGCCAACAATCTGGAGAATCCGGAACTTGGCAGCAGAAAGGTGCCCTTCGGCAGAGAACTGTATATTGAGCGGGATGATTTTTTAGAGGAGCCGCCGAAAAAGTATTTCCGGATGTTCCCGGGCAATGAGGTGCGGCTGATGCATGCCTATTTTGTGAAATGTACGGGCTGTGAAAAGGATGAAAACGGCAGTGTGACCGTGGTGCACGGCACCTATGATCCGGCCAGCAGAGGCGGCAACAGCCCGGACGGCAGGAAAGTGAAAGGGACGATCCACTGGGTGAACGCACAGACCGCTGTGTCTGCACAGGTGCGTCTGTATGAGAATATCGTGGATGAGGAAAAAGGGGTTTACAATGAGGACGGTTCTTTGAACCTGAATCCGAATTCGCTGACAGTGCTTGAGAACTGTTATATGGAGCCGGCGCTGAAGGATGCGGCGGTATCGGAAAGCTTCCAGTTTGTCAGACAGGGATTTTTCTGTGTGGACAGCAGGGACTCAAAGCCCGGGGAGCCTGTGTTTAACAGAATCGTATCGCTGAAAAGTTCTTTTGTGTTGCCGAAAGGGTGACAAAATAGCATGCGGAGGTGTATGATATAATATCGACAGATATTATATCAGCGCCGAGCATTTGAGCGCGGATTTGCAGGTTTCGGTATGCCGGTACACTGGTCCGGCAGGCATTAGTTAAAATCAGATCTGGCAGTTAGATGGAGATATGTAGTATGAAAGAGAAACCAGTCGAAAGGGAAAAGCATAGAGGGATCCCCCTGCTCGTCTCCATTGTATTGGTTTTTATTGTTTTGGGGACGACTGTATATGCGGTGGCGCAGAAAACGACCGGAGAGATGTCCGAGGCGGCGATCCAGAATCTGAGCGAGAGTCTGGATCTGATTCAATATACTATTGAGGCAATTTTCCGAAACCAGACAGAGTTTCAGGAACTGATTGCCGGGGAGGCAGCGGCAGCAAAGGATCCGGCGGAGTATATCCGCACCTTTCAGAAAAATGAGACTATGGTGAAGATGGCGTTTATTCCGGCAGGAAAGGCGGAAGGCGTATCCAACACAGGGGAGATATTTTCCGAGAAAGATCTGGATTTTTCCGCAGGGCATACGATGAACGATATGCCGGTTTCAAAGTCCTACGTGAATTACATGGGAGCCTGGGCTCACACCGTAAAATGTCCTGTCAGGCGGGAGGATGAGGAGATCGGAACGCTGTATGTAGAGTATATTTATGAATCCATGGACCGATCCCTTCCGGATGGTTTTTATAATAAGCAGGCAACACTGTATGTGATGGATGCGGAGAGCGAGCGTTTTATTCTGACGCCGAAGAGAATGGGAAAGCGCAATGCCGGGCATCTGAATCTGGATGATTTTTACCGGGCCAACGAAATCGTAGATCCGGGGATCCGGGCGGAAGTGGCGCGGAGTCTGAAAGAGGGTACGAATATCCTGTTTTATCATGATATCCGGGGCGTGAGCGCGCTCATCTATATGTGGTCAGTCAATGACGGAACGATCTTTCTGGTGGGGTATGTGCCGGTGGAGGCTATTCAGCAGGAGGGGCGTAGCGTTAATCAGAGTATTCTCCTCGTTGTAACTGCCATGCTAGTGGCTTTTCTGGCCTGTGTTATGCTGTATTATTTCAATTGGAGTCAGCAGGACAGGATCCGCAAAGAGCGGGAGGCAGAAAGGAAACTCCATAACATACAGCTTGCGGAGGCACTGCGGGCGGCGCAGATCGCCAGCAGCTCCAAGACAATGTTTCTTTCCAACATGTCCCATGATATCCGGACGCCGATGAATGCGGTTTTGGGCTTTACTACGCTTCTGGCGAAGGATGCGGATGATCCGGTCAAGGTGCGCGAATACACGAAGAAGATCACGGCTTCCGGTCAGCATCTTCTCGGTTTGATCAATGATGTGCTGGACGTGTCAAAGATCGAGAGCGGGAAAGTGGTTCTGAATTTTGAAAAATTTACATTAAACGATGTAATCTCCTCTGTGGAGGCGATTATTCTGCCGATGGCGAAGGCAAAGGGGCAGGAATTTCATGTGGAAGTGTCAGGAATCAGGCATGAATATCTGGAGGGGGATGAGACGAGGCTCAATCAGATTCTGATCAACCTGTTGTCCAACGCAGTAAAATATACCCAGGAGGGCGGTCATATCAGACTGCGCATTCTTGGGTTAAAACAGTATTCTGCCCAGTATGAACACATGAGGATTGAGGTGGAGGACGACGGCTATGGTATGACGCCCGAGTACCTTGAGACGATCTTTGAGCCCTTTACCAGGGCGGAAAACAGTACCACGAATAAGGTGCAGGGGACAGGTCTTGGTATGGCGATCACGAAGAGCATCGTAGGACTGATGGGCGGTACGATAGATGTCTCCAGTGAACTGAACAGAGGATCGATTTTCACGGTGGAGCTGGAGCTTCGCATTCAGGAGGGCCAGGAGGATAGCCTTTTCTGGAAAACAAAAGGAATTTCCCGGATTCTGATCGTGGATGAAGATCCGGAGAACTGCGATAATGTGCGGGAGCTGATGCAGGATACAGGCGTTATGCTGGACGCCATGGGAATTGAGAAGGCTTTGAACTGTCTGCAGGGTGATAACGGATCCTGTCAGCTGGTTCTGGTGGACTGGGATGTGGAAAAGGCGGAGGGAATTGAGGCGGTGAAAGCGCTGCGCAGGGTTCTTCCGGACGCCGTGCCGATACTGCTTTTAGCGGAGTATGATACGGAAGGAATCGAGGAAGCGCTTCGGGTGGAGAATACGCATCTTCTCACGAAGCCGTTCTTTGTCTCGGCGCTTCGGGAAAAGATCGCGGAGATATGGAAGGATGGAGAAAGCCGGGAAGAGATGAAACCGGAAGAGGCAAAGGATCTGGAGGGACTGCATTTTCTGGCGGCGGAGGACAATGGGATCAATGCGGAGATTCTGATAGAAGTTCTGAAAATGGAGGGAGCTACCTGTGAGGTGGCTGAGAATGGGCGTCTGGCTGTGGAACGCTTTGAGAAGGCCCCGGAGGACGAGTTTGATGCGATCCTGATGGATGTACAGATGCCGGTGATGAACGGCTATGAGGCGGCGAGAGCCATCCGTTCCCTGGAGAAGAAAGGAGCCAGGCAGATACCGATCATCGCCATGACGGCAAATGCTTTTGCGGAGGATGAAAAGGAAGCGCTGGCGGCCGGGATGAATGCCCATGTAGCGAAACCGTTAGATGTGGAAGTGTTGAGAAAAGTAATCGGAAAATATGTGGGGTAAGAAGGCAGATTGAGAATATGATTGAAAGAAAAGGGAAAAAACGGCAGATAGCAGGTATTCTGGCAGGATTGATGGTGTTGACATTGACAGCCTGTGGTAGGGATGACGGACCGAAAAACCTGATTCAGGAGGAAAATGGGGAAGAGAGGATTATTAACTTCTTCAGCCCCATGGAAAAGACGGATCCGGATGCGGAAAATGTGGCGAGAAGTGCATCGGATCTGACGATCGCTATGGCAGAAGAGAAGCTGGGAGTGACTGTGACGTATAAAACCTATACGGCGGAAGACTACCAGGATAAAACCTACGACGAAGTTACCCTGGAGAGAGCACGCAATAATATGGACGATGTGTACCTGCTCAACCCGGATGTGATTCTGGCGTTGGGAGAGGAGGGGAAGCTTTTGGATCTCTCGGGGCTTGAAAGTGCGAAGAATCTTCGGGAGATCATAAGGACAGCCAACACGGTGGACGGAAAGCTGGTGGCAATCCCGCAGGAGGTAGTGGCATACGGGCTGTTTGTAAATAAAGATATGTTTGATCAGTATGGTCTTGCTCTGCCGGAGACGCCTGAGGAATTTCTGCACTGCTGTGAGGTGTTTCAGGAGAATGGGATTAAGACGCCCGTGGGCGCAAACCGCTGGTGGCTGGAGACTTTTGTCTTTGCCCAGGCCTTTGCGGATCTGTACAACGGCGGAAACACCGAGGCGGAGATCGCAGCGCTGAACAGTGGGGAAGCCAGATACAGCGACTATATGCGGCCTGGCTTTGAATTCCTGAAAGAGCTGATGGACAAAGGCTATATCGATGCGGAAAAAGCGTTAGTCAGTGAAGCGATTGACGGAGAGGGAGAAGATTTTCTCTCCGGAAAGACGCCCATTGTCATGGCGTACTGGGGCGCGGCAAATGCGGAAACGGCTTACGGAAAGACGGATTTCGAAATGCAGGTCATCGGTTTTCCCAGTGACAGAGGACAGATGCCGGTGATGCCCATGACCGGTTTCGGGATCGGTGCGGAGGCGGAACACGCGGAGGATGCGCTGCAGATGATGGATATCATACTCTCCGATGAGGCGTTGCAGGTATATTCGGAGACAAACCGGGTGATCTCCCCGTCGAAAAATGTGTCTGTGGAGTGTGTTCCCGCGCTGAAACCGTTGAATGACAGGATCGAGGAGGGCGTCTATGTGCTGGGATCCAATGCGGGCATGAAAGTAGAACAGTGGGGCAACACCTGCCTGATCGTGCGGGAACTGTTAGGAGGAGCTACGGTGGATGAGTGTATGGCAGAGTTTGACAAATTGCAGGATGAGGTTTTGGAGTAGAATAAGAACAGAGAAGCCGATTCCCCGGCAGACAAATACGATGGCTCAAAAAATCCCGGTATGTGCTATGATGCCTGTACCGGGATTCTCTGGCTGAATATGCATATTCTTACGGATTTTGTAGCAAGTGCAAAGTTCTGGACTGAGCTGCTACTGTTTTTTTAATTGGAGGGAATACTGTGTCTGTTTGCTATTTAGTAAAAAACTTCTCCAGAAATTCGATATAAGCGATATTCTCCTGATAGAGCGCCTCCACCTGAAAGCTGCCGCTTGCGAAGTGTTCTTCCATCAGATTTTTTAAAGAGAAACGAAGGATATTCCGAAGTTTTGCGGAGTCTGTGTCCGCGGGAAGCAAACCGAGATCGGCCTGGGCGTCAAAAGCATCATAGAGTGCTGCCAGCTCTTTTTTCTTTTCGCAGGTGGCTGCCAGCGCTTCCGCTGCCGTTTCGGTATTGAATTTTTCCAGAAAAAGCTGCATGCAGGGATAATTTTTCAGAGCCTGCAGGCGGCCGGTTTCGATCTGTTTGTACAGGGTAAAGAAATTTGTCTCCTCAGCGTCCACGGCTGCCCGCAGTTCCATGGACATAAAACGTACGCTGTAATCGTAGATAAAGCTGTAAAGACCTGATTTAGAACCAAAGTAGTGAAATAAAAGCCCTTTGCTGATACCGGCTTCCTTTACAATATCGTCTGTGCTGGCAAACTGATAGCCTCGCATACTGAATATTTTCAGGGCGGCGTTGATCATGCGGTCCTGTTTTTCTTTTTTCAGATCAAAAAATTTTTCATTCATAGGTAAATCCAGTCTTTCTTTTGTGTTATAAGAGTATCTGTTTTCGCTTTTGTTGACTTTGATAGTCAGTTTTATTATCATAGCACATTTTGGGCTGTCAGGCAACCGCAATTTTGACAATATTGCAGAGGTGTATAAATAGTTAAAATATACTCTTTTCAATTTTAGTATTTCGTATTAAGATACTAGTAAGAAATAAAATCGCAACCATGTAAAAGGAGAGGAAAATGGCTAAAAAATTTGGAAAATTTGTATTGACTGTGACAGCTTTGGGAGCAGCGGCGGTGGGCGCTTACTACTATCTGCAGGGAAAGGAGAAACCGGCGAAACCTGTGGCTTATGACGATGACGATTTTGACGATTTCAGTGAAGATCTGGATGAAGAGCCGGAAGAGAGGACCTATGTGACGCTGACGCCGGAGAAGGTGACCGAAACGGTGAAGAAAGCGGCGGAGGAGGCGAAGGACTTCGCACAGTTCGCAGCGGGTGAGGCAAAAGAGTTTGCACAGGATGTGATCCAGAGTACAAAGGAAGCCATTGCAGCGAGAAAAGAAAGTACAAAAGCGGCAGCGGAAGAAGTTGTAGAAGAAGCAGGGGAAGCTGCCTCGGAGGCCGCTGAAGAAGCGGGCGAGGTTCTGGAAGAGACAGTGGAGGAAGTGAAAGAAGCTGTAAGCGTAAATACGCCGAAAGTGGAAACCTTTCTGGATGAGGAAGAGGAAGATAACGAATAACAGCGAAGAGAAAGATGACGAATAGCGTCGTAGTGTAAGGAACAGAGTTATGTTATCATTTGTTTTTGGCGGTTCTGGTTCGGGCAAGAGCAGTATTTTGCAGCAGAGGATGATCAGAGAATCCATGGAGCATCCCGAAAAGAGGTATCTGTTTCTTGTGCCGGATCAGTTCACCATGGAAACACAGCGTTCCCTTGTGGAAAAGCATCCCTGGCATGGTATCATGAACATCGATGTTTTGAGCTTTGGCAGGCTGTCATACAGAGTCTTTGAAGAAACCGGCGGAGTATCTCAGCCGGTTTTAGACGATACGGGGAAAAATCTGATTCTGCGGATCGTGGCGGACCGCTTAAAGCCGGAACTGAATGTGCTGGGCGGTTATCTGAAAAAGCAGGGCTATATCCATGAGATCAAATCGGCCATCTCGGAATTTATGCAGTATGGTATCGGACTGGCGGAGCTTGATAAAATCATTGAATTTTCAAAAAAGAGAGGAGCGCTCTGCGGAAAACTGAAGGATCTGGCAGTTTTATACCAGGGTTTTGAGGATTATATCAGGGATCATTACCTGACAAAGGAAGAATCATTACAGGTGTTATCTGTCAGGATAAAGGATTCTTCCCTGCTGCGGGGGAGCACGGTGGTGTTTGACGGCTTCACCGGGTTTACGCCGGTGCAGATGCAGGTGATTCGGGAGATTATGGAGGTGGCGGAGAATGTGTATTTTACGCTGCTCTTTGACGGGAAGAGCGATCCGTATAAAGAAGTGGGGGAACAGAATCTGTTTGCTCTCTCCACAAAGACGCTTGCTTCCCTCGAAAAATGTGCGAAAGAGACGGGGATCGTGCGTGGGGAGGATCTGATTCTTTCGGAGCTTCCCGTAAAGCGGCTGGCAGAGGCGCCGGCTTTGTCCCATCTGGAACAGAATCTGTTCCGCTACCCGCCGAAAAGTTATTCAGGTGTTCCAGAAGAGATAAAGCTTTCCTTTCTGCCGGATATGCAGATGGAGGCCAGGTATGCGGCAAGGATGATCAGGCGTCTGATCAGGGAAGAGGGATATCTGTTCCGCGACATCGGTGTGGTCTGCGGAAGTCTGGAGAACTACGGGACTGTGGTGGAGAGCGAGTTTTCCAAGCTGAATATTCCCTTTTTTATTGACCAGAACAGAGGGATTTTGTTAAATCCTTTTGTGGAATTCATACGTGCTGCCCTGCGGCTGTACAGCCAGGATTTTTCTGTGGACGCGGTAAATCATTATGTCCGGACAGGGCTGACGGAGCTGTCCTTTGAGGCTGCCGATGAGTTGGACAATTATATCAGGGAGATGGGCATCCACGGCTTTAACAGGTGGAAAAAACTCTTTACAAGGCTGCCGAAGGCATTAAACGGCAAAAACCCCTCGGAGGAGGAAAAGACGGAAGGCGCAGAGCTGCTTGAGCGTCTGAATGAGGCGCGGGAGGAGATTCTGAGAAGCAGTGTCTTTTTACGAAAGATGGGGAAGACTGCGGAGGAGAAAGTGCGCGCCCTGTACGATTTTATCAGGGAGAGCCGTATCCAGGAAAAACTGGCAGCCTTTGAGCGGGAATTTGAGGAAAACGGGGATCCGGTGCGGGCCAGAGAGTACCATCAGATCTATCCCTTTATCATGGATCTGTTGTCGGAGATCGTGGAGCTGTCCGGTGGGGAGGAACTGACGGATCAGGAATTTGCGGAGCTTCTGGATGCGGGATTTACGGAGATGCAGGTGGGAACGATCCCCCAGAATGTGGATCATGTGACCGTGGGGGATATGCAGCGGAGCAGACTAAAAGAAATACGGGTGTTATTATTCCTTGGTATCAATGATAACAATATCCCGGGAAATGCCTCAGGCGGCGGTATCCTCTCGGATATTGACAGGGAATTTTTGCAGGATTCCGAGTATGAACTTGCCCCCTCACCGCGGCAGAAGATGTATACCCAGCGTCTGTATCTGTATATGAATATGACAAAACCGTCAGAAAGACTGTATATGACCTGGGCAGGCTGTGACCAGGATGGAAAGCAGTTAAGGCCGGCCTATCTGATAGAAATGATAAAAAAATTATATCCTGATTTAAGAATAGGACATCCGGAGGAGGAAAGTGTCTTTGAGCGGCTGGAGACCTGGGAGGACAGCTTTGACTATATGGCACAGGGACTGCGGAAGGCGGTTTCTGGAGAAATGTCCGGAGTGGAGGAGAGCCCGCTTCGGCAGATGCTTAAGATGATGCAGGGACGTCCTGAGACGGCGGTCACGGCGGAGAAACTGTTAAGCGGGGCTTTTGCGGGATATAACGAGGAGCGGCTTCCGAAATATCTGGCGCTTGCACTGTGCGGCAGCAGTCTGGTGGGAAGCATTACAAGGCTGGAAACATTTGCTGCCTGCGCCTATGAGCATTTTCTGCAGTATGAGCTTTCCTTACAGGAGCGGGAGGAGTACCGGTTTGAGGCGCTGGACATGGGAAACATTTTTCACGGCGTGCTGGCAGAGTTTTCAGAGAGACTGCCGGAGACCGGGTATAGTTGGTTTGATTTTCCAAAGGAGATCGGAGAGCGGCTGTTACAGGAGATTATAGAGGCGCAGGCGGCGGCTTACGGCAACGCAGTGCTCTATGAGACGGCGCGGAGCCGGTATGTTCTGGAGCGGATCGGGCGGATTTTGCGGCGCACGATTTTTACCCTGCAGTATCAGCTGAAGCAGGGAAAATTCACCCCAAAAAAGTTTGAAATGTCCTTTTCCTCGCTGCAGGATCTGGATGCCGTCAGCGTGGAGCTGTCGGAGAAAGAGAGGATGAAGCTGATCGGAAGGATCGACAGGCTGGATACATGCGAAGAAAATAACATATGTTATGTTAAGGTGATCGATTACAAATCAGGAAAACAGAATTTTGATCTTGTGGCGGTTTATCATGGATTGCAGCTGCAGCTTGTGACCTACTTAAACGCTGCTATGGAATATGAGAGGAAGGTGCAGCCACACAGGGAGATCGTACCCGCTGGTATTCTCTATTATCACATAGATGATCCGATCCTGGATATCAGAGAGGAAAAGACGCCGGAGGAGATCGGGGAGGAACTGAAAAAAGTACTGCGCCCGACCGGTATCGTAAATGAAGATGGAGAGATCATTGAAAAAATAGACTCTTCCGCCGGGACGGTAAAGGAAGTGCTGCCGCTCACCAGAAAGAAGGACGGGAGCTATGCGGCAAATTCTCTGCTGATGAGCAGAGAGAATATAGAGTTGGTGTCCAGGTATGTATCCGGGAAACTGAAGGAACTGGGAAAGGATATTCTAAACGGTGAGATCGGGATGCGTCCTTACAGCAGGAAGGATGCGGAGGCCTGTACGTATTGCCCTTACGGTAAAGTCTGCGGATTTGACAGAAAGCTTCCGGGGTGTGAAATGCGGGTGCTGCCGGAGGAGGACAGAGAGACGGTTTTGGGTAAGATGAAAGCCTGAGGAATTGATAGGCGGACGCCCAGGCAGAAAATATCCCTTCCGCAACGCGCTTCCGCTCCGGGCTAAACGTAGCGGCACTAAGCTCGTGAAGGACCTCGCTAAGTGCCGACGTTTAGCAGGGGTGCTACAGGGATATTTTCTGCCCGGGCTGGGTATCGGTTTCTATAACAGTTTTGACTATAGTTTATCGGGAAGGATATCAATAAGAAATGAAGAGGCAGTTCACAGAAAATCAGGAGCAGGCGATCACGCTGCGGCATAAAAATATATTGGTTTCAGCGGCGGCCGGGAGCGGGAAGACGGCGGTGCTGGTGGAGCGGATCATCCGTCTGATCAGTGAGGGGGAGCATCCGGCTGATATCGACAGGCTTTTGGTTGTAACGTTTACCAATGCGGCGGCAGCGGAGATGCGGGAGCGGATCATTGCTGCCATTTCTGAAAAACTGGCGCTTCAGCCGGAAAATGAACATTTGCAGCGACAGTCTGCCCTGATACACAATGCCCAGATCACGACGATCCACAGTTTCTGCCTGTTTGTAATCCGTAACCATTTTCAGGAGATTGGTCTGGATCCGGCGTTCCGGGTGGTGGATGAAGGGGAGGCAGGCCTTCTGATGCAGGAAGTGCTGGAGGAGGTGCTGGAGGAAGCCTTCACAGAGCTGGAGAGAGCGCGGGGAGAGGCGAAGCAGGAGAGCGCGGGCGGAGCAGAGTCTGTGGAAGAGCGCGGAGAGGATTCCGACAGGATGGAACATCCCTTCCGCAGTCTCGTGGAGGCTTATGGAGCCGGGAAAAGGGACACTGTGCTGGAAGAGTGTATCCTGTCGTTATACCGTTTTGCCATGAGCTGTCCCTGGCCTTTTGAATGGCTGCGGGAACATGGGGAGGATTATGAGATCCACTCCCTGAGAGAACTGAAAAATTCCTCTTTTATGCAATATATTATGGAGTATATGGGGAATTTACTGCCTGAGCTTGCCAGGCAGCTTGAGCAGTGCATCCGGATATGTGAAAGACCGGACGGGCCTTATATGTACGGAGAAAATCTGGAAAGGAGCTGTACTGCGCTGAAAAGAGCGGCGCAGGCCGGGACTTTCCGGGAATTGCGGGAAGCTCTGGAAGGGGTGAGCTTTGCCAGGCTTTCTTCAAAAAAGGACGATTCGGTGGATCCGGCGCTGCGGGAGAGGGTAAAACAGATCAGAAACGGTGTAAAGAAGCAGCTGGAACAGCTGCAGGAGCAGTTTTTCCTGTTGAGCGAGGAGGCGGTTCTTTTGCAGTGTCAGCGGGTATCGCCGGTGGTGAGAGAGCTTGCAGCGCTGACCATACGTTTTGGAGAGAGATTTGCAGAAAAGAAGCGGGAAAAGAACATGATCGATTTTTCCGATATGGAGCATCTGGCGCTTGAGATCTTGTGCAGAAGGCGGGAGACGGAAGCGGGGGTTTTGACTGAGCCCACTGCGGCGGCGCTGGAATTGCGGGACTATTTTCAGGAGATCATGATCGATGAGTATCAGGACAGCAATCTGGTACAGGAGTGTATTTTAAGCTGTATCTCCAGGGAGGCGGCAGGATGCTATAATCGCTTTATGGTGGGAGATGTGAAACAGAGCATCTACAAGTTCCGTCTGGCGAGACCGGAGCTTTTCATGGAGAAATTTGATACTTATTCGGAAGAGACAGGGGATCTGCGCAGAGTTGATCTGTATCAGAATTTCCGGAGCAGGCGGGAGGTGCTTTCCAGTGTCAATCTGATATTTGGCAGACTTCTGGCAAAGGATCTGGGTGGTATTGATTACGATGAGAAGGCAAGGCTTCATTATGGGGCGGTGTACTATGATGAGGCGGGGAAGGCGCTGAAAGCGGCAGAGGAAGTGAGGGCTTCGGACAGGGATGCAGCAGGAAGAGAAAGATCAGAGAAAGAAAATGCAGAGGGTAGGGCAGTTTGCGGAGAGGTATCAGAAGAGAAAGATACTGTAGCGGGGATCGCAGGCGGAAAGACTTCGAGTGTGGAAGGGGGAGGCATCAATGAGCTGGATCGGACGGAATTTCTGCTGATAGAAAAGTCAGAAGAGGAAAAAACTGCTCTGGAACAGGAGGCCGAGGTCATCGCTCTGCGAATCAGACGTCTTCTGCGGGAGATGAAAGTCCTGGGGGAGGATGGAAGGAGCTTGCGCCCTGTACGGTACGGGGATATTGTGATTTTGCTGCGCAGCGACAACGGCTCGTTTGAGGTATTTGAGGAGGTACTGGGGCGGTGGGGGATTCCCTGTCTGGCCGGTTCTCAGACAGGATATTTCCAGGCTTCCGAGGTACAGGTGATGCTGCAGCTTCTGCGGGTGCTTGACAATCCGCTGCAGGATATTCCGTTGTTTGGTGTGTTGAAATCCTGTTTCGCTTCCTTTACGGATGTGGAGGCAGCTCAGATAACGGCGGCATTTCCGGGAAAGCGTAAGTTGTACAGAAAACTGGAGCTCTACGCGGCGGGGACGGATGAGCTGGCGGAGAAATGCAGAGCCTTTTTGGATTGGTATCAGAAGCTCAGGCGATGCGCCATATGGCTTTCCGTCAGAGAACTGCTCTCCAAAATCATGGCTGAGAGCCACTATCTGGAGTATGTGACGGCCATGCCGGACGGGGAGAGGAGACGGGCAAATGCCCAGATGCTTCTGCAGAAAGCGGCGGCTTTTGAGAAGACAAGCTTTAAGGGCATCTATCATTTTATCCGTTATATTGATCAGATCGAGAAATACAATATTGATTTTGGCGAGGCGGGTGTCAGAGAGGAGCAGACAGATGCCGTCAGGATTATGACGATCCATAAGAGCAAAGGGCTGGAATTCCCGGTCTGCTTTGTGGCAGGGATGGGGAAAAAGATGAACAGAAGAGATGCTTCCGCTTCGGTGCTTACCGATATGGATATGGGCCTGGCGGTGGATGAGGTTGATCCGATCCTGCGGACAAAAAGGCGGACACTCAGAAAGGCGGCACTCTCCAAAAAGATTCTGTTAGACGCCCAGGCCGAGGAACTGCGTGTCCTGTACGTGGCTTTGACAAGGGCAAAGGAGAAACTGATAATAACGGGTGTTATGGATAATGTGGAAAAATTGCTGAGAGAAAAGAGTGGCGTGGGGGAAGATGGGGTGCTGTTGTCCTACTCGGTCAGAAGCAGTGCCGGCAGTTTTCTGGAGCTGATAACAGCCTGCGTTATGGGGACAGAAAGTGGGGAGGCCTTGCGGCAGAAGTTTGAGGTAAAAGGAGAGGCCGCAGCAGTAATTCCGGAAGGGGGAATGATCTGTAGAATCGTGAAAAATACGGATATCAGAGGGGATATGCTGGCAGAAAACAGCAAAACCATAAATGACGTAGAATCCTTCAAAATGAACTTGCAAAATTGCAAAATAGATGAAAATGTGACAGAATTCCTGCAAAATCGATTTGGTTATCGTTATCCTTACAAAAATCTGCAAAAATTATATGCAAAGACTACGGTTTCGGAGCTGAAGATGGCGGCGATCCACGATCTGGCAGGGATGGAAAGCGCGGAAATGGCAGGAGAAGGGGAAGAGGCAGGGAAGCTTCTGTTCGAGGAGGAGACGCCGACGCCTTATCTGCCATTGTTTTTGCGGAAAGAAGAGGAGGAGAAGATATCCGGGGCGCTGAGAGGAAGCGCCATGCATAAGGTGATGGAGCTGATGGATTTCGGGAAGATCCGGGGAAATGCGGATGAACAAGGAGAGGATGGGAAGATAAAGAGGAGAACGGCGGAGGAGCCGGGAGAAGGCAGGGAGACAGAGAGCAGAGCGGGATCCGGCAGCTATGACATGCGGCAGCTGAATGCAGACCTGGAGAGATGGAGCAGTACCGGGCTGTTGTCGGAAGAGTACCGGAAGGCTGTAAATAAAAACAAGATTAAATTTTTTATGAACAGTTCCATGGCAAAACGGATGCATCTGGCGGCAAAAGAAGGGAAACTGTGGAAGGAACAGCCTTTTATGCTGGGAATCAGTGCAGACCGTCTGTCGGAGGAGTTCCCCGATACGGAGATGGTGATCGTGCAGGGAATCATCGATGTGTTTTTTGAGGAGGATGAAGAGATCGTTCTGTTAGATTACAAAACAGATGTTATTGATTCGGCGGAGGCGCTGGCAGACAGATATCGGGTGCAGCTGGATTATTATGGGGAGGCGCTTGAGAGACTAACCGGGAAAAAGGTGAAGGAGAGAGTGCTGTATTCCTTTTATCTGGGGGAGGAAGTGCGGGCGTAGAAGCAACGTGCAGATGGGGAAATATGATGGGCAGGGGAACTGATGTACACGGCATACAATTACGGCTTTATTCCCGATGAGGAACCGTACTGGCATTATTATGACAAAGGCTTGAATAAAATAAATGATTACCTGCTGGTGATCTACTGGATAGACAGCACCGTGGATCCGGAGTATACGGAAATCTGGCGGGAAGAACATCCGGATCTGGCGGAGGAGCTGGAACAGGAATATGCCGATAAACTGCAAAAATAGCAAAAAACCATTGACTCCTGCGTTACGTAATAGTTTATATTGATGTTACCAGGCAAAAGGAGGATACGTAGATGATGACAGTACATGAAGTGAGCAGGCTTGCCGGAGTGAGTATACGCACTCTGCAGTATTATGACAAGATCGGTCTTTTGCATCCGACGGGATACACCGATGCGGGATACAGGCTGTATGACGATACAGCGCTGGAACGCCTTCAGCACATCTTACTGTTTCGTGAGCTGGAGTTTTCTTTGAAGGATATCAGGATGATCATAAACAGCCCTGACTTTGACAGAAATAAGGCGTTGGAACAGCAGATCGAATTACTGATGCTGAAAAAAGAGCATCTGGACAATCTGATAAACTTTGCGCTTGGAATAAAAATGTTAGGAGTGAGGCACATGGATTTTAAGGCTTTCGACAGAAGCAAACTGGATGAGTATTCCAGACAGGCAAAAGAACTTTATGGGAATACACCGGAATACAAAGAGATGAAGGAGAAAATGAAGAACAGGACAGAGGAGGAGGATCATATTATGGCCGACCGTTTTATGCTGTTCTTCAAGGAAGCAGGCGAGATAAAGAATACTGATCCGGCATCACCTGAAGCGCAGGATCTTGTAAAGCGGATACAGGATTTCATCACGGAGAATCTTTATACCTGTACCGATAAGATTCTCAGCGGATTGGGAAAAATGTATTCCGGCGGCGGTGAATTCACCGAAAACATTGACGCATATGGCGGCGCGGGAACGGCAGAATTTGTCGATCAGGCGATTCAGATCTACTGCGGATAAGCGGCAGAAAAGCAGGAATTTGGGGCATCGGTCATGAAATTGACCGGTGCCTTGTTCGATATTTTAAAGAGTTGCACTATGTATGGTAAGTATTTAAAATAAAATAAATCCACAAAATTTTCAGAAAATTTTAGCACTCACCTATTGACGTGGCTAACAAACGGTGTTATCTTATAATCGCAACAGGAAAAATAAGAAAAAATGCGGAAGAAACAACACAGAATAACGGAAAGACAGAGAGGTGCTTTTATGAACATTTCAAAATTTACACAGAATTCCATGCAGGCGGTGGAGAGATGTGAGAAGTTAGCCTACGAGTACGGCAATCAGGAGATCGAGCAGGAGCATCTGCTGTACAGTTTGCTGACGATAGAAGATTCTCTGATCTTAAAGCTGATCGAGAAGATGGAAATTCAGAAAGAATATTTTGTAAACCGTGTGATGCAGGCGTTGGAAAAGCGGGTCAAAGTGCAGGGCGGCCAGGTCTATATCGGCCAGTACTTAAATAAAGTGCTGATCTCGGCGGAGGATGAGGCGAAGCAGATGGGGGACGAGTATGTTTCCGTGGAACATCTGTTTTTGGCGATGATCAGAGAGCCGAACAGGGAAATCAGGGAGATCTTCCGGGAGTTTGGCATTACCAGGGAACGCTTTTTACAGGCGCTGTCCATGATCAGAGGGAATCAGCGGGTGACAAGCGACAACCCGGAGGCCACCTACGACACACTGGAAAAATACGGCCAGGAACTGGTGGAGCGGGCCAGGGAGCAGAAGTTAGATCCCGTGATCGGCAGGGATAACGAGATCCGGAACGTGATCCGTATTCTGTCCAGGAAGAGCAAGAACAATCCGGTGCTGATCGGGGAGCCCGGTGTCGGCAAGACCGCGGTAGTGGAAGGGCTGGCCCAGCGGATCGTCAGAGGCGACGTGCCCCAGGGGCTGAAAGATAAGAAGATCTTTGCGCTTGACATGGGGGCGCTCGTAGCGGGAGCAAAGTACCGCGGCGAGTTTGAGGAACGACTGAAGGCGGTGTTAGAGGATGTGAAAAAATCCGACGGCCAGATCATTCTGTTTATCGATGAGCTGCATACCATCGTCGGCGCGGGAAAGACCGACGGGGCCCTGGATGCCGGCAATATGTTAAAGCCGATGTTAGCCAGGGGCGAGCTGCACTGCATCGGGGCAACCACACTGAATGAATACAGACAGTATGTGGAGAAGGATGCGGCGCTTGAGCGGCGTTTTCAGCCAGTTCTGGTGGAGGAGCCTACCGTGGAGGATACGATCTCGATCCTGAGAGGGTTAAAAGAGAGATATGAAGTGTACCACGGCGTAAAGATTCTGGACACGGCATTGGTGACGGCGGCAACCCTGTCAAACCGGTATATCTCCGATAGGTTCCTGCCGGATAAGGCCATCGATCTGGTGGATGAGGCCTGCGCGCTGATCAAGACGGAGCTTGATTCCATGCCCACGGAGTTAGACGAGCTGAACAGACATGTGATGCAGATGGAGATCGAAGAAGCAGCGTTAAAGAAAGAAGATGACAACTTAAGCAGGGAACGGCTGGCCAGCCTGCAAAGAGAACTGGCCGAGGAGAAGGCGGAGCTTGATAAGCGGAAAGCCCAGTGGGACAATGAGAAACATTCCGTGGAGAAGCTGTCGAAGCTCAGGGAAGAGATCGAGGCGTTAAACAGCCAGATCGAGATTGCTCAGAGAGAGGGAGATTACGAGAAGGCAGGGGAACTGCAGTACTCCAAACTGCCCGCCCTGAAGCGGCAGCTGGAGATCGAGGAGGAAGCCGTAAAAAATAAGGATCTGTCGCTGGTGCATGAGAAGGTGACGGAGGAGGAGATCGCAAAGATCATCTCCCGCTGGACCGGTATCCCGGTGGCGAAGCTGACGGAGAGCGAGCGAAACAAGACCTTGCATCTGGACGAGGAACTGCACAGACGTGTGGTCGGACAGGACGAAGGTGTCACAAAGGTGACAGAGGCCATCATCCGCTCCAAAGCCGGTATCAAGGATCCCACGAAACCGATCGGTTCCTTCCTTTTTCTGGGTCCCACCGGCGTCGGGAAGACGGAGCTGGCGAAATCTCTTGCAGCCAGTCTGTTTGACGATGAGAACAATATGGTGCGGATCGACATGAGCGAATATATGGAAAAATATTCGGTATCCAGGCTGATCGGAGCGCCTCCCGGCTACGTGGGCTATGAGGAGGGCGGACAACTGACCGAAGCAGTCAGAAGAAAGCCATACTCTGTGGTGCTCTTCGACGAGATCGAGAAAGCGCACCCGGATGTGTTCAATGTACTGTTACAGGTGCTGGACGACGGGCGGATCACGGATTCTCAGGGCCGGACCGTGGACTTCAAGAACACGATCCTGATCATGACATCCAATATCGGGGCACAGTATCTGTTAGAGGGTATTCAGGCGGACGGATCCATCAGCAAAGATTGTGAAACAGCTGTTGTGGAAGAACTGAGAGCACATTTCCGGCCGGAATTTCTGAACAGGCTGGATGAACAGATCCTGTTCAAGCCGTTGACAAAGGAAAATATCGGCGGTATTATTACATTGATCATCAACGACCTGAATAGAAGACTTTCCGACAGGGAGCTGCGTATTGCGCTGTCGGAGGAAGCGAAGGATTATATCATTGAGCAGGCCTATGATCCGGTCTATGGCGCGAGACCGTTAAAACGCTACATTCAGAAATATGTGGAGACGCTGTCGGCGAAGTTAATTCTTTCCGGCGAGGTGCATGAGAAGGATACGATTCGGATCGAACTGGAGGATGGAGAACTGTCGGCGAGGAGAGAAGCGGGGGTTTCGGCGCAGTGACGGACGAAAATTGCCGGGGCGCGCCGATAGAGTGGGCGAATGCAGATACGGGCGCCAGAGGTAGAAGGGACTGACTGTGGGAGAGTCTGCGACTGCTGTGGGACGCGGATGTCGTCGCAGGATGAAGGGGAAAAGGAGAAAAATTTATGATACCATCGGATCCGATTATGCTGCTGAGCTTTGTGAATTTGAAGCTGCGGGATTACTACGGCAGCCTCGACGCGATGTGCGAGGACCTGGATGTCTCGAAGGTGGAGATCACCGCAAAACTGGCGGCGGTAAATTATCGTTATGACGCCGAAAAGAATCAGTTTGTGTAAAACGGGAACCATACAGGATGAATGGAAAAATAAAAATGCCATGCAGAGTAAGTTGAGCTGCATGGCATTTTTTCGGTATACCTGTCAGCTACAGGCCGGTATGCATATCCATTATGGCAGTCATGCGTATCAGCTATGTTTCGTTATATTAACCAAATTCCATGTAAATTTCCATCTTATTGTGGGGAATTCAAAACGAAGAAGAGTGTACGTGCATTTTGAGATATTTCGGACATAAAATGTGAAAAGGGAAAATAGCAGAGTTACTGCCACAGGCAGAGGGATAACGCACAGGAGTTTTTTTATGAAAGGATTCAAAAAGAAAGAGTGGATGGTTCCTGGACTGGAAGTAGCTTTGGCACTGCTTCTGATCTTTGGTTATAAGAGTGCAGTGACGGAAAAAGTTGGTACCTGGAGCGGGAAAGTGGAGAGCAGTGTCAGTGAGAAAAAGACGGGGATAAAGGATGGCAAAAAGAAAGGACAGCGGGAGAAAACAGGGAAAGAAGAAAAGGGGGAAGAAGGGGAAGAACTGCAGGAGAAAAAAATTGCCATCACTTTTGATGATGACGTTATAATAGGACTAAGTCAGGAGATTAGCTATTAAAGAAGCGGTTTCTATGATTTAGTCCTATTTTTGCTATTCTAGGGAGAGTAGATAGGACAGCGCTGTTATATTAAAATCTTATAGGAAATAGCCGGGATCTGTCAATATTAGGGATATTGGCTGATGTCGTTATAGTCAAAGCAGGGCTAAATCTATATTCCATGAAAATGGGATTACTTGATTTAGCTCTGCTTTAATTATTACATGGAAGGAGGCAAGTGCTTAACCCTATTTTTATCCAGATCAAATGTAACCCAAATAACAAATCAGGCAAGAGAAAGGATGTCAGCGCCAGTGCGATTTTGTAATTTTTCGCCGAACGGGGAATGTAAGAAAATGGCGGATAAAGGTGTGCAGCCTTTGAATGATTATACTTGTCGTTTTCGCCCGTCAAGTCTAAAATGCACTGATAAATCAGGACTTGACGGGCTTCAAGCCGACAAGTAACGGGTAATCAAGGCTGCATACCCATCGCATGCTGACCGCCAAAAAATGACATCCCATCCCGGCGAAAAATGACATTTTCCAGTTGGCGTTGACATCAAGACAGCGGGCAGAAAAGGCCGCAGAGGACGGGGAGAAGATCATCATGCAGATTGACAGGGAGGGAGAGACAGTCGGGCTGATGAGTGTGGAGGTTATGCCCGTAGCGGGGGATGAAAAAGAGTTCAAAAAAGCCTGCCGTCGTGCGGAGAGCGCAGCCAGTGTGATGAAATGCAAAATACGGGCAGTCCCGAACCTGCAGAAAGAGGCTTTTATGCACTTATCGCCCACTTTTCCCAATCATGCCAAGATGGAGAGCATCCTGCAGAAAGTCGTCCCTTTTTCCACCTTTGTGGGTGGATTTCCCTTTGCCAGCAGTGGCTTCAATGATGGGGAGGGCTATTATTTTGCTAAGGATACCAGCGGCGGTCTGGTAATTGTAGATACATGGAAGCGTGGCGGGGACAGGACCAACAGCAACTTTTGTGTCATGGGCAATTCCGGCGTGGGAAAGTCCACGGCAATCAAGCATATCCTGTTATCCGAGTATATGAAAGGGACACGCATTATCGTCATTGATCCGGAATCAGAATACAGAGACTTATGCCAGAACTTAAACGGAAACTGGATTAACGCAGCAGGCGGCTCCAGGGGAATGATTAACCCCCTTCAGGTCAGACCGTCACCGAGGGATGACGAGGACGAGAAAGAAGAACTCCGACTGTACCGGGATGAGGGCTATGGCATGAATGACTTGGCTTTGCACATGAAGAATCTGGAGATTTTCTTCAGCCTTTACATTCCGTCTCTGACGGATATGCAGAAAGCAGTCCTAAAAAAATGCCTGATGGAACTGTACCAGAAGTTTCACATCACATGGGACACAGAGGTTACCGGGCTAAAGCCGCAGGACTTCCCAATTTTTTCCGACCTCTATGCACTGGTGCAGGAAAAGACAAAAACGGAAAAGGAAAATCAGGTTTACATCGACCTTGCCATGCTGCTGTACGACATAGCAGAGGGAGCAGACAGCTTTATCTGGAATGGGCATACTACCGTTTCCGGCAATTCGCGTTTTACCGTTATGGACACCCATGCCTTGCAGGAGACAGGGGATAATGTTAAGCGCACCCAGTATTTCAATATCCTAACTTATGACTGGGAGCAAATGAGCCGGAACAGGGAGGAGCGAGTGCTGTTGATCTGTGACGAGGCATATCTGATGATCGACCAAAAGGTACCGCAGTCCCTGGTATATCTTAGAAACGTGATGAAACGTGCCAGAAAGTATGAGGCAGCACTGGGTATCATTTCCCATAGCCTGGTGGATTTCCTGCATGAGAGCATCAAGCAGTATGGCCAGGCTTTGCTTGACATTCCGTGTTATAAGATTTTGATGGGGACAGACGGAAAGAACCTGAAGGAGACAGCAGATCTTTACGACCTGACGGAAGCGGAGCAGGAGCTTCTCCTTGCGAGAAAGAGAGGACACGCCCTGTTTATGGCGGGAGCAAAGAGGCTTCATATCCAGTTTGACATACCGGAGTACAAATTTAATTATATGGGGAAAGGCGGCGGACGATAGGAAGCATGAGAAAAGGCAGAAAAAAAGCATAAATTCTTGACTAACGGCATATAGATATGTTATATTCTTCTCAGAAGAATAACTCATAGAACGTGAGTTTAAAGAAAGTTCAATAGAAGATTTGGTCATAGAGCGTGACCAAGTAAAACAAAAAGAAAGCTCACTGAGAAGACAACTCCTGTTTACAGGAGTTGTTTTCCGTCAGGAGAAGAAAATGGCAAAAGAAAAACGTTTTATTTTTCTCTCAGATGATTTTTATCAGGCATATCCTTCAGCACAGTATCCGGAAATGGAGCAGAAGAAAACACGCCCCTATATACAGGTAATTGTGGAAATTAATGAGGTTAAGTTTGCTATTCCGCTGAGGTCAGACATCCATCATCCACACGTGTTTTGGACGGATAAGGAGAATCATTGCGGAGTGGATTTTTCCAAAGCAGTTGTCATTGCAGATGATATATTTGTGGATAGGGAAAGAGAACCGCATTTAAGGCAGAATGAATTTGATGCCTTGAGAGGAAAAGATTTTAAAATCAAACAAAAAATGGAAAAATACATAAAAAGGTATAAACAGGCGAAAGAAAACCCACAGGATCCAATTAACGGAACTTTATTAAAGTATTCTACGTTACAGTATTTTGAGGAATATTTGTAGGGAAGTATACTTGAAAAAGAATATATGGAGATGAGAGCCGTTTGATACAGTGCAAAAGCTGTATTGAATGGCTCTTTTGTGTTAAGAAAAGAGGTGAGTATATGCTAGATCCAATCTTAGCGAAGCTGCTGGCAGAGGCAGCTTTACAGGCTGCGAAGGACAGGGAAAGCAGGAAGAGGGTGTTTGCGATTATCTTAGGTCCTGTCATTTCTCTTCTGCTTCTGGTGGCGTTTGTGGTATATCTTGCCACCAGTCCCCTGTCTGCGCTGACAGGATGGCTGGCGGGAGATGAAGCCGCCGCCGTTGATGAGTTCCAGAAAGATTACGGATATAACAACGACTCCGGTATTTTCGAGAGAGATTTCAGAGAGGCAGACGGACAGGAATATGACGAGGATATCCTGTTTGGCAGGGAGGGTGAAGTACAGGTCGTTTACTACAATCAGTTGGACGAGCGTTGGGCGGATGAAGCGTACGGACAGGACAGGATCGGCACCCATGGATGTGGGCCAACCAGTATGAGCATGGTGGTATCTACCTTGACAGGCAAAAACGTGGAGCCGACAGAGATGGCAAATTGGTCCTATGAAAATGGTTATTATTGTGAAGGAGGCGGCTCTTACCACGGGCTGATACCCAATGCGGCACAGAACTGGGGACTTTCGGTGGATAGGAACCTTGGCGGAGAGGATGTGGCAGATGCGCTGGCAGAAGGAAAACTGGTGGTCGCCATCATGTCAAAGGGGCATTTTACCAAAAGCGGACATTTTATCGTATTGCGTGGCATTACGGCGGAGGGAAAGGTGATGGTGGCGGATCCAGCCAGCCTGAAACGGAGCAATCAGGAGTGGGACTTGTCCCTCGTTCTGGCAGAGGCGAAACAAAGGGTAGGAGCAGGCGGACCGTTCTGGGCGATTTACCGCGAAAAGAGTTTCTAAGGTGTTAAAGAACAGCATCTAAGTAACTCTATTTTTCACAAGGAAGGAGACATAAGAAAATGATTTTATATTTAGCATCCCAGCAGCACACCAACTTGCTGGATTTTCTAGCAGAGAAAGAGGATGCACTGCCGGTTAAGAAAATGACGGGAAATTTCATGCTGAAGCAATTTGTAATTTACGATATGCGGAATTTTTCACACTGTACGGAGCTTGTGTTAGACCGCATTGCCTTTGGAGATGAGGACAGGGACTTTGCCCATGCCATCGAGGAGTTTCTGACCATGTATAATGCCAGAATCACAGTGATCTGCGAGGGGTTAAAAGAGAGTGATCCGTTATGCAGGGCGTTGTTAGATGCAGGAGTTGGCAATATCGTCACAAATGTGGAGATCAGAGGGATGCAGGAGGAAATTATGCAATCCCTGAGCGGTCAGGGCATGACGAGGTATGCACCTAAAAAGAGAAAAAAGGTGGGGGGACAAGGAGAGCATTACCGTTTTATGGCGGATAATGTCAGGATTGCTATGCTAAGTTCCCAGAGCCGTATCGGTACGACCACCACGGCGCTGGGGTTTGCTGCGTGGCTTGGAAGCGTAGGGGCAAGTGTGGCTTATGTGGAAAGGAACGGCGGTGGTATCATTCCTTATTTATCGGATGCTTATGAGATGGACGAGGAAGCAGGAGGGTATCGCCTGGAGAAAATGTGGTATGGCACGCAGACTCCGGATGCGGGGGTTCACTTTGTTCTTGAGGACTATGGAACGGGCAGGCCGGATGTGGATGAAGATATTTTGCTGCTTGTCTGTGGTACGAAACCCTATGAGATTGCACATACCATGAAACTTTTGGAGCAGTATGAGACAAAGACAGCTTTTGTATTGTGTCCGTTTGTGGATGTAGCATTACAGGATACCTATGTGGAGGCATTTCAGACAGACTATCATAAAATATTCTTTTTGGAATACCAGCCGGACTGCATGAATGGCAGCTCTAATGCCAAAATTTTTAAGACTATCATTGGAAGATATATGGCCGGGGAGTGATTCCCCGGCATTTGCATGATTAAGACGAAAATAAAAGAAGTGAGGTAACAAGCATGAACCAGTTTGAGATGAAGCAATTGGCATATCAGTCACAGTTAAAGAGCAGAGCATTACAGGTACTTTTATATTTGATTGACCGGGCAAATAAGGAGCAGACCTGTTTCCCGGCAGTGTCGACTATCGGCAGGGAATTACATATCAGCATTTCTACAGTCAAACGTGCCATGCGTGAGCTGGTGGAAACGGGATATGTGAAGAAGGAGAGCCGCTTCCGTGAGGGGAACAGGGGACAGACTTCAAATCTTTACACATTATATTTTGCGGAGCAAGAGAAGACTGAAACCATTCAGGAGCGTAAAGGGCATGTAGAGGCAGAAATAGATGGGAAGCCAGATGAAGAGCCGATATATAAAGCTGCAGTTAGTTCAGAAGTGGAATGCAGGAAAATAGGTATGGTTAAAATGGAAGTTATCAGTGTGGGAAGTGTTGTTAAAGATAACGTGAATCAAGGAATATTATATTTTTGTGTGCCAGTGACCGGGGGAGGGGTTCAATTTGACATAGCCTTGAACGTTCAGTTTAACTTGAGACTAAAAGGTGGAAAAATAGTATTTAAAAGGAATTCAAAAGTTAGTAAAGGATCATGCCTGCAAAGAAATCAGCAATTTCCACATGAAATATATCTGCCAGAGCAAGCGGCTCTTCCACCCTGATATTATTTAGGCTGCACTTTATTTTTGCTATTTTGCCTGATTTTTGCAATGCCCTCTGGTATGCTGCGAATAACTGGGGGATTTACTATGTCACGGCCTTTATTTATTTTGAATGATGCTCATGATGAAATAGTATTGGAAATGTTTTTATGGGGACAAACGAATAACCCATGTCAGAGTGATGTGGAGATGAGTCTATTTTTGAGTCATAAATGAATTGCAATAACAATTCGCGGTCAACATTTGACAATTAACGGTCAAAATATTCCATTGACTCAGAATTATGCTATAATGAATCCGGACTGAGATGCGAGATACAAACTTTTATAAGGTCAAGGACAAATTGTTGCTGTGATTCATCCAGTTGCGTTGTTAAAGCAACAATATCAGAAACAACAGGACTCTGAGAAGATGTCTGTTGTTCGGACAGGATGTCATAAAGTATATAATTGAGTGATACGTCTAAAATATCACATAAATGCTTTAAGGTTTTCAACGAAGTTGAATTTCGGCCTGTCTCAATACGACTGATTGCGCTGACAGATAACCCGCTGAGATCAGAGAGATCTTCCTGAGTTAATTGTTTTGCTTTTCTCGCCTGACAGATTCGTTTGCTGATCATCTTATCCATTTTGTTTCACTCCTATGTTTAGTTTACCAAGTTAGGGTACGGAAGTGAAATGAATAATATGCTTATAATATTTACTAAAATGCTTATTTTTAGGAATAATGATCTCTCGGAATTCTGATTGATCCTGCCAGCGAAACTCTGGCATTGGACTT
>OFGL01000561.1_pt1 | contig 31209 bp, 23 predicted proteins | sample 1521801 | NCBI WGS metagenome assembly OFGL01 (sample SAMEA3504085, study PRJEB24116) | mouse gut metagenome | biome: mouse gut; feature: mouse-associated habitat; material: faeces | place: Denmark | collected 2011 | reverse complement strand
ATTATGACAGAGAATCGGGCAAATTTGAATTCTCCGGGAAAGAATATATTCCTGATTTTATAATTCCTAAGATGTCTCTTTGTATTGAAGTAAAACTTTTACGAGCAGGGCGAAAATCGAAAGTTATTGAAGAAATTAGCGCTGATATTACAGCATATAAAAAGATGTACCCTCATCAGTTGTTTGTTGTTTATGATCTTGGTGAGATTCAAAATGAAACTGAGTTTAAACGCGATATCGAGATGACAGATGGTGTGAAAGTCATTATTATAAAGCATTGATACACTCGGAAAGCTGAAAATCGTAAGCTGCATCTTTTTTGTCAACGAGAGACAGGAGAAGTTGACAAATTCCAAGGTCGAAAAGTGACCAGATTCAGGAATTTGTCAACTTTTCTTATGCTTATCAGCGTTATTGAGATATTAGCATAGTATGCGGAGGGACTCGAACCCTGATCATTAATAATAATCTCATGGACTTGGCACAGTTTTTGGGCTGTGTCTTTTGTTATTTGGAATTGAAATTTGGAAAGGAATATGCTACCATGGAAATGAAAAAAAAGTAAACAAATTCGAACTGGACTCCAAAAGAGCTTTCAAAGTGGCTCATCGACCAAAGCATCAACCGTCTGTTACGGCTATCGGCTTACCTCATCTGGCGAATTGATTGTATACCCTACGGAAGCTGTCATCGTGTTCTATATCTTTGAACGCTTTGAAGCTAGCGACAGCCTTGGGAAGATTTTTGCCACATTGGCCGATATGAAGATTGTTTCTCCTACTGGCAAGGTTACTTGGAGCTGGGAAACAATTTCGAAACTCTTGGCAAACGAGAAGTATGTGGGAGATGTTGTCTTAGGAAAGACACAGGTTGTTGATGGCGTTCAAATAAAGTCATCCGATGCAAGAAGTCAAGTACACATGAAGCCGGCAATTATCCCCATGAACTCTTTGATTCTGTTCAGAAGGAAAGACGTAAACGGAGCCGGTATCGAGCGATTGGTCGGTGAGTGGTTAGAAGGCCAAGCTAGGCTTTTTCTTCTGGCTGACATGGTATTTGATTTCTTAATGTACGGTGCAGTCTCCGACAATTGTAAAACTCAATGTGTAAATTCACCTTTGAAAGATAATTTTATTGGTAAATTAGATATTTATCTTGTACTTCCTTGGGCATGATGATATAATTTTCAAAAAATTGTCATGTCCAAATTGTTGGATTTTCCCTGTAGCCCTCTATATGTAGTATAGGGCTTCTTGGAAGCTCACAATATATTTGCAAATTGCTCGTCCCAGCGTGCTGGAGTGCATTTGAAGCTGGGCGCTTGCCGCAGCGCAGGCGAGAATGAGGCGGGAGGCTCGCCCGTTTTCTAGTTGTAATATGCCGTACAATTTGATATAATACCCCGCAAATGGCTGGAATCCGGTGCACCTGGCATCATGTGTCCGCCATTGTGCTGACAGGTAGTTGGGAAAAGAAGTTCTCTTTTCTACGGGCTGCTCATAAACATAGTATCTATTTAGGCCACTGGGAGCGAGGAGGAGTACAGTTGAAGGCACTGAATGTGGGAAGTTTAGGTGGTCTGCATTACGAGTTATACGACCTGAGCCCCGCGCGGCGGATCGTACCGGGTATACTCCAAAAGTCCGAAGGTCAAACTGCTTTCCTGGATCTAAACGGGGTGTTTTGGATGCGGCTCCTGGGACAGGAGCACGTTACTCGCCTTGTGGAGGAGCTGACCTCCGCGCTGGACCCCTATGCAAAGATATCAAACTCCTTCCGGGCGGCGGTACAGGAGCCGGACCGTTTTCTGGCACGAGTGCGGGAGGCGGAGCTGGGAATTTTCGAGCAGGAGCAGTCTGCTCAGTCTCTGTATGGACATTTGGAGACGCTGGCTATTGTCTGCGATATCCACTCTTATCTCCACGGCGGGGGCTTCACATTGACTATTCAAGAGGGCTATAATCTCGACGGGTTCTCCTCCGTTCAAATGATCCAGGATTGTCTGGTGGAACGCCGGAACCCATATCTTCCCTTCCTGGAGGAATACGCCTGGCCCGCACTGCTGGAATTTCAACCGGATCTGGTGTGGCTGAATGGGCGGCTCACACTAGCCAATATGGCTGTGGCCAGATTTGTGCGCCGCCGTTTCCCCCAGGCAAAGATTGTCTGGGCCGGAGAGGGCAGCGAGTATTATGCCACCAACAAAATCACAGACTACTTACAGCACAACACACCCCTGTTCGAGGTAATAGACGCCATTGTGCTGTTCGATTATGAGAACACCAGGGATCGCTTGACCGCCTGTATGGAACATGGGGATTCCTGGGCCGAAGTGAACAACCTCATGTACGCCCAACGCACCGCCGGTGGGGCATTACAGATCAATCAGACGCTTTACGCGCGCTATGGTCCGGGCAACGCACCGGAGGTGATTTTGCGCACCCAGGATGGGCCGGGACCCTGGCGAGTTTCTCCAAGAGAACTGGCCAATGTGCACCTGTTCCCAGATAAGACCTGCTTCTGGCGCAGGTGCACCTTTTGCGGTATCAACGGAAAGTATCCCAAACCGCTGTGCACCACTCCCGCCGACGGGCTATGGCCGACAGCGGAGGCACTGACCTGCTTGGAGGAACTGGAGCGGCAGGGTATCCGATACTTCTGGTCCATTGACGAGGCCATTCCGGTGGAGACGCTCACCGCACTGGCGCAAGGCCTGTCCGGTCGGGGCTCCGCGCTGATCTGGCAGGCCAGATCCCGGATATCCGCCAAATTTCTGGAGCCAGGCGTCGCCCAGACGCTGGCACAGGGCGGACTGCGGGAGCTGCGGCTGGGGCTGGAATCGGCGTCTCTGAGGGTACTGAGCCAGATGAACAAATTTGAAGCCGACTTCTCCCTGCGCCTGGTGGAGGATATTGTGGCCGCTTTTTGGAAGGTGGGGGTCAAAGTTCACTTTCCCATGATTGTGGGGTTTCCGACGGAGACGGCGGACGACCGGCAAAAGACCTATTCTTTTTTGGCCTATTTGCGGGGGCACTATGACAACTTCAGCTTCAACATCAACGTTTTTGCGATGGATGTGAGTAGTTCCTTGTTTGCGAACTGGTACACATCTGGGGTGTCCGGCGTATCGTTTCCCTGTGCCCCTCAGTATTTTCTTGGGAACCTGCTGGACTGGGAGTGTGCAGAGGAACCCTTCGACGAAGAGAACCTCCGTATAGAGCGGGACCGGTTCATGAGAGAAATGCTCTACCCATGGATGCCGTCTGAAACCCTGATATCTCCCCACATTCTCTACCGTCTGCTGGAGACGACCAGAAACACCCTGCTTCAGCCGTTGCCCGACAGATCTCCGCCCGAGGGCACAGCATATCGGCTCAGCGGGGATGTCCTCTGCCTGACAGACACTGTGGACCGGGAAGGCGTGTTCCGATACTACTCCTGGCGAACCCACAGGAGTTTAACTGTGACCCGTGACCTGGCCGCCTTTTTTGTGTTTGCCGCCACGCCGCACACGGTGCCGGAGCTGGAGCGTTGGCTACTTACCCTGAACTGGGTCACCGAGGATTCCATAGAGGAACTCTTGCACGAGGTGATGGATACAGGTTTTCTGGAGCCCGTACCCACAACAAAAAACAGGCCGATAAAGTGAGGCAGTGACAATGATGAAAGCTTGGATCGTCGACCGGGGCATCTATTTCCATGACACGTCGGAAGTGTTGTGTATCTGCTCCAATGAAGCGCAGCAGCCGACCCGAACGGCGTCCGTGCCCCGGAATACGGAGGGCGGACGCGAAGTCAAGATGCTAGCCTGCGGAGGCGGCGGGGGCGGCGGAGGCGGAGGCGGAGGCGGAGGCGGAGGCGGCGGCGGAGGCCGCTGATCTCGCGCAGAGGATGACAGAAACCCCCGTGAAACGGCAGGAAACCCCAGTCAAGTGCGGATATTTCTGCCGTTTTGCTGTCTATAGAAACGCAGGAATCTGTGAGGCGAAGAAACATAGAAGGGACGGGCGCAGTATGGTCACCATTGATTTCAGCGCAGTCAGGCCGAACGAGATCGGTTTGGAATGTTATCGGCAGTGGAAGGGCTCCACTTTCCAAGCGACCTATCAAAGCGCAGAGCGGTGCCTGCGGGATATGGTCCGGGCGAAGGGCGGGGCACAGGAAACGGAGTTATTTCAGCTTCAGAGCCCCGATAGCCAAAACCGCGTAATGGCTTTCGTCGGGGACAGAGGTACAGGGAAAACGTCGGCAATGATTTCGTTCGTGAACGCTTGCGTGGATGGCTCCGTCATTATGTACGAGCCTGGGAGTGTATATGGTGGAGAGGAGCGTAGGTGTTCCTTTTATACCCTGCCTGTCATCGAGCCTTCCGGCTTTTCGGATGGGGAGAGCATCGTGGGGTGTGTGGTGTCCCAGATTTACAGCGAGCTGGAGGAGTACCACCATAAGCTGGATCGTTCGCTGATTCAAACTATCGTCAACCAGTGCACCGACGTCCGGGAGGCCATCCGTGTCCGGGGCATGTCGTCCCAGGCGCTGTTGGAGCAGAACAGTGACGAGCTCTCTCATCTGCGGTTGCTGGCGCAGACAAAGCGCCTGCGGGAACGACTGGGAAAGCTGATTGACAGCTATTTGGCCATGTGCGCCGTGTGCAACAGCAAAAGCTCGAACGGGGTCAGAGCCAAGGAAAACAGCAACCTCAACTATTTGATCGTTCCCATTGACGACATAGACACCAGCATCCACACCGCCTATCGCTTGGCGGAGGAGCTGCGCAGATATTTTATGCTGGCAAACGTGATCGTGGTAATGGCGCTGAAGGTGGAGCAGCTGTCCGATGCGCTGGAACAGTGCTTCATCAACGAGTTTAAAGATCTCTACACCGCAGGTCTTTTCTTTGACACACAGCCCGTCGCGATGGCGGCGAAATACATCCAAAAGCTTATCCCAGAGCAGCGTCAGATCCATATGCCCAGCCTGAGCCTGACAGAACAGAGTTCCTGCATCCTTCGAACGGAGGAGGGTAACCGACCGCTGGTCGGCTATATGCTGGAGCTGGTCTACCGTAAGACCGGGCTTCTGCTGATCCCGGACGAGTGGGAGAGCCATCCGCTGATCCCGCACAATTTGAGAGCACTCCACCAGATGCTGAGCCTGTTTCAGGAGATGACAGACACCGCAAAACTGCGGGGGCTGGAAGGACGGCAACAGTATTTCAATCAGCTGGAGCGGGCGGAGAAATGGCTGTTGGGACATATTGCCTCCAACCAGATCCCGGCGAACCTGAATAGCATCCTGCGGGAATTTGCCACCCATCAGGACCAGGGAGTGAATGCGTTTTTATGGCGCGCACTGGGCTGGGCCCTCCGGGAGGACGCGGTGCCGGAGGCAAGGGCCCTGATGGACCGGAGTGTCCGGAACGACAATATCAGTGTGGGCGATGTGCTGCACCTGCTACAGGTGCTGGAGGAAACAGATGTGGAATCCAGCTTGGCGCTGTTCGGCGCAGCGGTCAGAATGCTGTATTCCATCCGGCTCCGGCGCGGGATGATTCAATCCCTGGACCTGGATACGGAGGATCTGACGGTGGACGAGGCGCTTTCGGATATGCCCGATGTAGGCTATCAAAGGGTGTGGCGGGTGCTGAACGGATTGATTTACGATCCCGTCCAGCGGCTCACCTACGATGGGTTTGAACGGATGTACAACGGAGACGCGTTGTGCGGCAGGGTGCTTGTCTCGATCAGCGAATGCGAAGACGGGCAAACGAAGATCACACAAGAGTTGCACAGCCTGCACAGCGGGGCGACACTGGGGCATGACGACTCCAACACGAAAGCCATGTCCCCCGAGGGAGCGGTGTGGAGTAGTATGTTCATCGTGGGTTTCGGCCGCGTCCGGCACCGAGACATCCATTCCCTGGAATCTCCGATCCTGACGGGGATTCTGCTTCCCAGCCGACAGCGGGGGGCGGACGCGGACGTTGACCAGAATGGAGAACTGGCCTTTCTTTCCTCCAACTGGATGGCCTTTGCCCACAACCTGCTGCTCCCGCAGTACACCGCCGACCGGCTTTTGTGGCAGATTAGCTCTCGGTCAAAGGGGGCGGCGGAGGCGTTTCGGGCAGAGGTAGACAAGCTGAAGAAGATTCGTTTTGCCATCCTGTTTCAGTGCCTGCACCTGGACAGCGCGGACTTTCTGCACAGGCTAATCTGCCACATGATGGCCCACACGGAGGAGATTTGTCAAACCATGTCAGACGGGCTGGCCACGTTTAACGGCTTTTTTGATTTTAAGCAGGGGCTGAAAGAGGGGATCAAAACGGTCATGGCGCGCTCCTGTTTAAAGGAACCTGGGGCGGGGCAGGACAAATTGGACGCATTCCTGAGCGTGCCGGGTGAGAAGCCCAAACAGGACGGACAGGATCGGCAGGACGGCTATCAGCGGTATGATTGGATGAGGGGCAAGTAGCGCAGAGAGGAGCGCCGTCTGCACGAAAGAGGGGATCATGATGGACAAGGGGTTGCTGGACGGACTATCCACGCTGCTTTGTCATACGCCGCCCCGGTGGGTGCTGGAGAGGAGCCTTCACGAGGGCTGGGTCTCCTCCAAAACCGGTGAACGGCTGTACTGTCCCGAGGACAAGTTTATATCCGCCTTCCGGCAGGAACACCCTGAGCGGTCCGGTATAGAGGCGCGGAGCATCCTCCAAATGCTCCGCGCCCGCGGGAGCGGTACGAGTGACATTTTTTCTCTGATCCTGTCGGCGGCTCAGGATTATTTGCGAATGGACGGTACGGAGGTGCGCTGCCGCCACGAGAGGATAGTGGAGTGGAGGCAGGCCACCCAGAAAACGGGACAGTCCGTTTTTCTATGTGCGTTTCTGGCATACAGCGACCTGGATACTGGCCGCGTTCGCCAGAATTTCACCTTTGCCCCCTATGCCCGGACCGACCATCTGCGGCTACGGCATATGCTGGACAAAGGAATGGCGGAAAACCATTTTCATCTCCGGGGTTCGGGCCCTGCGGCGTTTTTAAGCTGGATTTGCCTGATGAACCAGATCCAAAACGGAGCGGGGAATCAGGGATTCGGCCACAAAAGGTTTCAGAGGATGCTGGCCCGTACCCTGGGGGACGAGGGAGAGGACGCACCTGGTCCTGGCCGCTTTTCCGTGAGCCGGGCGAAGTATCTGTGTACTCTCACCAACACGGCAGCTTATCTGCGGGTGATGCTGTGGCGTGTGTTGTGCGGGATGGAGAAGGAGAACCCGAGGGGCTGGTTTCCCGGGGGCAGCTGTCCTTGGGCCAAGAAGGACCAGTGTGAGTGGGCAGAATGGATTCACCGGGTCCAAAAGGAGATTGACCTGGAGCGGATGTTGGCGGGGGAACACCTGGATTACCTCCAGATGGGGGCGGAGGATCCAGGGGAGCGTTTGGCCTTTTATGCCCTGTCCGGGGAGCATCGTTTCCTCTACTGTATGTTCCGGAAGCTGTATACGGACCGGGCGTGGAGCGAGCGTTTCGGCCCCTTCTTCTACGCCTATCTGCTGATCTTTTTCCGCTTCCGCCGGGAACTGATCCAGTGCGGGGATGAGTACGGCTTCGACAATTTTCAGGCCTATCAGAGTCGAAAGGAACTGTTCCTGACCGAGCCATTTCAAAAGGAGCTGTTGCGGTCGGCTTTTCTCAGCGCCTTGGGTGATCCCGCAGTGTGCAGCCTAGAGGCCAGGATCATCCTGGACCCAAATAAGGAGAAGCTATGCCGGAAGCTGGAGCAGTATATCAACAGTATCCCCATGCTAGAGGACCCGCCCTACACCCGGGACCCCAGGGCTTTCTTTGTGGTTCATCTGCCCAAGCGGGCGGAGACAGTAGAAGGGACGGACAGCCTCACCGTACACTACCGGCATCAAGCGTATCGGGAACAGTATGTGATGCCCCAGGTGCAGGGGCTGGTATCCTTGTTTCGTTCCGGCAGTCCTATGGCGGCATGGATTCGTGGCCTGGACGCCTGCGGTCAGGAAATCGCCTGTCGGCCGGAGGTATTTGCGCCGGCATTCCGCTATGCACGGACGATGGCAGTCCCTGCGGGCCGGTCGGCCCTCTCCGGCCATGAATTGCCCACGTTGCGCTTTACATACCATGTGGGCGAGGACTTCCTGGACATGGTGGACGGGCTGCGGGCTATTGACGAGGCCATCCGCTTTTTAGAGTTGAGGCGGGGGGACAGGCTAGGCCACGCCTTGGCCCTGGGGCTGAATCCTGCAGTCTGGTATGGGAAGCGGGACTTTAACATGGTCCTGCCAGCCCAGGACGTACTGGACAACACAGCGTGGTTGCTTCACGCCCTCCAACGGCTGCCCAGCATCCCGGATCGGCGGCTGGAGGAGTGGCTGCGAGCGCAGTTCGACAGCTACTGCGCCCGGATATACGGTGAGACATTTCAGCCAATCCGATACCATCAGGCCTGGCGGCTGCGAGGTGACGACCCTGTCCTGTACCGGGACGGTAATCTGGAGCCAGCCTTGCCCCATCCCTGGCAAAGGTCCTCGAACCAAAAGCACCAGGTGCTACGGGAGCGGGGGACGGACACCTGGGAGTTGTACCGCCGCTATCACTTCGACTCGGACGTCCGCCGCCGGGGCGCGGAGCTGGTTTCCTACCGCCCACCGGATGAATATGCGCAGGCGGTGCAGAGGGTTCAGCAGGATTTGCAGCGATGGGTTGCCCGCCGGGGGCTGGGAATCGAAACGAATCCCTCTTCCAACCTCCTAATCGGCGGTCTGGAGCGGTATGACCGGCACCCTATCGTGGTCTTTAACGACATCCATTTGAACACGCCGCCGGAGGGCGCGTCCCTGTTCGTGTCAATCAACACGGACGATCAGGGAATTTTTGACACGGACTTGGAAAACGAGTTTGCGCTGATAGCTTGTGCGCTAGAGAACACAAAAGGGCCGGATGGGAAGCACCGGTACGGCCCTGAGCAGGTATACCGCTGGCTGGATCAGGTGCGGCAGATGGGGATAGAGCAAAGTTTCCGCCAAGCAGGGAAAAAGGAGTTGAGTGCCCGTGATGACATCTTCGGCTAACGAGACATGGAAGGATACGGTTCGGAAGTGGCAACCTGAGGAAGATAAAGATCGGCTTTTTGTGCGGGTGACCGACTTGAGAACGATACAACTGCTGAGGAAGCTGGCCACGGAGCCGGACTACAAAGACGCCACGGATCTGATTCTGAACACGCCCACATCGACGGCATACTACAAATATCTCCAGGATTTCCAGCGGTTGAAAAGACTCCGGCTGGAGAAGTTTTCGTCTCCGCAGAACTTTAATCCACCGCCGGAGAACACCCGCCCGATTCCCAATCTCAGCCTGGCCTATACCGACCTTCTGGAGCCGTCTTTTGTGGATCTCATGCAGTATCTTGGGGCCACGGAGTTAGAACTGACCGGCATCCGGACGGTGAGCGACCAGTTTTGGCGGAAGCTGTGTGACGGGCGGCCGGATTTGACCAGCCTGTTCATTCGTGAGGTGGAACTGCCGGAAAATTTTTTTGAGTCCTATCTGCCTCAGATGAAGAACCTAAAAAGGCTATCCCTCTCCGCATTTTGCAGAAATTCGTCGGCTTTGTCTGCGCTGAACGTCTCCGAACTGAAAAATCTGACCTGGTTAGAAATCGGTGATGTGGATCTGGAGTATCTCCCCGCCGGTTTTTCTGAGCTGAAAAATCTGGAGAGCCTGAAAATCACCAATACGCCGCTGGGACATTTGACGGAGGTGCCGTTGCGTGCGGATGAAATCCAGCGGAAAACGCCAAAGGCGGTGGAAGACATCTTTTTAAAGCTACGCCATCTGGACGTTTCCAACAGTGGACTGGTGACGCTGCCTCTGTTTCCGGATCAGATGGCCCTTAAGACACTGGTAGCCAAAAACGTAAATGTAAAAAAGCTCCCCAAGTGTTATTACACACCGATGCTGGAGGTACTGGACCTGTCGGGCTCCGCGCTGGAGTCCCTGGACAAGGGCCGGTTCAGCCAGCTGAAAGCCCTGAGAGAACTGGATGTCTCTTTCACGCGGCTGAGCGAGCTACCCGAAGAGAAAGAGAGTGCGGACAGCCTGGAGAAACTGAATCTGCGGGGGCTGACCGAACTGCGTCAGCTTCCGGAATGGTTGTCGGACTGCGTGGGGCTGAAGGAACTGAACCTGGGGCATCTGCGCCTGAAGGAATTTCCAAGCCGACTTCTGCTACGCAGAGAGTGCAAAGTCTATGACGGGGTGGACAGCCAGGTGTGGAAGGGTGAACCGGAAGAGGACCTGTGCCGGATTTTGATTGGCGGTCTACGGCAGAATACAATTGACCCTCAGCTTCTGCTCATGAATGACCAGGCACTTTTGCGCCGGTATGTGGAGGCGGAGGATAAGCGGCCCATCTGCCGGGGCAACCTGATTTTTTTGGGTGACCCGGATGTGGGAAAGAGCAGGTTGGCTGAGCAAGTGACAGAAGTGAGCCTGTCCGATTGGAAGCAGTTCGGCGGTATGAAAATCCTGGATGATTCCCTGGCCTATGAGAACATGTTCCTACAAAGCGGTATCTCCCGGAAGGAGTTGCCTTCCCAGATGGCCAAGGTACGGGTGATGGAGATGAGCGGCTATGATGCGGCGCAGTTCATTCACCCCTTCTTTCTGACCAATCACTCCCTCTATGTTATCGTGTTGCGGGACGGAGAGGATATCCAGAAACGGGCGCTGTACTGGTCCAGACTGGTAGAGGCTTATGCTCCCAACGGCCATATTATTTTGGCGGTCTGGTACAACGGAGTGGTCCACCACCGGCTGGATGTCTCCTTGCTCCGCCTCAGCGTGTGGATGGATGAGAGTCCGGAGGTAATCTACTTAAATCGGGCCGATGAAGATTTGGAATGGCAGGCGGAGCTGGACCGGATGATCGTGCGCGGACTGCACGGATTGATGTTGGATACACTGCGTCTGCCGGACGCTTGGATTCGGCTCCTCTCCCACCTAGACCAACTGTTGGAAACTAGGATGTTGCTGTCCCAGGATATGTTTGACCATCTGGTGGACAATTATATTCCCCCAAAAGGGGAGGATGCCAGCCGGGAGGATCTGAAACGTTATCTGCTCGCTTTCGAGGCTGGGACTGCCGGACAACTGGCCCATGTGTCGGGGGACCAGCGGGGAGCGGGGAGGATACTTTACCACACGGACTGGCTCAGCGAGGGGTTGTACCTGCTCACCCGGCAGCTCTATGAGACGGGAGAGTGTACCACGACAGTGAAGAAGGTCTGGGAAACGCTGGTGGATTCGGCCCAGCACAGCTATTCCCGCGCTCAGGCGAAAATCCTGCTGGATTTCTGCGCCACCCACGAGCTGTGTATCTGCCGGCCGGAGGACAGCAACGAATACCTGTTTCCCAGCTTTATGTTGGACAGGGACAAAAAAACTGAGGTGGAATGCAAGATATCACAAGCTGTGGAACAGATCTGCTTCGATCCATACGCGGTACACTATGTGGTCCGCTGTCCGCTACTCTCCCGCATGATGCTGACCCAATTGATGATCAAGGTCTTTCAGGGTGTTGGGGAAATTTCTGACACAAACCGAAATGATTGCTATTTTAGGCAGTCTATGTTTCTCTTGATGTTCCGGGACGGCAGGAAGCTACTGATGCTAGGAGAGAACGGTGCGGCGGCAGAGCTACATTTCTATTTTTCCAGCCCTGCCGACTATCCCCGGCAGGATGAGGAGATGTGGCACCACTCGGTAATCGAGCATTTCCGCACCGTGCTGGAGCTATTGCCTGAGCATCTAGTCCAGCGATACCATATCGCGGTGGAGCGGACCGTGGGCAATTTGAAAGACCCCAGGTTTGTCCAGCGGGCGGAGATCTCCCTGGACGATTTGTCCGGCTGCCAGCAGGCGGGTTACAGTAGCTATTTCTGCGGAAAGCTAAACCGCAGCTACCGGCTTCAGGAATTCACGATAATTTGATATAGGCACATCGGGAGGAGGTTTCAATATGGAGGAAGTGCTGAAACGGTTTACCCTCATTGACTTCATAGGTATTTTTGTGCCGGGCGCAGTGATGACGTTGGCGCTGAACTTCTATGGGCCCGACCTGACCACCCCTTTCGACAGCTTTTTCGGCAAAAACGCAGTCATGCTGGCGCTGTATTTTTTGGCACTGAGCTACCTGGTGGGTAGCGCCCTGCATCAACTTGGAGCCTTTCTAGAACGCTTTTGTAGGGCGAAGCTGGGGCACGAGGATTATCACGGGAGGTCTGAAATACGGGATGCGTACCGCCGCTGTTTCTATGCGGACATCCCAACTCGCCCCCAGGAGGCGTGGGTGCGCATCCTCTGTTATTTGCAGCGGAACAGCCGGCCAGAGCGCATCATCCTGTTCAACAGCTTTTATACCATGAGCCGGACGGCGGCGGTCACGCTAATCTGCATTCTCCCAATGGCGATGTATCACCACCGCGGTGTCCTGTGTTCATGGCAGGCAATCGTTCAGGTCTTGGCATATGTCGGGGTAATTGGGCTGTTTGTATACCGCTGGCGCAGGTTTGAGAAAAAATTCGTGGAGGAGGTCTATATCCTGTTCAGCATCCAAAAGCTTGAGCCGGACAAACCGGCAGAGGCAGCCGAGAGGTCAGACTGATCATTCGACTTGATAGGGAAGAGGAGAAGTAAGGCTGTTCTTTGTTTATAACCCTTGAAAAGAAAGCGTTTTGCATAGACGTTTTTACGGCGTTTTTACCTTGAACGACCCCACCCAATCTGAACAGTCTGCATGAGACTGACAGATTGGGTGGGGTCGTTTTACGGCTGAAAGCCTCGAAAAGACAGGGGTTTCAGCCATTTCCTTGTCTGTGGTGAGAATGAGACATAAAAAAGCAAAACGCTTGAAATTGAATTGCAAAACGGAAAATTTCTGGAATCTGAACCCCTATGTGTTACGAACTCATGAGAATAATACCATCACCCTTGAGAGTCATCCTCCATTTGGCATGGCGTCCGGTTTTTCAATGTGCGATGAGGCCGTCTTGTATTGTAGAACTCAATGTAGGACTCGATGCCTCTCTTGAATTCCGGTTCAGAGGTATAATTTCTTCGATAAAGCTCCTCCTTTTTGAGTGATGCGAAAAATGATTCAGCAACTGCATTGTCATGGGGCCTGCCTGAATTAGAAAAAGATTGCACAGCCGCATGATCATGAAGCATTTGCTGAAACCGATGGGAGGTATACTGGGCTCCCCGATCACTGTGGAACAGGAGACCGGCTTTAGGGCTGCGCAGTTCCCACGCTCTTTTGAAAGTAGATGTAATAAGCTGTGTACTGTTCTTTTTTGAAATTTTATAAGAAATGATTTTTCGAGAAAACAAATCCAGAATCACGCAGATGTAGTAATAGCGGTCATTCAGCTTGAAGCAGGTGACATCGCTGACCCAGATTTCATTGGGCTTATTGGCCGTAAATCGCTGTTGGAGGATATTCCTTTTCTTCTCTGGCTCCCGTAGCCTGAGGTATTCCTGTTTTGCGGTGCTGCGAACACAGGTCAACCCCATTTCGCGCATAACAAACCTTGTGCTGACCTTATGTCCCCTCTGTGTGAGGATTGTGCGGCCAAGTACCTGACGATATTCATTGAACACATCTCGTATCAGAACTCGATACTCCTCCCGGCGTTTCTCAAACCAAGCGTCGCCCCGCTTATTACGGAAGATGTGGTTATAAAATGTGCCTCTTGAAACTTCAAGTGCTTCACACAGTGTATGGACGTCATATTGGCCATAGAGCAGTTCCAGCTCAAACAGCTTTTCTTTCAGAGGGGCGTGGAGGGTGCAGTTGACAGTTTTCAGAATGGCAATGATGTTTTCTAACTTTTCTATTCTGTGCTGTAGCATATGATAGTCTTTAATTGAAAGGTCTTGGACATTTTCCGAATCAGAGATAGATTTATCGCAGTTGCTTGTCCAGCGGTAGAGAGTACTGCGGGATACTCCATATTCATTGCATATGGCCTTGATGGAATCTCCTTCATTCAATCGGTTGATGATGTTCATTTTTGCTTCATTTGTGTAGATCACGTTACAAACTCCTCTCGTGTAATATGCGCTAGCATATCACACGATGTGACCATAATCATGACATACATATTTATGCCTCCGCAAGAGTATGGCATTATTAACAGAATTGAACTGTGAAAAACAGCAAACTTTTTGTGTAATTGTCAAATTAAGTCTATCTTTATGACAAAACATCTGGTATAATATTTTCTTGGATTGGATAAGAAAATACGGAAACGAGATGAGAATATGTCGTATACTGTAAAATCTTCTGAAAAGTTGAGAAAATCTGGCGCAGAAGCAGAAACCAAAGCCCTGCTCTATTTGATGAATTTTAGACCAGATAGTGACGACATATACTATTTTGTTATTGATTTCTTTAATGATTTGACCGGGATGGACAATATGGCAACTAAATTGTGGGATGTGCAGTCAAAAGGCGCCCACAACGTCGGCCCAAAAGCTGTTGGAAAAGAGCTTGTAACCTTGTTCAAAAATTATATGAGTGCTTTTACGTTCGAAGCATATATTTTGTTTATTGGCAGTGTTACCGGAACGCTTCGTAAAGATCCTTCACTCACAGTTTTTGGAATAGAGAATGTTAAAGATTCTGCAATTGAACTCATTAAGTCTGGGTTATGTGAAGAGGGAACTGCCAAAGAATATATTGATAACGCCACTCTAATTTATGAAAATATTGATGGTTTTTTAGAAAAGGTTCTCTTTGTTATTGATAACGATAAAAAGCCAAGTGAATATGTAAAAGCAATTATTAGGCAACATCCTAATATTATCCCAGAGGAAAGGGTACTGGATGCTATTTTTAACGAGATAAGAAATAAGCAGGCAAGTAAGAAACATGTTTCTGTGGTTGAAGGTGTTGTAATAGAAACAACAGACGAGGCATTGAATTACTGCAGACACTTGACCAACAATGAAATCCGTTTAATGACCTTACAACGAATAATCAATAGAGATCCATTGGGCCAAGGAATTCCAACATCTTTTGTAAACATCTATACTGCATGGCCTCCGGAGAATCAGCGGGAAATGCTTGAAGACTGCCAAGGAGCCTTGTGCCGGGCGTTATTTAATAAAAATGCTGCGGATGGTTTTTGGTATCTGTTTGAGAACACATATCGATTGATTGTTCAGTATCCAAATGAAACTGTCCAAAGTTTATTTTCGCGAATCCAAGCAATACCCAATTGTATTTCTCGTTGCCCAGACTTCGATGCCCTATCTCTCAAGTATTTTATTTCGGTAGTCAAGGATGGTGTTCAGCAATGAAGATACTAAAAGTAGCAGTAGGAAATACTAGCGAGGCTTTTATTGAAGAAAATTTCTCAAATGGTTTGAACATTATCTCCAGTGACGATAACAATAAGGGCAAAACTATTGTAATTCAATCAATGATGTATGCTCTGGGTAATGATCCAACATTTCCAACGTCATTTGAATATCAAAATTATTACTACTATGTTGAATTTGAAGAAGGTGGAAAAATATTTCAAATTTGCCGATCAGGCGATGGATTTATACTAAAGCAAGCCTCTTCTGTGCTAATTTTTGACAATGTTTCGGAACTCAAACGATATTGGAATAAAAACATTTTTCCACTCCCTTCTATAACAAAAAATCAACTTTTGCGAATCTCAGATCCTGTACTATATATTCAGCTTTTCTTTGTCGGGCAAGACAAAAAGGATACGTCAAACATTGCCAATCATGGTTTTTACAATAAGCAGGATTTTATTGAAATGCTTTATGCATATGCTGGTTTAGGGGGAGATCAACTTCCACAAGAAACGATTGATGAGATAAAGAGTCACATATCCGCCCTCTCTGACGAAAAGAAAATACTATTACAACAGCACAAGATACTGAAATCAAAAAAGGTACCTGTATCATATCTTAGTGCTGAAAGTGATCGTCTAGCGTTTGGCAAAAAAGTAGCCAGTCTTGAAAAGGCGCAAGATAAAATCATGGAGTTACGCAAGTCACGCAACAGCGCATCTACTCGAAAAAGCAAATGGGAGCATACCATCAATGAACTCCGTTCTTTAAACCGTACGATATCGTGCGGAGAGCTAAGATGCATGGATTGCAATTCGACAAACATTTCTTTTAGTACTGGAGAAACAACTCAAACATCCTATTCGTTTGACGTCTCTACAGTTGAGATGCGAAATGAAATCATTAATTCTATCTCAGAAAAGATCTCGGCTTACAGCGAAGAAATTGAACGTATTTCTGCCGAGATAGTTACCCAGCAAGAGCGGCTACAGTCTTTGATGGACGATGAAAGTGTTTCGCTTGAGTCTATTGTGGCCTACAAGAAAGATATTTTTTCTGCATCTGATGCGGAAATTCGGATTAAAGAAATAGAAATAGAGTTGGCTACATTAAAAAACCAACTGGTGGTTAGCGAGAATGCATCTTGTGAGACACAGGAACAACGTACAGCTTTGCTGGCTGCTATAGTAAGAAAAATGAATGAACTCTATCAGCAAATTGATCCAACCGGAAATATTGTGTATACAAGCCTGTTTACCCAGAGAAATGAGGTGTACTCTGGAAGTGAAGCAACTATTTTCCACTTAGTAAAATTATTTGCGTTGCAGTTTGTTCTACGACATAATTTCCCAATAGTAATTGACTCTTTCCGTGCGGAAGACCTGTCCACCGATAAAGAAAATACTGTACTCGAAATATCAAAATCTACTGGTAATCAGGTAATATTGACAACGACGCTAAAACGTGAAGAGATGGGAAAATATGATTCACTGATAAATGTGAATCATATAAATTATCAGTCTCATACTCCAAGCAAGATTCTCAATAGTACTTTTGTAGAAAATTTTATGGCATTGTTGGCAAGTCTTTCGATTGAAATTAATCATTAGCAATATTTGCAAAATAATGATGAGTTTGCTATGCAAACGATTAGAAAAGCTTATCGGCTATGATTTTGAAATCCGATGCATCTTTTTTGTCAACACAAGACACAAATCCGCTTGAAACCGTTGGTTTCGGGCGGATTTTTCTTTTATTCGGCACTTTTTGAAGCTGTTAATTTTTCGTCCTTTGGGCTTGACCACATAAATGACCACAGACAGAAAAATCTGTCCCCGGTTTTGCCTGGGGGCAGATCAGGTAATTCAGGGCTTGCTTTTCGTTTTGTTTGGGATTCTCTACTGATTATGGCGTAGTAAATCTTTCCCAGTTTTTACTTGAGGGGGATCAATTATGATCCCCCTCCACCTTTGCCTTTTTCACGGCGCACAGCAAAAATCACCACCTGTTCTCATCCATTACCCCCTTGATTGCCAAAAGAATGCTAAGAAGCACCCGCTTTTCGTGTTCGCCGCAATTTTCCATGACAGATGAAAATTGATGATTCATCGCTTTTGACGCATTGTCAAGGCTGTCCATCAGCAACTCGTCCGCGCTGGTACCAAGCGCGTTTGCGAGCTGCACAAATTTTGCAAGGCTCAGGCTCCTGTTCCCGTTCTCTATGTAGCTCAGATGGTTCGGCGTGCAGTCGAGCACCTCCGACAGGGCCAGTTGTGACAGCCCTCTCCGCTTCCGGGCCGCTTTGATTCGCTTTCCAAGTCTAATGTTGTCCAGTTTCATAATGAACCTCCTAAAAAGTTTTGAAGGTTCCATTATAGGGTAGGATTATACCAATGCCGGTAATCCTAAACGCATGGTGGACAACTTCTTTATAAATTTTGGCCAAATACCAACCAGAAGTTCCTGATGTAACAGTCAGTTGTTCGCCTTTTTGCCAAGCTTGGATTATAATAACCCGCAAGCAAAAGGATTTGTTTGCGTGATGGAGGCAGATATGAGTGAAATAGAACTTTACAGCAGACTTAGCACCTTATCGGAATCGCCTGCACCCTTATTCATAGATGATGCGCGTACGCAGGAGCTTGCCCTGCACAAAATTTGGCTTCAGACTATCCGGCGCGAACGGCCCAGCACAGAAAAGCATTTCAAGATTGGTGTTTACATCCGTTACTTCAATCAGACCAAGCATGTCGACTATCTTTCCTATCATAAAAAGCAGTTTTGGGATACCATTGAACTCTGCCCCGCCTGGGAGTTGATCGGTTTTTATGTGGACGAGGGCTCAACGCCGCCCAATATGGAATCCGCGCCCCAATGGAGCCAGCTCCTTCAGGACTGCGTAGAGGGAAAAGTAGACCTGATTATCACGCAGAAAATCTCCAATGTGTCAAAGAAAAGTCACGAACTTGATTTGTGCGCCAGGCTGCTGGCCCAGCAGGATCCCCCCATCGGCATCTATTTTATCTCGGAAGATATATTCACACTGGCTTCTTACTACTTAGAGAATATGAGGGATACTTATTTCCTCCCCGATCCCAACCGGAAGCCGTTGACCGATGGCACTGCTCGGGAGGATAACCAATGATCGGCAAAGATAAAGGCGACGGGAAGAATCACGAGAAAGAAAAAATCCATAAAAGGATCCACGCTGCTGTGGATCGAAGCAATTATGAATATTACCCTGGAGAAACGCAAACCGGCTTTTATGATCATGATACGCCTCAACGTGTGGCCGTTTATGTGCGCGTATCCACCGATGATATCCGTCAGACAACTTCATATGAGCTGCAAAAGAAATATTACGAGGACTTTGTGGTGCGCCATCCAAATTGGACGCTGGTAAGGATCTATGCGGATGAGGGCATTTCCGGAACATCCATGGCTCACAGGGATGCGTTCCAGCAGATGATCCGCGACTGTAAAGCCGGAATGATCGACCTGATCGTCACCAAAAGCGTATCCAGATTCGCGCGCAACGTGGTACTGTGTGTCGGGATCGCCCGCGATTTGGCTGAGCTGGAGCCGCCAGTGGGCGTGTTTTTTGAGTCTGAGTGCATATTTTCGTTGAATGATGACTCCAAAATGGCGTTTACGTTTCAAGCCGCCATGGCGGAAGAGGAATCGCGGATCAGGAGCCGCAGCATGGAAAGCTCCCTGCGTATGCGGCTGGACAACGGCATCCCGCTCACGCCCAAGCTGCTGGGCTACCGTCACGATGGGGACGGCAACCTTGTGGTCAACCCAGACGAGGCCCCCACTGTTAAGCTGGCGTTTTATATGTACCTGTACGGGTACTCCACCCAGCAGATTGCGGATGCGTTCACCGCTTTGGGGCGCAGATCCTACCTTGGGAATACCAAGTGGACCTCCGGCGGCATTCTGCAAATATTGCGTAACGAGCGCCACTGCGGCGATGTTTTGACCCGGAAAACATATACGCCGAATTATTTGACCCATCTTGCCAAGAAAAACCGGGGCCAGCGCCCGCAGAGCAGATATCTTAACCACCACGAAGCCATCATCTCAAGGGACGATTTCAACGCGGTGCAGCAGATGCTGGACAACGCGAAATACGGCAACCGCTCCATCCTGCCGGAGCTGCGGATCATCGACAGTGGAAAGCTGAAGGGGTTTGTTATCATCAACCCTCGCTGGGCAGGTTTTCAAAGCAGGGAGTATTTTGCCGCTGCCCAAAGCGTCATGCAGGAAGATATCCGCGCGGCAGATTCGGGAGGGCCGGCCGGTACTGGCCCCCAATCGGAAGCCGGAGACTTTGACCTGCGCGGTTTTGAGATTACCCGCTCGGAGTTTCTTGACACCCATCATCGTCCGCGCGTCGCGTTTGGGGGCAAAAAAATCTGCTTCAACGCGGAATGCGTCCGGCAAATCGGCGGAACCGGCTATGCCGAGCTTTTGGCAGATCCCATAGGCAAGCGGTTTGCCGTCCGGCCCGCCGACGCAAAAAATCGAAACGCTGTCCGTATCGCAACCCCATCTGAAACCGGGTTCCGGCCACGGGATATCGCGGCATCCGCGTTTTCCGGCACACTTTTTGCCCTGTTCGGCTGGATCCCGACCCATAAATATCAAATCACAGGTGTTCGGTGGCAAAAGGGCGGGGATCTGGCATACATTTTTGACTCAGCTGACGCGGAAGCCCTCATTCGCCCGGGGACAACGTCAAATGCGGAAACCGCTCCCTGTGACGCCGCACTGCAGCCCCTCATCTCTGTAGGAAAACACATCCGGGCTATTCCAAAAGAGTGGACAACCAGCTTTGGCAAACCATTTTATCTCTACGAGCAGGACGCTGCCGCTTTGGAACGCCAAAGTGAGGAGGACTGGAAGCTGCGGCTGGAAGGGCGGCTTTTTGAGGCAGGCAAGAGGCTGAGCATAACAGGATTTGAGGAATTACGAAGGTTCATCAAGCGGGAGCTGGGGACAATCGAATTACAGGAGGGGCAATCATGAACGAACAGGTAGACAAAATATTAGAGTTGGGGGACGATTTTGACTTCGATGGCTTTAAGGTCATCCGGCGGGAATTTTTTGCCCACACGACCGAGCCGGCAGTTTCTTTCAACAACTGCAAATTCTATGTGAACTCGGCCTGTCTGTCCAAGTTCCCAGGTACGGAGTATGTGCAGGTTCTCATCAACCGGCAGTCGCGAGTTATGGCCCTGCGCCCCTGCCAGGAAGGGGATCGGGATTCCTTCGCGTGGTGTGGCCTGTCAAAAGGAAAGCGGAAACCTAAGCAGTCCACTTGCAAATTTTTCTTTGCCCAGATGGTTTCCATGATGGGATGGGATCCGGAATACCGCTATAAGATTCTGGGCCGCCGAGCCCACGCGAATGGAGAATATCTTCTGATCTTCGATCTGACGGCGACAGAAATGTACCAAAGGGTGTCATCCCAAGGGGAAAAAGCAAAAACTTCAAGGATCCCGGTTTTCCCGGAAAACTGGAAAGGGCAATTCGGCCTACCATTCCGGGAGCACCGCCAGTCTATGCAGATCAACATTTTTGATGGATATGCCGTTTACGCGATCAAGAATAACCAGCCATCTGAGCCTGATGCAGGCAGCCAAACAGGGCAGGGGGATAACAGCCATGGTGAATGAAAGCCGATTGACCGCCACCATGTCCATTGATACCAAGAGAAGCCGGATACGCATCCACAAAGCTATGCTTCATCAGCTCGGCGATCCGCACTATATCCAGCTCCTGGTCGATCCCAACGGAATGACTGTCGCCGTACGGTGCGTGGACACGCCGCTTTTCAGTGGCGCTGTCCACGCGGTCAGCCGGGAGCGGCTTTGCTCCGATTTCCCCTACGAGATATATAGCCGTTTTTTTGTGACAAAACTGAGCTCACTAACCCCGGTCATGGGAGAAGGACACCTGTATCACATGAGGGGAAAAATAATGCCATCGCAGAGGATGGCGGTTTTCGATTTAAACACGTTGAAAACGGTGGGAAGCTGAGGGTGCGTATGGAAGAACACAATTTCAAAGAGATCAAAATTGATGAACGGTTCCAGCGGCTGGTATACCCGATGGATCGGCAAGGCTTCGCACAGATGGAAGCAGACATTCTTTCCGGCCGCCGCAGTGAGCCGCTGGTCATCTGGAGCGGGTTCCTGATCGACGGGTTCAGCCACTACAAGATATATTCGGAACACCACCTGCCGTTCCATACAAAGAGTGTGGAGTTCAATTGCCGGGAATCCGCTGTTGCCTGGGTTTGTGCCAGGCAGCTCAAGCGAAGTGATATCCCGGACACACTGAGAAGATTTTTGATTGGCATACAATACCGGTCAGAGGCGGCAGCGGCAAAATTGTTCCAAGATGAAAAGACATGGTTTCAAAATGGACGCGAACCGATATGCCAGCAAATCGCCGCGAGGGTTGCAGCGGAAAATCACGTAGCATTTGAAACGGTAAAACGCTTTTCAAGCTTTGCCGCAACTTTGGAAAGCATCCGTTTCAGGGCGCCGAAAGCCGCAGAGGAAATTATGTACGGCAAGGTTAAAATTGCCGATAAGCATTTGCTTCGGCTTTCCAGGCTGGATGACCGTTCTTTTCAGCGGACACTCCGTCAGCTTGGATCCGCACAACGGTTCCCGGCTTCAAGAAGCGCGAACCGCCGGACTGTCAAAAATTCTGACGGCGTCTCTGGCCACGTTGTCCTGTCCCCGTCCGTGAAAGATATGCCCGCTTTTGATCCAGATGCGGAGGTCATCGGACTTACACTGACGATCCCCTCCTGGTCCGGTTCCATCGACAGAACTATCAGTAGGAGTAATCTCAATATCGTTTCGGTGGAGGCAAAGACACGGTTGGCATCCGCGCTGCTTGACCTTCAAGAAAAAACAGCTGAAATGTTAATGGCGATTGGGGTGAAATAAGTGGAAGATTTGAGCGTTTTCGTCCCCAACGTCCACTTTGAGCAGATCCCCATCAAAAACCTGGTTTCTAACCAGGAATATCAGCGCACCCTCTCCCAAACCCATATTGCCCGGGCCGCGGCCAATTTTGACCTCTATCAGATCAACCCGGTAAAAGTGAGCAGGCGGGAAGGGATCAATTATGTTTTCAATGGACAGCATACGGTGGAGATCGTTGCCACGGTATCAGGCTCGCGGGATACGCCGGTCTGGTGCATGATTTATGATGACTTGGTTTATGAGCATGAAGCCGATATTTTTGCCAATCAGATGAAGTTTGTAAAGCGGCTCCAACCTTATGAAATATTCAAGGCCAACGTAGAAGCGGGAAATGATGTACAGCTGATTATTCAGGGGGTGGTTGAGGCATACGGTTTGAAGGTGGGCTCTAAGCGAACCCCAGGTGTAATCTGTGCAGTTACGACACTGGAAAACATCTACTTGACCTACGGCTATCATGTTTTGAACCGCGTTATGAGACTGATCGTCGGTACCTGGGAAGGCGACATCAACTCGTTTTCGTCCAATATGCTGAACGCCGTGGCACGTCTTGTTACCGCCTTTGGCGATGCTTTAAACGACGAGATTTTCAAAGAACGCGTGGGAAATAGTTCTGTCAAGCAACTGATCCGGGCCGCAAAGGATCGGCGTCCCGGTTCGGCAGGCCTTGCCGAGACAATGCTGGCAGAATACAACGGGAAAAGAAAAAATCTGGCAGGGAAACTGTCGGTCAGCAAACTGCGCTCCATGGAATACACATTTTTTCGAAAAAACGGCGATACAGACACGCCAACGGTTGAGACACAAACTGTTGTAGAAGGTCAAAGCCTTTAAGAGGATACTTTTACACTTGAAACTGCTCTCTCCTCGCTCCCCGTGCCTTCTTCTGTCCGGCCAGCGCCATAGCTGCTTCCCAATTCCCCTCGGCAATCAAGCACTTGGCTTCCGCGACCTCTGCTTTCATCTGCCGGATCAGTTCGGCCAGCCGTTCCTTACATTCGGTTTCGGTGCTGGCATAGATACTGCGGGAGTGCTTCTTGCCATCGGGCCACTTGGGTGAGAATTTCCCCTCCCAGAGATGGTCGTTGATCTGCGTCACACAACCCGTCCCCGGCTTGCGGATTTTGCCTTTGTAGGGCTCAAACGGGGCCTTTGGAGACGGGGTTTGCGTTTGGGTTGGTAAACCTCCGCCGGGGCCGTCAGACGGCTCACACTTGCCGATTCCCCGGTCAATCTTTGCCGCCGCTGTCCTCTGCATGGTGTCGGTGACATGGGTGTAGACATTCAGCGTGGTCTTTGCGGACACGTGCCCGATGATGGTGGACAGGGTTTTCACATCCATCCCGTTTTCCAAGGCTGTTGTTACGAAAAGATGACGCAGATCATGAAATCGAACTTTTTTGCAGCCTGCGTGTTCCAGAATGGCCTGGAGACGTTTCCGAACGGTGGCAGGGTCGAGGGGCGAATCTTCCTTTACCGGGGAGGGAAATATCCAGCGAGACTCCACCTGCTGGCGGTATTCCTTCGACACTCCCAGCAAGGCGGGCGGCAGAACGATGGTGCGTAGAGCTGCTTTTGTTTTTGGTGCGGACACCACCAGCCCGCCATTGGCCCGGTAGACCTGGCGCTGGATGCGGAGCGCCCCCGTGTCAAAATCCAAGTCATCCCACTGGAGGGCCAGCACCTCACCCCGGCGCAGGCCTGTGGCCAGTTCCAGCAGGAATAATTCGTAGTACCCTTCCTCCTTTGCCTGGATCAGAAAACGCTGCATTTCTTCCCGAGACAGGATCTGCATCTCCTTCGTGTTTTGGGGCGGCAGCTTGCAGTCTGCGGCGGGATTGAGGCGGATGAGCCCGTCCAGCACGGCACGATTCAGCGCTGTCCTGATTCGGGTGTGGCAAGACCACACAGTGCGGTTCGAAACGCCTTTGCCATAGGATTCGGTGCGGATCAAGCGCCCTTCTTTTTTCAATGTGGCATAAAACTGCTGAAGGTCATTTGTACTCAATTCAGACAACAGAATCTTTCCAAGCGCGGGGATGATGTGTTTGTAGATTGCGTTTTCATATCCGGCTTGGGTGGTGGGCCGCAGCTTGGGTTTGGAATAATTCTGATACCAAAAATCCAGCCACTCGCCAAATGTCATATCCGGCTGTAGTTTTTCCGAGGGCTGCTCAGAATAAGTTTCTTTCAAGGCTTTCAGTTTGTCCAGACACAACGTTTTTGTCTTTGCCAGCACATTTTTGGTAATGGGGAGGCCCTTGTCATCATAGCCCACCACCACCCGGCCCTCCCAGCGGCCGTCTTTTCTCAGATAGACGCTTCCTTCGCCCCGTTTTCTGCGTTTTGCCAAGGTTTCAACTCCTTCCCAAAAATGTCCTCCATAAAATTCCCCACAATGGCCGATGCTTGACGTTGCATATCGCCGGTGACGTGGGTGTAGGTGTTCAGCGTGAATGCGGCGTCGGTGTGGCCCAGGAGGCCGGAGAGAGTTTTGGCATCCACTCCGGAGGCCAAGGCATGAGTGGCAAATGTATGACGGAGCCCATGGAACGGGATGTTTTCAGCAATCCCCGCTTCATTCAGCAGGGCCTTCAAGCGCCGGTAGGCCGCATCAGGGGAGATAGGCTGCTCCGGCTTGAGCGGATTGGGAAATATCCACTTGCCAGGGATTGTTTTCTGACGCTCACGCAACAGGTTTGCAGTGCTGCCCGGCAGTAGGATCTTGCGCTTTCCCTGCCCGGTTTTCGTTTCGCCGGTCTCGAACCCGCCGCCCGTCTTTCTGTGCAGGGTACGGCTGATTTGGAGCGTCCCCGCTTGGGCATCAAAGTCCTGCCACTGGAGTCCGCAGATCTCGCCCCGCCGCAGACCGGTAGTGAGTTCAGTGTAGAAGAAGTCATGCCAAATGGGATCGGTGTTGATAGTCTCCATGAATTTATCCAGCTCTTTGTCAGTGAGGACGCGCTTGGCCGGAGTGTCCGCTTTGGGCAGCGTTAGACCCTCGGCGGGATTACGCGGAATGATGCAGGCTTTTACCGCATCTCCCAACGCCCGGTGGAGCATGGTGTGGATGCGCCGGACGGTGCTGGCGGACAGGGTGCGGCCATGCTCCGGGTGTTCACGGACGCGCCCATCCTTTTTCAGCTTCGTGTACATCCGCTGGATGTCCGCCGGGGTGATTGAATTCATTTTCTTGCTTCCAAGACGGGGCTTGATGTACTGTTCGGCGTACGTCCGATAGCTGCTCATCGTACTTTCCCGCAGACGCGGGGCGGCGAACTCGTCCAGCCAGCGGTCCAGCCACTGGGCCAGCGTCATACGGCTGTCCTCGCATAGCTCCACATCCCGGAAGGTCTCAATATTTTGGTGAAGCTTAGCCAGGAGGGCTTTTTGCGTGGGTGCGAGGACGTACTGGAAAATGGGATCGCCATCCTCCTTGTGCCCCACTACGATGCGGCCTTCCCAGCGGCCATCCTCCCGTTTGCGTACCATGCCGTCGCCGGATGGCCTGCGCTTCGCCATGATCAGTCACCTCCAGTTCTGATGTCACCGTCATTTTCATCCATGCACTCCATCATGATTTTGGCACCCAGCCGGAAACCCAGGATGAAGTTTTCTGTGGCGGTGATGCTGTCGATTTCCTGCTGTGATTCAATGAGCTTTGCCAGGATTGCTTGTCCGGCTTCGTCAAGCTGCTCCGAGAGCTGGTTTTCGAAGCGGGCCACACGATCTGTCGCCCGCTTCAGCTCGGAATGGGGTGCCATGTCCTGCGCGTTGGGCATGATGTTGCCGTAGTAGAGATCTTCCAAAGTTTTTCGCATTTTCCTCGCCTCCTATAGCGACACACCATACCACAGGCTGGCGGGAATAGCCATAGCAAGCAGGAATAGTTATCATTTTAGACGTATCTTTTTTCATCTGCGCTGGCGGTGTTCTCTTTGTAGACAGTGGTGCAATCTGCGGCCCCACACAACGGCCCATAAAGGGGTCGACACCGCGATTCTCTTGCGGGAGGGATACGGATGCCGCCTGTCCCGTGGAATGGGCACAAACCGCTTCACAAGGGCGGACACGTCGGGAACAGCTTTGGGGCCGCTCCACATGGAGCGGCCCCCGGTGATTTACTGCTGAGGCGCTATTGCGGGTATCGGGTATAGCTGATATAACGGGGTTGCTCCTCCAGCCACCAGCGGAAGTATTGTCCGCCCCATCGGGTGTGATTGTTTAACCCGCTCTCGGTGACCTTGATGTATTCGTCTGTCTTATCCAGCACAACCACTACATGATAAGACTCGGAATTTTTGTATTCCACCAGGTCGCCAGGACGGATCTGCTCCCAGTTTGGCCTGTCTATCCTCCGCCAGGGCAGGTTCCCGAAGGCGGCGTCAGAGCAGAGGGTGGCCCAGCCGGAGCAGGTGACGCCGCGGCCATATGGCCCGCCGCTGGTGGAGCGGTAGGGCGTGGGGTAGGTGGATCCGGTGGGGTAGATTTCCCGGAGTTGCGCCAGGGCCGCCTGTACGCTCTCCTCAGTGACGGTCAGGGGAATCTTCGCAGGGGTGGTCACATCCTCGGTGTAGGGTTCGTCCGGGTTGATGAGGACGGAGTTGGTGGCGGCATCGTAGGTCACGCCGAAGTCCACCGCTCTGCCGATATCCCGGAGCCGGACGTAATTGTTCCCTCCGATGGTGTAGGCGGTGAGGGCTGTCTGCTGTCCGTCGATGTAGAATGTCTGGCTGCTGGGCCGGGCGGCGAGGTAGTCCGCCGCTTGGACGGCGGGGCCGCTCAGGGCGAGACCAGCGAGGATGCCGAGTCCCATAAAAACCGCTTCTCTTTTTCTACTCATAACCTATTCCCCTTTCGGTTTTGGTTTGCTTTTGGCAAACACAACCATGCCCAAGGATCGCGGGGAAGTCAAGCACAATCGGGATTTAGCGCGGAGAAAAACAACGCCGCAAACGAAGCACATTGCACAGAGGGAATGCCTCTATTGTTTTCTGCAATGCAAATTTTACGTGGAGTCACATGGCAGGGCCGATATAACCCTGCTCCTCATGGTCGTCCGGCTTGTGGCCCATGGCAATCTTCTTTTCCTGGATCCTACGCCGCAGCTTGCGGTCGGTGAATTGGTAGCCGCGGGTGCTATCCATTGCCCATGCGTTGTCCCGAAAAATCTGCCCTATCGAATGGAGCAGACTGTTCACTGCCAAGATGGTGGAGGGCAGGGATGGACTGTCCTGCCGCTCCAGTAGGATTTGGGCGTAGGGGTGGCCCTGCTCCGCCGCATGGGTCAGCCAGTAGATGGCTTGCTCCATATCCTGGGGGATGTCCTTGCCCTCCCAATAGAGTTTGCCCAGCAGGTACTCAGCATAGGGGTTATCCGCCTCCACCGATGCTGTGAGCCATGGCAGGGCTTCCGCAACATTGCCATCTTTCAAGAGCTCCTTGGCCAGACGATAAGCGGCAAATTTGTGGCCACTCTCAGCAGCTCGTGTCAGCCAGTGGACACCCTGCTCCTGGTCATGGACTTCCACGTCATCGGTCAGCAGCAATTTGCCCAGCGCGTACTGTGCGTCGGGTAATTCCTGTGCTGCCTGCTCGAACCAATACCGCGCTTCCACAGAATCCGGCGTGAGCAGTGGGCCGTCCCGGTACAGCCTGCCCAAAAGGAACTGGGCAGACGAATCGCCGCCCTCCGCCTGAGTGCGGAGTCGTTCGATTGCCGTATCACGCAGATCCAGAGGAAAACTGTCATCACAGATTACAGACCAGAGCTGTCTGCTGGTTTCGCTGGCCTGGGGGATTTCGTCCGATTCATCGTGTCGTTCCATGTCTCTGTCCTCAAAGGTGAGATGCTCCAACCGGAGCGCCGCTTGGATGACGGCGTTGTGAATGGCGCGGAACTCCTTTTGTTGGGACAGCGGCACACGCTCCATTGGCTTACTTGAATAGAACTCGTTTACCTTCTGCTGGAGCTCCAGCCACTTTTCATAGCACTCGTTCACTGACGGCAGCTGCGCCATTTGATCCACGATTTCATCCACTTGGTTTTTCATGCGCTTGGGCAGATAACCATACTGCTTTTTGCCCTTCGCATTTTTCAGGTCATGGGACAGGGTCAGCAGGAGCATTTCGACTTCCGGATGTTCGCAGATACCTTGCTTCATTTCGTCAGCCAGCTCCAGCATGGTGCGGCGGGCCTCCGCCACCAGCGTATCTCTGGATTGGCCTTTCTGCTTGTAGATGTGGAGCAGTTCCTGATGGAAAATATCGTTGTTCAGCGCGGACTTGATTTTCTCAATGCCCACCGGGCTGAGATATCCCGGCGCGTCTCCGGCAGACCAAGCCATCATGTGGACGTGGGGATGGTCGCCCTCGTCATGGAACGCGGCATACCAGCGGAACTCGTTGGGCGGGATATTCATGGCGGCGGCGATGTCATTGCGGTGGGTGCGGAGCAGGTTGCGCCATGTCCTGGCATTGTCATAACTCAGGCGGGCGGCGTCCTCGCGCTTCAGCGAAATGATGTGCGTCCACACATTTTTCTCACACGCTTGCAGCTCCGCCATTACCTGTTTCAGATCCACGTAGTCCTCGTCACCGAACAGGCCGTGACTGCCGATATGCTCCACCCGGGGACGGGTAGCGATGTACTCCGCATAGATATCGCTCTGCTGGACGTCAGACCAGTGATCCTCCAGTGTCCGGGTGATGAACGCCGAGGCGTTGACTTTGGTGGGGGTGTCCTGGTAGGTAACGTACTCCGGCAGCTTTGCCGCGTCAGAAAAATCTTTCGTCAGTTCAGCGATGAGCTGCTCCTGGTTCTTTGTGACGGGACGTCCATCTGGAACCAACTCCACCCGTTCCCGCGTGCCGATGTACTTTGCGTAATTGACCGCCTTTGCGCCGCCTTTTTTGATATATGGGCTTTCAAAATCAACCGGGCCATTCGTCCTCCACGCCGCCATCCGGCTTGCGGATCTTTTCTTCAAAGGGCAGCCGCCCGTTGGTGCTTTTGACGTTTCGAACACTCTCCATCCGCCTCCGGCGGATATTCTCCGGGGTGAACTCGTAGGCGTCCGCCAGGATGCCCATCACCATATCCAGCTCCACCGAGTGTTTGAACATCAGCGAGGACAGCCTGTCCTCGAACATTCCCAGCCTGCCATCCAGAGACGAGAGAACAGCTCGGGGCAACGTGCCGCTGTCATCTTGGACGGCCAGATGATCCACGTAGAAATTCACGGCCCGCTCCACGAACTGATTCCGGCTGTGGCAGCCCGCCGCCTTGTACCATTGGTCGATCTTCCGCTTGGTGTCCGGCTTCATGCGAAGGGCCAGACGGTCTTTGCTTTCTGTACTCATAATACCTCCAAATTCTTGATAGACGCCGCCCCAAACCGTTGGGACGGCTGTGTTTGTCGGAAAACAGACGCTATCGGCCAGTTTTTTGTCCCAAACAGACGCCTGTTAAGAGCCCCGCTGGAAAGCCCCGGAAGCCCTTGGAAACGGTCCGCACTGCGGGCCGATGTGACCTGCCGGGCGTCACTTGTGACGCCGGCTTTTATCCTGCTTCTCGTCGTCGCAAGCTCCACATCGCTCATTTCTGCCCTGGCGGGCAAAAAATCGCTCGTTCCGCTGCTCCTCCTCTCCCCACGCGACCCGCCTTCGGCTGGGCTCGCGTGGGGGCCCCTTCTGCATTGTCCTTCGGCCCTGTGCTGTGATAACCCTTACTGATTACGGCGTGGTAAATCTTTCCGTTTTTGGTCCCTGCATGGCCCGCCTCCCCACAACGGGCCACACGGGGGCCGACACCGCGTTTCAGGGACTGGGAGGTTATACGGATACCACCCGGCGCACAGGATGGGCACACGGGGCTTTACAACGCGAAACAGGGGCGGTCACGCCCGTTGCTGCGCGGAGGCCCATTTGCGCTGGGCCTCCGCAAGTTTCAACTGCCCCAAAAATTCCTTCTCCCGCACCCTCAACACTTGGCGGATTGGCGTGACCGTGTAGCGCAGGCTGCCGTTGCAGCGGCGTCCGTCCTTTCGGCGGATTATGGTTTCCTCCGCCTGGATTAGGCCCTTATTCACCAGCGACCCGATGTGCTTTTGAGCGGTTTTCCGGCACATACCCACCGCCTTGCCGATGGTGGCGTAGCTGGGCCAGCACTGACCGCTCCGCACACCCTTTTGGTAGTGCAGGTAAATGTACACCAGCAGTTCGCTGGGTTTGAGGCCGAGCTGGAATACCTCGTTGGGAACGGGGAACACTGCACCGAACACCTCGCCGGTGAGCCAGGGGCGTTTTGTGGATATCCAGCGGCTACGGGGTGTTGCGCTACGGCGCTCGCACACTTTTCCCTGGATGGGACACAGCGTGTAGGAGAATGTTTGCCCGTGCTGCTTCAATTTGATGAACCCAGCCTCAGCCAATGCGCGCAGGTGTGTACGTACCGTTTTCTCACTCCAACCAACTGCTTTGCCAATAACGGCGCAACTCATTTTGTCTGCCCCATGTCTCAGGCTCTTGCGGTAGATCAGATAGAGATACACCAGTAGCGGCCCATGTCCCAGGTCGAGCTTGAACACTTCGTGCGGCAAGCAGAACTCATTGGGAGGCGCTGCTGTTGCTGACCATGCGCTCCTCATTGCTACCCTCCCGTGTGCCGCTCTACCCACTCCACGAACTTTTCCTTCGGCACCACCATCCGGCTGCCGACTCTCAGCACAGGAAAATCTTGTTCGTGCATTAAGGAACCACTGAATAAAGCACCCATCAAGCGCATAAGCAACGGGAAATAAAGGGAG
>OFGL01000558.1_pt1 | contig 31313 bp, 24 predicted proteins | sample 1521801 | NCBI WGS metagenome assembly OFGL01 (sample SAMEA3504085, study PRJEB24116) | mouse gut metagenome | biome: mouse gut; feature: mouse-associated habitat; material: faeces | place: Denmark | collected 2011 | reverse complement strand
GACCTCTCTCCCATCATAGAGGATCTCCCCCTCATCCGGCTCAATCAATCGAAGTAAGGTCCTTCCCAGAGTAGATTTTCCGCTGCCGCTCTCTCCCACCAGCCCCAGAGTCTCCTCCCTTGCCACAGATAAGGAAATTCCGTCCACAGCCTTGACATACCTTCCCCCGGCCTGTCCCTTTCCACGGATCTTGAAATATTTCTTTAAATTCTTTACTGTCCAGTTCAGTGTTGTTCTGATCATAGTGGTTTCTCCTTTGCAAAATGAAATTTTATGTTTGTAAAATTTACCTGTCCATCAGGACCGCAGATCAGACCACGGGAATGCCACATTCGAGGGCAGATTCGTGGATTATATCCATGCAGTCCTGTATGACAGATGCAGAGTCAGCATATAAAAGCCTGAGGGTGACACTTCCAGATTCTTCCTGAAAAGCAGACAGGTAGGAAAGACGTTTATCCTCCAGTCTGTTTATGGCATTTTTCAGAAGAGCAGAATCTAGTTTACAGCATTTGACGGTGGCTCCGTTCGCGCAGGCTCCGTTTCTGCCGTGGGTTCCGCAGCAGATGCTTCCTGCGGCTGTGCATCCTGTATCTTGGCCGCCCTTGCTTCAAGAAATTCCAGTGAATCAATCACGATCTCATTGGAATAGACCTTCTGGCCGTCCTTCTCGTAGTTGTTGTTTTTCAGCCTTCCGCAGAGGAGGAGCTTTGTGCCCTTACTGCAATGCTTTTCTACGATTTCAGCGAGCTTACCCCAGCAGGTGCATCTAAAAAAGTCTGTGGGGTAGTTGCCCTCGCCATCCTTTTTCATGGACATATCAGGGACGGCGAAATTGAATAACGCCCGTGCAACAGGCTCTGCGCCCGCACTGTAAGTTACCTTCGGCTCCTCTGTGAGTCTTCCTGTCAGTGTGATCTTGTTCATGTTCGTACCTGCATACCTGTCAGTATGCTTATCCTTTCTGATTTTTTGTTAAAAATAATGAATGGGATCTTTTGCATAGGGGTTATAAAATAAATCCCCTGCCTTTCTGGTAGAAGTAAGCCTTTGTGCCAAGGATCTCATCTTCTTCTAAAGCCGAAGCATTTACATCCTGATTATGCTTGGTAAGGATGTCAATGTCGGAATTATCAGGCGATGACTTGATCAGCACTTCATGTACAGAAGAAAAGATGACATAGAAACTGCCGTGCTTTTCGGCAAAATCTTCCAGTACATCATCATGCAGTACAGCCGCCGCGCCATAGGTTCTTTTTTGATTGCTCATAAACCACAAACCGCAGTCAGAAGAATGTTCCGCTGGGTAAGCAGGAAACGTTTCCCTGATGAGCTGTCCTAATGGCATAAGCACTACGTTCTGCATTGCCAGTGTATTCCTGATTGCAAGGGATAAGACAGTCTTACTGTCAGTCTGCCAGATGTTTAAATGGCTGTTATGTACCATAAAACTTGCATCGCAGTCCTCCGATGTCTCAACGGTGCAGCGGACTATGATGGCAAGATCATCAAGGAACATGGTGTGCGGCACATTCTGCAACAGATTTTTATTGAGATGCCTGTTGATCAGTTGGACAAACAGCCTGCTTCTGACATAATCAAAATCATGCAGGGATGTAATGTCAAATTGATCCTTATAGGTTCTGGCATTGAAATAAATGTACAGAATCCTGTCAGTGACATCATCAACTGATACGCCATTTTCCAGGGCTTTGTAAAAAGGTTCCAGATAGATGGTCGGTGTGATGGTTTCACCATCTTTCAAGATTGTAAGTCCATCCAGATCAATGTTTGTTTTCTGCACTTTTTCGAGAGTGCCGTGGTAGCCGTCTCCTAATTTCTTAGAAAGAGCTTCCAGAATCTGTTGTTTCATTGCTTCTCTGTTCATGTGTTCTCCTTTCGGGGTGAATGTGGACAAAAAAGCAGACACCTTACGTTTGATGTCTGCCAGTCCAATAGCTTTCAGGCATAGGGATGCCTGTGCTGGTCATATGGCCAGCGGGTTACATTTTGTATCTTTTATACCTGCTATCCGCCAAAATAGTTATGGTTTATATATTGTAGAAAGATTGGGGGATGAAATAATTGGGAAGGCAGATAGGAATGTTTTAGGGTGGTTTCCTATATGACTGATCAGTTATTTATTGGAATGGCATTTTTATAATGGTGGTGTATAGAGAAAAGGAAATCATTCGTGATTGTTTGAAAAGGAGCCTTGATAAAGGCATTCACCCGTAATCTATACTTCTTATCAATATATCAGGGTGCTGTTTAGCAACGTAAAAAAGGAGATGTTTCGACAGTCCATACAGGGTACAGGATACATGGTATCTTGCAGACCTGCCTAACGCCAACTTAGTTGACATCAGGATGCTTTGATTATAGAGTAATGTTACGAGGAAGGTGTTTATATAGGGAAAGTGATAAACAGGAGAAATGATATACAGGGTTCATCTGATATGATGAAGAGCAAAAACAATAGTTTTTGGGTGGGAATGTCTTTTGTGGATGTTCCCGCTTTTTTATTTACATAGAAATGTTCTGGAATGGGAGGTGAAATAGATGAAAGAACATATCAAACATTGGTATCCGAAGGATGAGAGGTTTTTCAAAGTGCTGTCCATAGCAGGGAATGTCAGACAGGAAGATGTGGCTAAGATAGACATATCAGCAAGCAGGCTGAAAAACATGGAGAAAGACAAGCTGATCAAGAAGGTGACGTATCCATCCAGATATAATAAAAGTCCCAAGAGCAACATAAGCTATGCGCTGACAAAGAAGGGAAAAGATTTCATTGAGAAAAAGTATGGGATAAGCAGATGCCAGAACGCCCATGCTGCGGAGCATAACTGTAAAGTGGCTGAAATCATATGCAGTCTGGATAAAAAGGAGATTGAGACAGTACAGGCAGAATGGCAGACAAGGGACCAGATGGAGGAGGCACTGGAGCAGATGAGGCAGGAAGGTGATTATGACCAGTATGATTACTATATGGACCTGTGGAAAGCAGGTCTGATCAGTGCCGTGGATGTAGTATACACTTCCGTTAAGACAGGGGAGATGGTGTGTTGTGAGGTTGTGACGAATAGCTATAAAGATTCAGATATACAGGGGAAGGAATATTGCGGGGAAATTTTGCAGATGGAGGTTGAGTATGTGAGGGTATGAAGCGACAGGAAGATATGAAAGAATTTTAGGAAAGTATTGACTAAGATTATATTATTTGTTTATTATGAATATAAAATAGTTTTACTGTATATAATAGTATTGATTAGAAAATTAAACAGTTGACAGCAATAGCCGATTACTGTTATAATCTAATCAATGGATAAGGCTTCAGAAACTTGAGATGCCTGAGGCCGAGGGAGAGCCCTACGGGGTTCTCTTTTTTTTGAGAAAGAGGAATACTATGCCAATGATAATTGAAACATTTCTAACATATCAACAGTTATTGAATAAACTTGTGAATGATAAAGATTTAATCATTAATGATTTAGTATTTGCGGAAGCAAAATTAAAGGAATGTGGATACTTTAATATTATTGGTGGTTACAAAGTACCTTTTACAAATCCCAGTACTAGAAAATATGTGAATAATACAACTTTTGATGATGTATTTGCTTTGTATCAATTTGATATTCAGTTAAAAAAACTGTTTTTATCATATCTATGCCAGATAGAGAGAAGAGTAGCTGTTTCTATCGCATATGCATTTAGTGAGGAACATGGGAATTCGCAATTAGAATATTTGGATAAGGATAATTATAACAATGTCCCAGCCAACACTGATGAAGTTGAAAAATTGGTAAAGATTTTAGATAGGGTCTTGCATGGTAATAAACATGAATATATAAATCATCATAGGAGTATAAAAGGGAATGTTCCCTTACGAATATTAGTAAATGCATTGACTATAGGGAATATTTCCAGCCTATATGCCCTTTCAGAGCATAGTGTAAGAAGTAAAGTGAGTCATAATTTTGTACATGTGAATGAAAAGGAATTGGAGCAATATTTAAAAGTGTTGGTAATTTTCAGAAATATGTGTGCCCATAATGAAAGACTGTTTTCGTCTTATGCGCATTCAGAGATACCAAATACGATTATTCATAAGAAATTAAGAATTCCCCAAATCGGAGAGCAGTATATTTGTGGTAAAAGAGATTTATTTAGCTTGGTGATTGCATTTAGATATTTGCTGCCTAAAGAAGATTTTCTTGCATTTAAAAAAGTGCTTGTGGATACGATAATTAAATATCTTAAAAACAGCAACAGATTAAGTGAGAATGAATTGCTTAAATATATGGGGTTTCCTGCAAATTGGAAGAGTATTACTAGATATAAAATATAAATTATTTTGAAATGGACTGAAGTTTATATAATTAAACTTTAAGTACATAGATACATATTAAAAACAAAGGCATTGGAATGCATTATCCAGTGCCTACTTTTGTGCCCAAAAAACTTTTGATCGTACATAAAATCTATTGTAATCGTAAAAAATTGCCTGTATAATGAGTAACAATATAATAAAAAAGGCGGATGCGAAAACATCTGCCTATAAAATAAAGTGTGCAATCATTCACCTCACACACTTGATTTCTGTATCATTATAACGTAAAAAGACAGAAATACAACAGATTTATTGCATGATAGGCAGTATTTTACATAGACAGAATGATTGCTCCTGAAATATGTATGAAGGGAGTATTTTTATGGAAGAATATAAATTTGATGGAAGTGCTTATGAGTTTCTTGGAATAATGCGATGGTCTTTGATTGCCAGAGAAATGCAAAAAGAGCACAGAAAGGATCGCTTTGATGTATTAAAGGATTCAACTAAATTAGAAGAAATTGCAGATGAATATGGTATGGATGATTATGCTCTAATAAAAGAACTGATTCGCCTGACTGATGAGTTAAAGAATACAGAATTCTACGAAAGGAAATCCCTTGTTGAAGCCTTACTGCAGTTTGCTCAAGAACTAGAGGAAAAAGAAACAAATGTAGAAAATGGCACTTAACCATGTTTGATGCTGAATTACTGCATAATGTTTTCCTACAGAAAAGGAAGCTATGGAGAAGCATTCATTTAATGATAAGGCATATGTTGGGATATATGAAGATTTTTCGATAGAAATTCAATAGCGAAGAGGGAGTCCAAACGGATTCCCTCTTAACACTGTAGAGAATTATGCAACGATGTCTACATCAAAGTAATAGCCAAGAATTTCTAAAGCCTTCTGCCCATAGGACATTTTTAAAACAATATCCTCTGGGAAACAGCACCTCTTTTCCACGATTGGCTCAAAATCGCCTATCAAGGAAATCTCCTTCAGACAGGTATCTTGAAACCCGTCAGGCGGGAAGTACAGGGAATCTGCATGGGTCCACAAAGACAGGGATTCTAAAGCATCTGCACCTGCAAAAGTATATTTTTCCAATTTGTCAAAGTTGCCTTGTATTTCAAGAGATTTAAGGGAATCGCAGCCGTTGAAAAGATGGTTTCCCAATTCTTTAATTTGATATCCTAAATTCAGAGTTTCCAGACTGCTGCATCCTGTAAATGCCCTGTCTCTGACATTCTTTAAAATATGGAAATGTGCTTCCTTTAGGCTTTCGCATCCGTTAAAGGCATCATAGGAAATCGTGTTTAAACCACGCTGTGCCCAAATAGATTTCAGGTTTTTACAGTTTGAAAAGGTTCCTTCTTTAATGATATGCAGGCTCCTTGGAAGTAGTATATCTTCAAGTTGGCTGCCAGCAAAGCATCTTTTGCCAATCTTTAATCCTCTCGGCAATTTTACATTGTAGATATGGGAGTTTTCACATGCTTCGTCTTCCAAATATTCCACACCTTCCTCTATGCAGAGTAGGTTGATCATCAGGTGATCGAAGCAGTGGGGACCAATGCGATCAATCTGCATTCCCTTGTATTGATGCGGGATAATAAGGTAATCCAGCCTTTCCCACATCATGCTGTGATTACATTTGACTAATGTGTTAGTTTTTTGGTCTATAACGAATCTTTCCATATAAATTTCCTCCTTTTATGATTTTTCTATTGTTAGTATCTCATACGAAAAATAAATTTTCCAGAGAGAAGGAATTAGAAACGTGCTGCTTGGGCACGAAAGTAAAAGTGCGGAAATATCTGTGGTTGTATTGAGGATGTGATGCAATCATTCAGATTGTTCGACATTAGCTGGCAGTAATTGACAGCATATTGCAATAAAGATATAATGGAGATGACTTATAAATGTAGTCTTTCATCGCTTGAGTTCTAAGGTGATAGATTAGTGAAACAATTTGGAGATTGATTAGTCAGCAAATTCTAGCAGAGATCAAACTAGTTGTTTTGTAAAGTTGTGAAACAAAAATTAGAAATATCATGGTGCAAAGAGCATTAATATAATGCTTGTAATATATGTTGTCAATGTGATTAGAGTTGCCCACACAGTTTCATAATTACGAACTCTTTCAAGCATAAGGGGGAATTGCCACGTCAGAAATGTTGTGATTAAAATAAATAGAGCATTGATATTAACATGCTGAAAAACACAGTAATCATATATGCAATAGAGTAGCGGGGGTACGATACAGAAGATGAAGCTCATCCATAACAAAAGGCAGGACAGATTGAAGTTTTCACATTCATTCATGCTTTTTCTAAGTGTTGTAAGTATATTGGCAATTTTATTCTGCTTAATATGCATTGCATTTCATCTCCTTCCTAGTGTGATTTGTGCTATTCTGCCATATGCTATATGTGCAGTATATGGATTGATATTATATTTATTTCTTGTTCCCTTACATGAAGCAGGTCATTTTTATACTTCATTATACTATATAAAAAGATACAATATTCCAGCAAAAGTGTATATCAAACGTTCTATGACAACTTCTGCAGAATGGGAGAAGATTGGTTATGATAAATGTGTTTCTATTCTGAAAAATGGTAGTCGAATCAAGATAGGATACTGTATTATTATGTTCTTCTTGATATTGCTCACAGGACATATCAAAGGCGGCATAGTATTACTGTTCACAGTGGTTTTTGAATATTCCTTAAACTGCACTCCGATAAGAAATGGAAATGATTATGATTTAATACAGAATATTGAAAAGTTTTATGAGGAAAAAGACGATGTGAGCAGACACAGGGAATCACTGGAGAGATTCCGTACAATAAGAATTGTTATATGGGGTGTTTTTTGGCAGATAATTATAATTGCATTATCAGTTGTTGTATTAGATTTATTATATAAGGTTCCGTTTGATGCTATTGATGTTTTGAAGAATTTTATCATGGATTACAGTTATGGGAAGCAATGTTAAAAGATAATATACACAATGGAGAACTGGTTTATGAATATACTTGTGATCGGGAATGGGTTTGATCTGGCACATGGGTTGCCTACGATAAAATTGATTAGATAACCTTAAAAAGACATTTGTGATTCTACATATTTGATAATGTAAAAATTTTAAATGAGTTTACAAGAATTACAGAGTTTTTTAATAAAATAAATTTGTATAGGGGGACATAGGATTATGGAAAATGTTACAATGGTTATAGCGGCTATCTCAGCAGTAATAGGTGTAACTGCTACTATATATAAAATGCTTTTCAGAAGTGATGCCAAAAGAGTCGAGAAATATTATGAAGAAATATTAAAACCCTTTATAATAGATTATCACAAAGATAGGAATATGAATGTAATAAATTTTCTTGATAACAAAGCTGAAAGAGACAATGATGTTATTCCTAAATATATTTTTTATTTAATAGATAATGGTAAAGAAAAATCTGAAGACTTAAAAAAAGTATTACTTTATGATTATATAGATATTTATCCAAATGATAACAATAAAATGCTGAGATTCATGGAAATGATTAGTAAATTTTTAGCCTTTGTCATGGTTGCTATGTCTTTTTCCTTTTTATTATATGGGGCGGTATGTATTTCATTTAGTTTGATTCTATTTTTACAGTTCATTTCAGAAAATATAAGATTAGCTTTTGAACTATTGGGATTGTCGATTATATGTTTAGCATTTTCTGGTGTAAGTATACAAATAACTAGACTAATAAATGAAGATATGTATACTTTAAAAGAAAAAAGAATGCGGAAGTTGATACAAAGAAAAACTAAATACTATGACAAAAATATTACTAAATATATTTTTTGAAAATAAATTAAAGTTGCAAATTATATTTAAGATTATGCAGCAAGAAACTTAAGCTGAAAGAAGAGGAAAATTTATGAAACTTGTAGAGTTGCAAATTAAGAATTTTGGCTGTATTGATGAAAAAGGAGTTACTATTAAAATAGATAATATTGTTGTTTTAATAGGGCCTAATAATGTTGGAAAAACAACGGTGTTAAAGGCATATGAAGCATTTAGAAATTCTAGCGCAGCACAACCATTGGAAAATTTTTTTCAGCACAGTGAAGAGAATCCTATTGAGATTATAGGTATATTTGGTGAAATAAGCGAAGAGGATAAAACTCAAATAGGTACAAAGTGGATATATTCAGACGAAGATAATGAAAATGTAATTAAATATAAGTGGGTGTGGGAAAAAAGTGAAGAGAAGGGTAAGAAGTTTTCTTGGAATAATGAAAGCGCAGAGTGGAATGAAGGCGGGATGGGAGGATGGGATAGTAAAATTGCAAGTTGTATACCGTTGCCATTAAAAGTAAATCCATTTGATGATTCGGAGCAATTAGAAAAGCAGATTGTTGATTTGCTGACAACCGCAGTAAAAGAAAATATAAGTCTGAAGTGTCAAAAATGATTGAGCAAATAAATGATTTAGCCAAAGATGTAAAGAAAGAAATTAGTGAGGAATTAGAACAGACCACAGGTAAATTACAGGAAAATTTAAATGAGATTTTCCCAGGCAACATAATTGATATTGAGCCGCAGGCAGGAAAATTTGATGTGGATAAAATATTAGCAACAGGTACGCATTTGCAAATTGCTAGTTATGATGGAAAATATTATCCGTTAGCAAATCAAGGGAGTGGTTTGCAAAGGGCATTTTTATGGTCGGCAATTGAGGCGTTAGCAGATTCGGGAAAGATGAAAAGTGGGAGGAATGCTATAAAAAATGAAGAGCCGAAGATTCTATTGGTAGAAGAACCTGAATCGTTTTTGCATCCACCAGCAATCAGAGCAGCAAGGGAAGCGTTATATAAAATTGCAGAATTAGAAAATTGGCAAGTTATGATTACAACGCATTCTCCTATTTTTATAGATGTTTCTAAACCGCATACAACAATTATAAGAGTGGAAAAAAATGAAGGAAATGCAACTAAAACATTTTCAACAGAAGAAGCAGATTTTTCCGAGGATGAAAGAGAAAGATTACAGATGATAAGAAATTGCCACCCTACTATTAATGAATTCTTTTTTGCGAATAAAGTTATTTTAATAGAAGGTGATACAGAACAAGCGGCTTTAACGCTGGTTAAGAAAGAGGATGTTTCAGTCTTGAACTGTAGAGGAAAAGCTAATATTCCAATGTTTGAAAAAATACTTAATCATTTTGGCATGAGTTATATAGCAATGCATGATCTGGATACTCCTAAAGTTAAAAGAAAAGATAATTGGATAAAGAATCCAATGTGGTCTATAAATGAAAAAATATATTTAGAGGCACAAAAAGGAAAGAATAATAAAGTAATTGTGAATATTCCTGACTTTGAAGGACAATTTTTTGGATATTTACAGAAAGGGGATAAGCCGTATAATGCTATTTGTGAATTGCAGAAACCTGAGAAGGAGGATGCTTTAACAGAATTGGAAAGTATTGCAAATGGCAATTTGAGTGATCACTATGAACGAGAGGTTTATTCCACAGATGCCTATAGAAATTTTGGCTTGGGCTACTGTGGGGAAAATAATATAGATACAGTTGATAAGTGGGATTTTAATTTTGAAGAATAGAAAGAAGATGCGTACAAGGCTTTAGGATTACATCAATTTCAGATGAGTTTGCGGAGTATGCATTGGATTTAGCTACGACAAATATTGTGTTGTTGGTGGGGATATATAAGAGGGGGAAGGGAGGTGAAAGTTTGGTGTAATAGATAAAGGAATTGGAACTGTAAAAGTATCGTTATAATTTATAAGGGCGTAAGGAAATATTGGCTGAAATAATGAGACTTCTGCGGTTAAAACGGCAATAAATACCAAGTTTAAAATGTTTTATTTAATTAATGATTAATTTGGCAATAGTTATTAAGTGAAAAATGGCACGAAAAGATGGAAAACTGAATTACAAAATATTAAAGAGAATAATATAATAGGCATTTGCGAAATTCAAAATGCTGTTGATGTGGATGATTATTTTGTTTTCTAACGAAGCTATAGGCTTTACGAAAGATAGAATAAGGATAATTATTGAAAATCAAGTGATTCGGTAAAGTTATATAAATTTCCACATGTATCGGGAAGCGTAGGACACGGGCAATTTTGAGGGGGAGGTTGACTTACTACAATCAAAAAGCCAGTATTTTTAACGATTTTAGAGTTCCGCAAACAATTAAATAATTTAATTCTGAAAGGAGATTTATATGACAACTGTTTTAGATGAAAACATGGAGGACACAAAGGAAAAATTTGATTCTATTTTGCAAAAGGTAAGTTTAAAAGAGTATTTAAAAGCGGATCCACAACAGGCTGGGGAAAAATCGGAATTAACACATGCGATGACATATGATTTCTTTCTTAAAAACTTCTGTTGGACAGACGAAAATATCGACAAGTTAATAGAAGATTATAAGTATAAAATCGAGAATGAAAATAAGAAAAATGTGGTATTACATGGATATGAAGGGTGTGGTAAAACTACATTCATAAATTATTGGATGAATAAAGAAAAGAATCGTCATGTAGTTCTTGAATTTGATAAGTATATTAGAAGCGGGGACGAACTTTTAGCAACGATTGTTGGAAATATATTTTGTGAATTAAATAAAGATGTATACGAAAATCATGCTATAATTATACGTAAAATTTGCGAAATTTTTACTACAGAGGCAAATTTACGATGCATGGCAGAAAATGATATAAAAAATAATTTTATATATATGTTTGATAAATTTAAATACGTTATACAATTGGTTGATAAAAATGACAGGAAAGAAATTGATCATTATATGCTTTATGATATAAAAAATTTTATGACCGAAAATTATCAAATTTCAGAGTTACTGTTATTTATGCTCATTTGGGATATATGTAATAAGCGTATAAATAATTTAAGTAAAGTCTGCTATTTTGTGTTTGAAAATTTAGATACTCTTTATGAATCAATTGGATTGCAAAATTTGGTGACAGAAGTTGGCATATTTAGAAATAATGCGGAAACTCTTTTTATGGAAATAAAAGTAGATAATAATACTATATGTAATCCGACGAAAGAGTATGTCTGTATTTTTGTTATGAGAGATACAACAAAAGCTGTTTTTAATGAGCATATGAATAGTCAAAAGGTAAGTTTATATATACCCAAAAAATCAATGACTTTTAATTGCCGAATAGATCATGTTATACATAAAAAGGCACAATATCTTGAAAAATTAAGAGATAATTATCCTGAAAAATTTAATGAAAATTGTGAAAAACTATTAGAAGGTATACATCGTATAGAAAAAATATTAAACGATGATTATGTGACAGACACGATGTTTACTTTGTTTAATAATAATTTTAGAAAGGAATTTGAAATTTTATCAGATATTAATGTTGATAAAGATGAGATTTACGATACATATATAAATTTATGCAATATTAACAATAAGTATAAATGGCCTAGATATGCTTCTAGATGTATTTTGTTTAGAAATATTTTTGATTTATTAAATGAGGAGGGCTTTTTTACTACCTTAAAGCGAACAGATTACGGAAAAGACAAAGGAAACAAAAGATATGCAATAAATTTATCGCGACTTATTCTATTGTATTTGCAAAATTCATATAATAAAGTAACAGAACAGAAAAGTAGAGAATGGGAATTTATATCTATTGAAATATTAGCTAGGGATATGCTAAAAATTTGTGATGATGAGAACGAAATTGTAAAGGCTTTATGGGAAATGTACGAATTCCGAAAGAGAAATAATTGGAATCATTTAATTACTTTTGATTTATTGCATCATGTATCAAAAGAATCTATTTTAAAGCAAATACAGGCAGTTAAAACAGGACAATACGAAGGAATTGAATTTGGAAAAATAAGAATTACACTAGCAGGTGAAACATATATTGAAAAAGTATTAACACATTTTGAATATTTTGTAGCAAGAACTAATATTACTGATATGCCGTCCTTGTTTATTTGGGAAATTACGGATATACTAAATCTTTCTACACTGAATAATTATTTAGATATTGGTAAAAGCGAAATTACAGGTTGCTGCAAACGTTTAATGTGTTTTAACGAAGAGGTTCTATCAAATATTTCAGATTATGTAAATGAGAATTTCCTAAAGAGCAAGTTTGCGCATAGGAAATATTATGAAGATGGAAGTTTTCGAGCGATGTATCATTGTGAAAGAATTGTGCATTCACAGATTAATTATCTCGATGCTTTTAGGATGTATGTATTCTATAAAATTGATAATAGTTCGTTAAGGAATCTGCATGGAATAAATATTACGAAGTTAGTAGAAAGTAGAGAGAAAGAATCCTCTTGTTTGTTGCAACAATGTAAAATAGAAGGGGAGAAAAGCTATATAATTATTTCAGATGGTAATATTAATGGAATTAAGTGTATTGGCAAGAGAGATAGACAATATGAAACTATAAAACTCCGTGCTGATGAATTAAGAAAATATCTTAAAATTGCGATGAATATAAAAGTGATAAAGGATATTGAAAGCTATATTATGATGTTTGGAATAGAAAACATTGAGGAACGCTGTACTGCTATTTCTGATGATACGAAGTTTCTTGTTAATTGCTATGAGGCATGTATTGCTAGCATTAAGAGATGTAATTATGAAGAATTTGATTTAGAAATAGATCGGACGAATGGAAGAAAAATATTAGGAGATGCATTTTAGGGGGAAGTAAAATTAATGGATACTATTTTATCTGTTCTTACATCGGGCGGGGTTACAGCGGTTACAATAGTTGCGGCTTGTAAATGGATAACTAAACGAATCATAGACGGAGCAATTTCTTCTTATAATGAGCGAAATTTGGCAAATTATAATAGCATATTAGAACGTCAGAATAAAATTATTGAATCTGATTTAAATTTCAAGAGGCATATTTGGGAAAGTCAGTATAATACTGAATTTGAGAATTATCTTAATATTTGGGCAGCGTTGCAGGAATACATAGAAGCGACTTTGCATTTGAAAAATTTAGATAATGCTCCAGCTTATGACTATGGAAAACAGGAAGAGAAAAATAATTTGCAAAAAGAAAAATGGGAGAAGAGTGAATGTAGTTTTGAAAGTTTATTTATAGGTAAAGCTCCATTTTATCAAAAGAGACATTATGAAAAATTTGCTGAGTTAGATGTTGCTTGCAAAGAACTATATGAGTATTATAAGGGAAAACGGTTTAATGTGCAAGTAGATGAAATGGCTGTAAAAAAATATACTGAGAATATTTTAGCGCTTAATGATGAAATTTTGGATGAGCTACGTACATATTTACAGTCTCTCAAAAGTCTTCCGACTGAGAAAAGCAATAATTGAATTCCTTTAAAATTAAATTTCATAATTATTTAGGTAAAAGCAAAACCATATAAAAGACTTTTATATGGTTTTGTTTTTTAATATGTTACCTTCGAGAATTCGTAAGCATAAAATCTTCTGCCTCGAATTTTAAAGGGGCATGAGAATGGAGCAAATTATACATCAGCTTTGGTTTACGAACAGGATGTAAATGTCAAATTGTACGTTTAAGTTATGTTTTCTTTATGTCTTGTTTTAGGGAGTATTAAAAATTCTATATCAAATGTATAGTGCAAAAGTTAGAAATATATTTCAATGATAAAATCTATATTAATATCAGATGGGATTCCAAATGACATAATTCTATTAAAATCAGAAATGAACAAAGAATTATAAATCATCTGAATAAAACCATTCAGATGAAGATAATTATGCAGAAAACTAAAAAATCTTTGAACCACTGATAAAATAAGGTTTTCTAAATGTTTAAAATAAATAAAAAAACAGATAGCATCCGTTATTATGATTCAATAAATAAAATACATATATTTATTTTTCTTATTTGGTTTTAATTGCTATCACTTTATGTATAATTCAATGTTTTATAACACATTTCAAAGATGCAGTCCAAAAGAAGGGAGGATGAATCGAATGGATAACATGAAATGGAAAAAGATAATCATAAAAGATAAGTTCCAGACGGAAAACGGAACAGTACATAATATCCAGAGGATTTATGTAGCGCTCTGCAATACAGAAACAGGGGAATATCTGATCTCCCCATTCTCAGATTTCTTAAATGAATTTGCAGGCAGGAAGCCAGTCACAGTTTCTCTTGCAGCAGACATCATAACAAGATTTTTAAATTATGCCATTTTTCACAAGAACAGGACCATAGATACCCTGACGATCCAGGATGGGATAGATTATTTAAATTCCATCACGGAAACGGCACAAAAGAAGACACAGAGCGAGTATGCCCACTACTTAACGAGGTTTTATGCTTTTCTCGATAAAAAAGAAGCACTGAAAGCTGTCCCAAAAGAAGAATTAGAATATTCCACCGATCAAGAGGGACACAGGGTACTGGAAAACCCATTTACAGGCAGATTCATTGAAGGGGAGAGAAAGGATGCGGAGCTGATCCACAACATTGAACCAGAATATCTCTACACATTTATAAAGACAGCAATGGATGAAGTGCCAGACATTGCATTAGGCGTGTTCCTACAGTGCTTTGGGGGACTTCGGAAATCAGAAGTTATTTCCCTTGAATATAAAAATATCTCGATAACGACTGTGGGAGATAAGAAGTCCATGCAGCTTACCCTAAAAGACAAAGATTTAAGGGAAGATGTATCCACCGCGTTTCTCGCGCACTGCAAGAAGAACAGGATACAGACAGTACTGCCAGCTTATGACAGCCTGCTGTGGGAACTGTTTGATAAGCATAAGGAGAGATATAAAAAAGAAGGGTGTTCCGCTGTGTTTGTGGATGCAGACGGAAGGGCGATGACAGATGCAGTCTATTATAAGAGGTTTTCCATCCTGAAAGAGAGATTCATAGAAAGACTCAGAAATTCTGACAATTTCGATGCAAAAAGCTATGCGGTATATCTGAGCACCTATAAATGGTCCACCCACTTATGCAGGGGGATATTCAGCAATCTCATCGCACAGGGGACAGATAATATCATGGAGATCGCGGCGTGGAGAGGTGATAAGAACTTATCATCAGCGCTCAGTTATCTTACGGATAGGAAACAGATGGATGAGAATGCCCTCCATATATTGAATGAGCTTTATAAGGAGGAGATTGGTTGATATGCAGAAGCCGACATTTACGGAGATCAGGCACAGATACAAAGAAAAGTATAAAAAGAGACTGGGTGCAGCAGATGCTGTGTTAGAAAAGAAACTGGAAGAATACAGGGTCTATCAGGGCGGGCAGGACTGTTTTGGTGAAGGGCAGGATGCACAGGCAGAATGTGAAAAGTTTGTAGATTTTTTGATGTTGCAGTATAACGCCCTCCATGAAAAACAGGTACAAGAAAAATATGACCTTCTGGTAAAGACACTTCCCAAGGACTATCAGGAAAGATTTCCAGATACGATCAGACGGTACGCTGGATATACGAGGTATCTTATCAATAAAAGAAAAAATCTGAAAAGGCATATGGCAAACCATTTTAAGGCTTTAAAGACAATGCTTTCTTTAATGGATAAGGAGATAGCGGAGTATTCCGATGAAGAACTGGTTGAACTGATCAGGGATAACAGCTTTACTACTGCTGCAAGACAGTATGCGGTCTGGTTTTTAACATATATCTATAACCAAAAGCCTGAGCAGCTTAAGTTTACTCTGGAGATGAGTATGCTCAGGAGGGAAACGGTAAGAGGGGAAGCAGACTTTTATACCACCGAAGAATGGGCTTCCTTTGCGGCTGTGTTCTTTGATATTGACAGGCATATAGAAAAAGCCTTTGCAGACTGTTTTTATGCAAGGTCGTGGCTGTATGCCCTGCTCCATATGTCGCTCGCATGGAGAAAGTCGGATGTGCTGCATATCCCCGCATTGGAAAACCTGATCGATGTTTCTGAATATACTTTGGAGTGGTTTGAAGAGAATGCTTTTTCCATAGCAGATGCACAGCAGGTCATAAACCAAGTGAAACTGGCAGCGGAACAGTACCATACACAGAAGACAGGTGCAAAGAAACATTTCAATATCCCGCAGGCAGCACTTCTTCCAACGGCAATAGCCTTGATTATCTGCGAACAGTGGAGAAGAAAAAAGGGACAGGCTGTGCTGTTTGAAAGATTCTATGCGGATACCAAGAAAATGACGGAACTGTTTGGACTGGAAACGGACTTCCTAAGTATGAAAGCGAACAGGACACTTCTCTCCATGTTCAATGAAACAGCGGGTGGGATGGCTGGATTATCTGGAAAAGCAGGAACACTCACTTCCTATATGCGCTCGCATAAGACTTCCAAAATGGGAAATGCCAATATCACAAAGGTATATCTGCGCTCTACTTACAATGAGAATGAATCTGTATGTATGGGGAAACAGAGCATAGACAGGGGATTTTTCGGATGGCTGTATGACAGGCTGCTCGACTTGGCTGATAACAAGCAGCGGACATTTAAAGAAAATACAGGGCTGATCGTCCAGATGAAAGAAGCGCTTCCTGCAAGGAACGTGGAAAGCATTTCAGGGGCATTGTATGGCACCATAAAAGAAAGGGAAATGCTGCTTAACGAGATCTATTCGTGGCAGGAGGATGAGATAAAGGAGAAAACGGAACTCCTTTTTTCTGGAAAACTGATGAGCAGGACTGAGGATGTCTCCTGCCTGATGAACGGCAGGTGCCCCTATCCAACAGAGGATAAATGTATGCTGTGCAAATATTCCATCCCCACAACCTTTTCGCTGGCAATGGCAGGGGATGAACTGAAAAGACTTTTGACAGAGTTTGGGAGAACAAATGCGGAAGATGTGATTGACAGAATCAATCTTACCTATCAGATCGGGAAGCTGATCATGGTTTTAAAAGAAGCCATAGACAGATTTGGGTATGAATACATAGAGACTTATATTGACTATAAAGAGATAAACGAACTGATCAAGAAAGAGACACCTAACATGATATTTTTGGAGGAGATACAGAATGATAGAAAATAGAAGCAATGTAAAGAAACAGGGGATGACTGTGAGGGCGTATGTCGGGGAGAACAGGTCGTCATATCTGGTCATCAAATATAAGATGAACAATGTGGATGAGGAAACCTATATAGAGATGTTTCATGAACTGAAAAGAACAGGAGCATTTCTCAACGATTCCTATGATGATGACCTCTGGATATGCTTTGAAGATAAAGACAGTCCGACAAGGAGACTATCTTTCTCCTTTTTGGAAGCGCATCCTCAGATGGAGAAAGCAGTAAAGAATTATCTGCTGGTAAAGCTGTATGTGCAGAAATGCAGGCTGCTCACTGTGACAAAAAGGCTGCTGCATATAAAGCACTTTATGGAAGATACAGATTTCGTTAACCCTGATCATGTGAAGGATTATCAGATGCTTATAGGAACATGGAATGGAAACAAAAAACGGGAGGCGATTGCAATAAAAGAATTTCTGGAGTTTTCCAATCTTGACCATGCAGGGCTGTATTATGATCTGGTAAAAAATATCAAGAAAGCAGAGAACAATTACAGGGAGCTTCCAGATTTTCAGGGCGTCCTTATCTTTGACTATATCATAAACGACTATTGGGAGAAGATAAAGGATTCAGAGGATAGATACAGACTGTTCCCTGTCATCTTATGGTGGAAACTTACGACAGCCATCCCCACAAGGCCTGTCGAGTTTTACAATTTAAAGAGGGACTGCATTTATGAAAGAAATGGAAGGTACTTCTTTAAGATTGAAAGATTAAAGACAGAACTTGGCAAAAAGTTAGCGGTAAGCGATATTGTCACGGATTTTGAGATCAATGAGGAACTATACTTCCTGATCCGTGACTATGTGGATTATTGTAACGGGATTGATGACTGCATCTATCTGATCTCGCCGCCGACCTGTGACATGATTTACAGAAATAAAGTCTTAAATACAAGACAGAAATTCATCACTGAAAAAATGAATATCTATTACCATGCCTTCCAGAAGGAAGTTGTGGAAGGGCAGTACCACTATAAAATGGTCAGAAGCCGTATGACTAAAGACAGGGAGCTTCCTTATATCTATTATGGCGATACAAGGCATCTGGCGATCATGAATATGATGCTGCAGGGAGTAAACCCCATATACATAGCACAGATCGCAGGGCATCACACGCTCGATGCACAGGTGGGATATTATTCACATCTGGAAACAATCACTACGGCAAAGAGTTACATCTTAAACCAGTTTATGAAGGGAAATAACCTGTTGAAAAGGCTTTCCAATGATGTCAATATGGGAGAAAAGGTTATCGAGAAGGAACTTTTGGGAGCTGATTATTTTGCCCTGCCCAAAGTTGCAAAGGGGCAGGGAAGATGCAGTTCCAAGAATATCCCTTATGAATGCAACCATAAATCCTGTCTTTTCTGTAAATATTTCTTTCCAGAAAACGTGTCGGAAGACCTGCTTACCTACTATAAAGAAGAAAATGACAGGAATATGGCGTTTGTCAAAAAGTCACTGCAGAGCCTGATCGGGCAGATAGACCTAAGAGACGATGCAGAATTACAGCAGAATGCTTTACAGCTTAGTGTTTTATTAAATCAGAAGATAGTGTTAGATTCATACCAATATAAGGAGGAAAATAGATGAAAAACAATAAAGGCGGCAGGCCCGCAGGCTATACAAAAGAGCAGTTATTGGAGATACTGCTGCAGTACACAAAAGAACATCCCGACCAGACGATAAGGCTGTTTGAACTGGAGGCAGCCACAGGGATCAAAAGACATGTCTGGACTTACAATATGAAAGAGGAAATAGACAGGATCAACAGGGAGATACAGAAGGTAGAGACTGCACGCACAGGTATCTCGCTCCCGTCAGCGGAGCAGATACTGACTTCCTGCAAGGGCAATGAAGAGAAACTGGCGGTGCAGATACAGACGCTGATCGAGATGGTGCAGGATATGAGCAGGTATCAGGATGCGGCGAAGACAGTCAAGGTGATGCAGAAAGATTATGAAAATAAATTAGACAAGCTTAACTGTATCATTAAAGAGAAAGATAAGAAAATCGAAGAACTGTTCACGCAGATCAACAGGCTTGCCATTGATTCGGAGAATCCAAACATTCGGAAAGAAAAAGGGATCAAGAGTAACATTATCGAATTTACGCCGCAGAATATGAATGAATTTAAGAGCAGGGCAGAAAAACTGCTGCTTTGATTAAAATAATATGTTATTTTATGACATCTTATAAAACAGAAACTACAGAATATAAAACAGAATAAAATATTATGACATAATATGTCACAAATTGAAATAAGTGAACAGGCAGTTGCATTTAAGGTGGCTGCCTCCATATCAAAAGAGAAGGGAGGGTAGATTGCATATGCAGTTTAATATAAAAGATCCGAAGGACAGGGAGAAATTTCTCCTTGAAATCATGTATTACATAATGGATGCGGGATATCTGGAGCAGAAGAAATTCCTGCATATCCCAGAGGAATACGTATCAGCGGGCGGTTATCCGCTCGGCAGGATATGGGCAGGACTAAAGGAAACATATGACCAGAATCTGTTGGCAGAAGAAGAGATAAGGTTTCTGCTAAAGATAAGGATGCAGCTTACGGATTCTCCGCAGAAAGACCTGTGCATATGGCTTGGCAGGGCAGATGAAGTGGAAGCGTATTACAAAGAGCATGGAACCTTGTCTATGCCGAATACAACCTTGTTCTGTGATGGGGTGAGCATGTTCCAGTGGGTGCATTATCAGAAAAAGATGTACAAGAGGGGAGAGCTTTCATCCTACCAGATCGCACGACTGGAAGGAATGGGGATGCAGTGGATCAAGCCAAAGCAAGTGACTGGATGGAATCAGGGGTACAGCTATGCCAAGCAGTATTTTGAGACAAACGGGCATTTGTTTGTTCCAAAGAAATATGTTACGTCTGATGGGTTTGCACTCGGCAAATGGATTGAGGAGCAGAGGGACAGATACCTTGGACTTTCGCAGTATGGGATCAGTGAAGAGAGAATCGATATGCTGGAAGAGATTGGGATGTTCTGGGAAGACATTAAGAATGCGGAATGGGATTGGTTTGTGGGGCTTCTTCGGGAGTGCATCAGGAAAACGGAGAAGCCGTTTGTGATCGGGAGAAGTTATAGATATAAAAACTATGCGCTTGGGGAGAAGGTGAGTGAGGTGATCAGGCAGTATGCGGATGGGAGTTTGACAGAAGAGCAGGAGAGAGATTTGCGTAAGGTTGGGTTTAAGTTTAATAAGCATATTAAGTGAGAAAATGGGAACTGGAGATTTTCAGTTCCTTTTTCATGGAGTGGTTGGAAAGTGACTGAAAAGATAGTACAATGAAAGCAAATATATTGATGAGGGGAGTTGTACAAATGATGGCAGAATTAGATATACTTAAAAGTTTTGGCTTAAAGGTTGCTGAATATTGTATAGATATAGGAAAAGAAAAAATTATAGAAGCAAATAAAAATAGGAAAACTGACGGTCAGAGTATGGAAACCAGAATATATCAGGTAATAGTAAATGCTTTGAATGAATTTCCATACAACAAATATAAGAAGAAAGAGCAGGTATATGACGCTGCGGAAAGTATATTAAAGCAATTCAAGAATGGTGGAGATGACTATAAGGAAAATGTAAGGGCAGGTTTACAGATTATTGCGGCACAGGTTACTATTGAAACATGTGATGATTTTTTGAAAATACTGTACCATGAAATTTGTATGGATAAAAATGATATTTTATATAAGGAAATTATTTTGCTTCAGGGAGGACAAACATTTGAAGCTGTGCGTGAAGGTTTTGATGTGAGCAATAGAAATGATGAAAAGACACATGAGAAATTAGATTATGTGATAGAAGGTATAGATAGTATAGATAAAAAGATAAATGCAATAGTGAACAATGAGGCAAAGGATTACGAAATCCCTATAAAAAATAGAGCAAGGGAATATGCTGATAAATGGGATGAAAATGTATTCTTGAATGATTTTGACGAAGAAGATGAAAATGCTGGTATAAATATAAAGTTGAGGGAGATATATAAAGAAGAATGTTTGCCACATTATATATGGGGATTCAATACCAAATCATCAGATAGATTGAAAAATTATTTGTTGAAATACATAAATAGTGATAAAAAGAAAATGCTACTGATTTTAGGACAGCCAGGTATAGGGAAAAGTACACTGATTACATGGATGATGGCTAACATAGTAGAAAAGGAAGAGGATATTCTTGTGTATCAGTTTGCTTCTGATTTAGGGGGTGTTAATTGGCAGGATGATAATATATTAGACGAGATATTTGCAACTATTGACTTAGAGTACAATATGTTAGAGGGAAAGACATTAATTCTTGATGGTTTTGATGAGATATCTGTGAAGGAGAATAGGGAAAAAATTTTACATAAATTGAATCAAGAATTAGAAAAGAAGAATTATTTGAGGAAATTTTCGCTTATTGTAACATGTAGAGAAAATTATGTAGATAAGGAAACGTTAAAAGAAATTGAGTATATTACATTACAGGCATGGGATGAAACACAGATAAGAAGTTTTTGTGAAACTTATGAAGAAGTAATTATGAACAAAGATTCGGCAAGAATTAATAAAAATTCGGAGATTGAGATTGACAAAATTATTGAAAAGAAAGATATAATGGGGATTCCTCTTATACTGTATATGGTATTGGCATTAGAAGTTGATATTGAAAGAAGTAATTCTATCGTTGATATATATGATCAGATTTTTTTATTAAAAGGAGGAGGCATATATGACAGGGGTTATGACGTAGAACACAGGATTAATGACCCTGAAATCAAAAAACATATACATCATATTTCTCAAAGAATTGCTTTTTGGATGTTTGAAAATAATGCAGATAAAGCAATTATTTCACAAGAAAAATTTGAAGAGATTTGCGAAAATGAGATGGAAGAATCGGACCAAAAAGATGTGGCTATAAAAAGTGATACTTTAATCGGGAATTTTTTCCAATTAAGACATTGTGAAGGAAAAGGAACAGATGAGCTACAGTTTGTGCATCGTTCTATATATGAGTATTTTGTTGCTATATACTTTTATGAATCTATATATAAATTGAAGTCTAAAGAAAAAATTGCAGGGAAATTAGGAGAACTATTAAAATATGGAGAGTTATCCGAGCAGATGCTTGAGTTTATAAAATATAAGTTTGACAGCATGAAAGAATATGATTTATCAGAAGTTACAAGAGAGATTTTTAATATAATGTTACACGATGGTATGACTTACTATTTTATAAAGGAACAAAAAGAACCACTATTAGATATCCTTCATCGGGAATATAATATATTTGTCAATATGCTTGAAATGCTCCATTTGTGGCAAGATAAATTGGAATACATTGATATAAAAATAATGGACTACTTGCAGCATAATCATTCTAATGGACTGAATTTAGGAGGAGTAAATTTAAGAGGAGCATTTTTAAGCATAACATATTTAACCGAAGCAAAATTAAACGGAGCGAATTTAAGAATGGCATTTTTAAACGGAGCAAATTTAAACGGAGCAAATTTAAACGGAGCAAGATTAGGCGGAGCAGGTTTAGTCGAAGCAAATTTAAGAGGAGCAAATTTAAGTGGAGCAGATTTACATGGGGCAAATTTAAGAGGGACAAATTTGAGTGGAACAAATTTAAGCGGAGCATATTTAAACGGAGCAAATTTAAACGGGGCAAATTTAAACGGGGCAAATTTAAGCAAAACCATTTTTGACGCGGAGCAAGTGGATATACTACATGAGAAAATTGACTTGAGCAGGAGCAGAGTGATGTTGTATGAAACAAACGAGATAATAAGCTATCAAGAATATTGTAACAGAAAACAAAAAGATTAAATAAATTTGAAATAGTAATAGTTGTTTTATATTGAGTATTTAATCTGAATCAAAGATGCCCGAACGGGTCGAGCGCATCTCAAATAAAAAATATGGGGGGAGAGTCCAGTGGACTGTCCTCATATTTTTTATGGCCCTGCTCAAGGTCGTCCGCTTGCGGACAAATTGTTTCTGCGAGCAGGAACAATTTCCTTGATAGCGGAGCGTAAAGGGTGAGGCAATCTGTTCATGCTTTGTCCGCGCGCGGGGAAAGCATAGATTGGCGAGACCCGTTTCCTAACGTAGAGCCGTAAGATTAGATTTTATAAGAAAAGGGATTGGAATTACTGGATTAGAAGTTGATACCCTTTTCTTAACATTAAGAAATATTGGTTGTGTAAACATATGGCGGCAAGAATCTATTGCTATTGACATAATATTATGATAATCTTTGTAATCAAAGGGATAGTAATTCATTCGTAGTCAGAAAGGGGAAATATTATGGATGATATTCAAAATGTAATACCTAAAACAGATTATAAAGGTTTGACGGCAGCACTTACTTCGTTAAGTTGTGCTACAGCTAAATTGCGGGTAAACTGGGAAGAAATTGCAGAAAGTATGGCATCACAGCTAGAACCAATATCAAAAATACAGACATTTGATTTCTCATCAGTGAAATCAATACAGAGACAGCTTGAATCCATTCAAAAGATGGGAGTAAGTATATATGACGCTTTTTCGGAAATAGACACAGAAAGTATTACGAGAGTACTCAAGGTGTCAAATCCTTTTGCTAATTATGATTATGATATGATGGCAAAAGCACTACAGAATTCATTTAGAATAGCAAAAGAAAAGAAAGAAAATATTGAGCCAAAAGAGCAAAAAGTAATTTTGGAATCAATTGTTGCTGAGGTGAAAGAGGAATATAATAAAGGTGAAGCAATAATAGATAAAGATTCATCTAAAATAAAAGTAGTAAAAGAGAAAAAGAAACTTACTACAGATGATGTATGGAAGATAATTGAAAGAATCGGAATAATTATATCTATTATTGCAGGTTTAAAAGGCTTATTTGTTGATACGTCAACGAAAATTTATAATTCAGTCTATGAAACAAATAATTATTACATAAATGTATTGAATATAGATGCAGACTATTGGAATATGTTTCAGTATCGAATTGTTAATCGGAATGATGTCATGCCGAGAATTAAACCTGATTGTACATCCAGAGTAATGGGGCATTTATCCGAAGGATGTGTGGTGCAGGTGCTTGATAAGCGTGGAAAATGGGTGCAAATATGTTGGAAAGATGAAGAGGGTAGTGAGTGCTGTGGATGGATTCAAAATTACAAATTGGATGAATTTAAGAACAATCAATTAAAAAGAAAGTAATGATTTGTTGTATAGTTTGTCCCTTTTATCAGAAATGGTAAGAGGGATTTTTTATAGTAAAAAATTGAGCTAGTGCAAAAAAGAATGATATATTTTTGAAATACAGATAGACTTAGAGTGTTTAATTAAAAATAATATAATAGTTCAATATTTTTTGAATAATTTTTAATGACTCATTTATGATGAGAAAGATTATACAACTTTTGCCTGTTGTGGTTAGCAGGGGCTATGGCCATCAGCTATTCTTTAACCACGGTGAAGCAATTCAGCAGGAATAGCTATTAACATAAAAAATATCTCAAAATGAGAAAAGAAAGGAAAAAATAGAAATGAATAAGAATAAAATTTTAACAGCAGTTATGGCTGGAACAATGATGATGGGAAGTGCTCTTCCTGTATGCGCAGCAACAACAGATTATGATCCTATTTCACAGACAGAGGTTGGAGAGGATGGTACATCAAGAGATACAGAGGTCCTGTATACAAGAGCATCTTCCTACTCCGTAGTGATCCCTAAGACTATTGTACTGGATGCGGTTTCTAAGGATTCTGATTATGCAGTAAGAGTATATGGCGATATTTCTTCTGACAAGAAAGTAACAGTAGCTCCTCAGGATGCACTTACAGATATTGAAGGAATCAACTTCTATATGATAGATCAGGCAACAGCAGGAACAAAGAAAGCAAATGTTCAGGCTGATGTAACACAGGACGTTGTTGACTGGACAAGTGCTGAGGTTACTGCGGATACTTCCAAGGATGGTAATGTAGCGGCTCCAACCATTACAGCAGGTAACTGGAAGGGTACATTTAACTTCAATATTGCACTCGCAGATGCAGAGTAATTTTTAACAAAGAATAGAGTTTAAAAAACAGAATGTTTTATATTGATAAAGATAAGGCTTGTGTATGCAGGTCTTATTTTTTTGTAAGAGGCAAAGTTATTCACATTATAATTATAAATTCCTATTTTTTCTTTAAACTATAATAATTCAGTCCACGGAGAGGATATAAATTATATTTTTCGTGTAACTGTATACGATAAAGGCGACAACAAGTAGCAATAGAGGAATTATTTTGTATAAACCAATATTACATAAATGTTTCAATAAACTTTTTTATGTAAGTTCCATAGAAAAGAAGGAGGTAGAGATGAAAAAGAAGAAATTTGTGGGATTAACAGCACTGCTCCCACTGGCATTGTTTAATGTCACAGCATTGCCTGTATATGCGGAAGTCACTGACTTTCAGGAAGCAGATACAAGTACAGAGGAATCCAGTGCTGAATGTGAAGTGATCTATAAGTCAACGTATGATTTCTCAGAAGAAATTCCAAAGTATCCAGAACTTGATGTTACTGCTTCTGGTTATGAAGGCATCTACGATGGAAAATCACATGGAATCACTGTTGACTGTAAGACTGAGGGAGCAACCATTCTGTATAGTACAGATGGAAAAACTTATTCGACAAAGAAACCTGAATACACGAATGTAGGGACATATGTGACATACTATAAAGTCGAAAAAGATGGATATACAGCAACCACGGGTTCTGCAGTCGTAAAGATCAAAGAAGCTGAAATTGAATTTGATGCAGATGATTGTATTGTCTTTTATGATGGGAAGAACCATACCATTGATTTATCCGTAAAAACAGATGGCTGTAAGGTCCTGTACAGTGAAGATGGAATAAATTATTCCTCAAAGAAACCAGAGTACAAAGAGCCAGGTACATATACTGTCTACTACAAAATTATGAGGGACAATTATGCGACTGTGACAGGAAGCAGTACAGTGACCATTAAGCCAAAAGATAATAATGTAAATAACAGCAACCAGAATAATAACAATAAAAACAATGCCAGTCAGAATGGTGGAAGTCAGAATAACAGCAATGTTGATGGAAAAGCAGATAAAGGTATTTCCAGAGTGCAGACAGGAGATGAAAGCAATATCCTGTTTTACAGTTTGGCATTTATAGCCGCTGCCTTTGGCTTGACAAAATTAAAGGGAAGAAAGGAGAAAAGAGAAAAATTATGAATATAAAAAAGAGAATACCCAAGTTCCTATCATTGCTTCTCTGTTTTAGTATGACATTTGGGAATATGATTCCTGCGTATGCAACGGAAAATACCAATAGTGATTCTACAACAGTGATCGATGGTGAAAACATTTCGACAGAAGAAAGAAATCTTGAAGATATAACAGTAACTTATAAACAGGCATCCAGCTTCTTCGTTACGATTCCAAAGACGATCGTATTGGATGGATGGAAACAGTCTACATATGCAGTCAAAGTTTCAGGTGATATTGACGCGGATCAATGTGTTTATGTAGCACCTGTTGATGGGATCACTGATACAGACAGCATTGACTTTTATATGAAAGATCAGGCATCTGAAAATGCGAAAGAGGATGTTGTGGCGAATGTAACACATAATAAGTTTCATTGGAATTCTGCAGAAGTTGCTGAAAATTATAGGCAGGATGATAACATGGTCAGCGCTCCAGATCTGACTGCAGGTGCATGGCGAGGCATTTTCCAGATGGAAATTAAACTGGAGATTCATGTGACACATAAACATAATTATGTGACAACCATCACCAAAGAGCCAACCTGTACGGAAACAGGGGAAAAGACATTTACCTGCGACTGTGGTGACAGCTATACAGAAGAAATACCAGCAAAGGGTCACAACTTTGAAAATGGTGAATGTACTGACTGTCATGAAAAAGATTCTAATCACGAACACAGCTATACAGAAACAATCACCAAAGAACCAACCTGTACAGAGGCAGGAGAAAAAACTTATACCTGTAAATGTGGCGACAGCTATACGGAAGTGATACCCGCAAAGGGACATCATTTTGCAGACGGAGAGTGTACAGATTGTGGTGAAAAAGATCCTGATTACCATAAGCACAGCTATGACGATGGTGTAGTTACCAAAGAACCAACTTGTACGGAAGCAGGCGAGAAAACATATACCTGCGGCTGCGGTGATACTTATACTGAAGAGATACCTGCAACGGGCCACAATTACGAAAATAATATATGTACAGACTGTGGAGAAACAGACCCAAGCCATGTACATCATTATGAACCATATGAGCTTACTATTGAGCCACAGCTTGTCAGCAGTACAAAAGGTGCTTATCCTACTAACTCAGCTAAATATACCAAATGGATGAATAGAGGATCAAAAGATGGTTATAGTGACTTTTATGTAAATAGCATATGTACTGGCGGCAATACAGGATCTCAATTTAATGCTGTGGCTGAGATTGTTTTGCCTGATGATTATGAAGGTGAGTATAATTATAAATACTATTTTACATATACTATGGGTTGTGGCGATAAGGGTGCGGCTGTACGTCTGTTATTAAATGGGAATTTAATACACAGATACAGCCAGTATCAGGTTGTTAGTGCCATAGGGTCTGCAAATACTATTGACACGATTCCCTTACATGCTGGTAAGAATACGATTACTTTACAGGCTCATTTCTATAATGCAGCGGGTAGTGCAAATCCTGATGCAAACCGTTATAACTGGTATGATGTATATTTGGAGAATATTACCTTGTTTGATGGTTCTGAGTACCATATTTGTAATGAATGCGGAAAGAAGGAAGAGCACGTTTTGGGTGAAACAGTCACCAAAGAGGCAACCTGTACGGAAGCAGGAGAAAAGGTGTATACCTGCAGTATCTGTGGAGGCCAGTTTATAGAAGAGATACCTGCAACAGGGCATAACTATGTAGATGGGGTCTGCGATAAATGCGGGGATTTAGATTTGAAATTAACAACAACAACGGTTTTCTCCGCAAGTACTTCGACCAGCACAACAACGGATTCAGGGCATGGACATTATGATCAGGCGATTTTAAACGGTACTTATTCGGAAGAGATCGAGATAACAGAAGATATGGGAGAAAATGATTATCTGCAACTGTATTTTACGGTAACTAGACCCAATAGCGCAATTGCTGCGGCTGATCCTGTAAGTGGTTCTTCCATGCTTCAGAAATATGACGAGGAAACGAATACATGGAAAACAATTTATTCTTACAGTATGTCATATAGCAACCTTACTGATTTTTCCATGCGTAATGCAGAAGGCGGTGGCGGCAATGGAAGGACTGAATGGATTTCCCGAAATTTTCAGTTAGAGAAAGGGAAATATAGGGTATACGGTCAATTCACAGGGAAGAAAAGCTGTGCTTCTTCCGTAGCTCACAATTATTGGTTCTATAGCATTAGAGCTTCCTTATGCCGAATGGAAATAAACAAAGTTACTGAAACACCATATTTGGACGCAATTACTGTAACGCGTCTATAAAAACAAAAAAGAACTTAGAACTCTCATTCTAGGTTCTTTTTTTCTTCTTCATGGAAACCTCTTCTTCCCGCTGCTCTGTAAAGGCTTTTTCTTCTTCGGTGATTTCAAAAGACAGAATATCCTGCGGTTTACAGTGTAAAATCAGGCACAGGTCATTGATTGTGGACGTGGTAATGGACTCTCCGTGTGACATACGGCGGAGCGTGTTGCTGCTGATCCCATAATGGTAGATCAGGGAATATTTTGTGACGCCTCTTTTTTTCATTGTCTCCCAAAAGTTATCGTAGCTGATCATAGGGACACCTCCGATAACTCTATTTTATGTTATATGTAAAATATTAAACATAAGTAAATGATTGCTAGTAGTAAAATATTGCATATATTTTCCTTGAAACGGGGAGGATTTCGTGGTAATATAAGCAATATATTGCATATATCGGAGGGGCTATGAATAGGGAGTCAATGAGGAAGCTCGTGTGCAGGTATGCATATGGGAAAAAGTACGATCCTGACACATTCATAAAGACAGACTGGAACGAAATGTTATATAGGTTTGAACATGAACCAGACGGGATCAGTATCAGGCTTGTTAATGAGAGCAGGGTGAATTTCATCAGACAGGAGCTTGTCCTATTGGAGGAAACGATGGGACTCTTAAAAGAAATGATGCTCCCATTGGAAACGAAGCATGAGAAATGGATGGTCTACCATGATGAGGTATTCCGTTACAGGGATGCAGGGTCCATTGAAGGGAAGCCGATGATGGAAGGTCCAGAAGGAAGGCCTGTGGAAGACTGGTTCGGCTATTTTTATAACAGTCTGATGGAATATAAGGCATATATGGAGAAAGAAATTGGCATAGCGGCTAAGGGGGATATTGGGGAGGAAAACGTTGCAAGGATCTTAGAAAAAAGCAGATATGCAGAGTTTACTGTACATAATGTTGTACTCGATGTAGCAGATGAAGGCGGCAATACCAATGAGATCGATACATTTGTCATCCTGCCTTATGGGGTGGCAGTACTGGAAGTCAAGAACTATGGCGGTGCAGGACAGAGGCTTGTGATAACGGATGAAGATAAGTGGGATCTGTGCGGAAAAAGAAGGACGAAACAGGTGAAAAACCCTGCTTATCAGAACAGCAGGCATGCGAGGGCAACACTGTTGACGCTCAGGAAACTGCTTGGAAGGGATATCCCTATTTTTCCATTGATCGTAATAGGCAATGATCAGGTCAGATTAGAAAAGCACAGCAGACTGGCGGTGAAGAATACAGGTGATCTTGTGGCTTATCTGGACAGCCTGCAAAGTAATGAAAAGTTGTCAGATGAAGAAAGAATAAAGATCAGGAAGTTTCTGGAAAGCGAAGATATAGGTGCAAATGCTTTTACAGTGGTTTCCTATCGGGAGCAGATCAACCATATCAAAGCAATTGTGAAAGAAGTGTTTCCTTCAGTCTGTTTTAATCAGGAGGGGAAAGTGCTCTATTACAGGATGCGGGATAAGGTTTCCTATGGACTGATCGGGATGATAGCAGCCGTTCTCATAGGCGGTGCGTTTATTTTCCATAACCTTGACAGCTTTATGGTACTGCTCTTAGGCGTGTGTCTTGCAATTGTGGCGGTAGCAGGGGGTATCCATATGGGAAAGAAGGTCATGGAAATGGTTAAGGAATAGTGGCGGGGAGATACAAAGGATGGGATGGAAAGATTTATTCCGTAAAAGAGGAACTGTTTCAGGAACAGATCGGATAACAGAAGAAATACAGAGGGTGGATACTTGGGTAATGGCGCAGATGCCTGCCTATGACCTTCATTTTGATGCCACAATCCCGAAGAGTCAACTGAGGGCAAAATACATTACAGTAGAAGAGCAGGCGGAGAGATATAGAAATTATAAAGAGAAATCGGAAGGGTTCATTAGGGAAAATTTCTGTGGCTTTATAGGAAATATGCGCAACCTGTATGAGTTGTATCAATGGACAATAGTGTGCATGACAACGGGGATTCAGATGGTATCCTATGCGCCGAGCAGTATTCTGTCTTCTTATGTGAATTTAAGTGAGGCGGTAAGCTATTTTGATCATGTGGTTGTTAAGTCAGAAGAACTGTGCAAAACCATAGCGTATAACATATGTGAAACTGATTTTCTGGTGACGGGAGTTGTCTTCATGGGAGAACAGGCGGATACAGGACTTGTCCAATATGAGGATGGAATAAAAAAGATACGAGACTGCGGGGAATTGGAACAATGTGAACAACTTTTGAAGATGCTTGCGGAATGCATGAAGTATGCTTCGCATTTATT
>OFGL01000524.1_pt1 | contig 32546 bp, 26 predicted proteins | sample 1521801 | NCBI WGS metagenome assembly OFGL01 (sample SAMEA3504085, study PRJEB24116) | mouse gut metagenome | biome: mouse gut; feature: mouse-associated habitat; material: faeces | place: Denmark | collected 2011 | reverse complement strand
TTGTCATCGGTGCAGCGGCTTATGCTGCCGTTGCGCAGCAGTCTGCGGTATTAGTCGCGCAGCTTGTAGATGTCGACGTCGTGCGCCGCATCGCCGCATACGGTGCGGCATACGCAGAACATCTTGGTAGAGCCCGAAGAGTAGAATTTCAGACCGGCGCCGGACATTTCGGTATTCTCTTGCGTGTTGCGGTGCGCTATGGTCGTGCCCGATCCCGGATCGATATTGAACAGGTAATCTCCTCCCGGATCCTTGTATGTAGATTCGGGTCTGAGATATATGTGCGCATAGTTGCGGCTCGAACTGTTGGGCACCCTGATGTATTTTTCATTATAGGGGCTGTAAAATTCGTATGCCCCGGTAGCCGGATCCTTATGTATGTTCCACGCGAAGATGAGCGTGTTTTCGTCTTTAAGGATGCCTTTGTCGGTTACCGTGACCGGTTCGTGAGTCAGGTAAGATATATCGCTCTTGGACGGAGCGCCGGGAGTGTAGTACGGTGCTTCGGCCGTTACGATCAGGTAAGTGCCGTCGTCGGTTATCTCGTCGGCGCTCGTAACCCGAGTGAAATATTGCTCGGGCGGCAGTTGCGTCGAAGCGGTCAGATCCAGCTCGACGCGCCACAGCGCACGGTCCTCGCGCGAGAGATCCATGGCTCCGTCCGGGAATACGTATGTATCCAGGTCGGTGCGGACGGTTACGGTAACCCCCGTGTATGAGCCTTTCGGAACGACTGCGTATGCGTATCGCGTTTCGCCTTCGTCCAGCGTCGCGATCTTTCCTTCGGGTGCCGTGATGTTTGCCGTTACACTGTTCGACTCGCCGCTGAAAGCAAAGCCCTTGTCCGATGTGGGGTCGACGTGGAAACTGCCGACGATATTCTGGTCGGTCGCAAGGGTAACCGATTTCAGCACCTCGCCGGGCTGCGAACCGTTCTTGACGGCGAAGCGTACCACCGAGGCCATAGTGCAGTATTCGGCGTCGATATTGCCGTCGACGATCTCTGCGCGGGCGTACATGGGCAGCAGGCTGCCGTCGAATCCGCTCTTCTCGCCCGTCTGTGTCGACTCGGCGGCAAGGCTTACCGTGGCCTCTGCAAGCGTCTTGCCGACGTTTTCGGCCACAGGCCACAGTGCGACGATCGTGTTGTCGGATGTCGCATTAGAGGGTATCTCGGCTTTGAATGCGTTTGCTGCGACGACCGCCTTGCGGAACGTGTCGCCTGCAATATCGGTCGCGTAGGCGATATTGTCGCCGTCGCACCATTCGAGGTGCGATACGTCCGAGCCTTCGTATCCTATCGTAGTGCGTGTCTGCGGGACGAGATTGACCGTGACGGTGCGCGTTGCGGGCTGTATGTCGTCGTCTGCCGGTGTGCTGCATGCTGCCAGAGAGAGCATCGCAGCCGGCAATAATTTGTATGTCGATTTCATGTTCGCTTCTTTTTAATGTTTAACCATAATGCGTTCGTTCATTTCTTCCAGGGATCGACTTCGTCATCACCCCAGCTCGTGCCGCCTACGTCGTTATACTCTCTCGCGACGCGGTAGTATATCTTGACATTCTCGGCCACTTCGAGCGCGCTGTATGCTGCGCCTTCGTTGATATGCACAGTTTCGAGTGAAGGATTCTCGGTGGCGAACAGGAAATTCATGGCGGTGTTGCCGCTCAGGTCGAGCGACTTGACGCAGTTGTTGCGAATGTCGACGTAGCGCAGGGAGCGCAGACCGTAGAAACTCTGGTAGGCGAGTTTGTTGTTGTAGATGTGCAGCTCGTCGAGCGATGCGGCGCCCGAAAGATCGAGTCGTTCCAATTGGTTGGAGAATAGCTCGCATGCGACCAATGCGCCGAGACCGCGCATGTCGATGTTAGTCAGCCTGTTGTTGCCCAGATAAATCTCGATCAGATTCTTGTTTACGGTAAGATCGAGACTTTCGAGTTGGTTGTTTTCCAAGTCGATGTAGCGCAGAACGGCGCAATTCCGGCACGCGAACGAGGCTATACGGTTGCCCGCAGCATTGATGTGCAGAATGTCGGGGCATGCCTCGACATCGAGCGATGTCAGTCGGTTGTTGTTGATGGATATCTGCGACAATGCGGTGTTGGTCGACAGGTCGATGCTTTCGATCTGGTTGTTGTTCAGCGACAGGATGGTCAATGCGCCGAGTCCCGAAGTGTCGATGTCGGTTATACGGTTATTGTCCAGCTTTGCGGTTTGGAGCAGCGGGCAGGGGCTGAGATCGATCTGCGCAATGCTATTGCTATTGGCCGACAGTGTCACGAGCTTATGGTTGTTCGATAGGTCGAGACGGTCGATGTTGCCTATGAATGCTATGTCCAGTTCCACCAGCTCGGGACATGCGCTCACGTCTATCGAATGCAGATATGTACTGAATATCGACAGATGTTCCAACTTGGTGCAGTTCGACAGATCGATCGACTCGATGTCGGTGTGGTATGCCTCCAATTTTACCAGTTCGGCGCATCCCGTAAGATTTATGCCCGATAGTTTGGTCTCGTAACACGCCAGATAGGTTAGCTCGGGGCACTTGCTTACGTCGAGGATGCCCGAGAGCTGGTTGGTGCGGCAGCTCAGCTCCCTTAGTTTGGTGCATTTGCTCACATCGAGCGATTTTATGCGGTTGTAGCGGCAGTTCAGCGAACGCATGTTCACGCAGTCCGTTACGTCGAGTTCGGTCAGGATATTGTCGGTCAGGTCGATCTCTTCGAGTGCCGAACAGCCCGTAAGGTCGATCTCTTCGAGCGAGAATATCGACGTATAGCCGTCGTCGGCGATCTTATAGTTGTCGTTGGCCGTAACCGATTTGAGTGCCGTACAACCGCTGAAATCGAGTTTCTCGAATAGGTTGTGGTCGCAGATCACGGTTTCGAGCTGCGTCATGCCGGCGAATGACATCACGCCGTTTATGGTGTTGTAGCGGCAGTTGACCGAGCGCAGGTTTGTCATCTTCTCGATGCCGGTAAGCGAGCTGATGCCCTGATTGCTGCAATCTATTTCGGTTATGGCTTCGGCCTCGGCCAGCGACAGCTTGCCGTCGCGATCTTTGTCGAAGCTGTTTATGCAGTATGCGTTGAATACCAGATCGGGTATATATACGTATTCGCCGTCATCCTCGTGGCCGGCCTGTACGATTTCGATCGGCTGACGCGCATTTGAGCAAACTATATCGAATGCTGTGTTTCGGGACTCGCTGTCTGCGTTTTCCTTTATGTTCACTGTCAGAGTGCAGTCTCCCGCCTTGCCGCTCTGCGGCGCAACGTCGATCCAGTCGTCGGATGCGAGCTCGACAGACCAGTCGAGAGTTGCCTTGAAGGCGATCGTGGCTTGGGATGCCGAGCTCTCGACAGTCAATCGAGATTCTTGTCCTTGGGCAAGAACGATTGCTCCTTTGGGATTTTCGTTCGGATCCTTGTCGCATGAGGCGGCGAATAGCGCCATTGTCGACAGACACAGATAGAGTAGTTTTCTCTTCATAATACATAAGTTTTTTAGAAGTGACACTACAAGGTACATAAATTCCCTCCCCCCATGCAAAATAAATCGGGATGATTTTTTTAGATATTTTTCAACATTTTGTTTTATGCAATTCGCTTTTTAGATTTAGAGGCTTGCAAAATATTTGATTTCGTTGCGGTTGCGTAATCTTTCGTATTGCGTGCAATAGATTATTTTTTTGCATATGCAACTCCCCTTATATGCTGCATATCGGCATTAATATGCAATTATGCAGCATAAACCGAGCTTGCCGCTGCTGCTGCCCAGGTCTTCGGGCATGCCGGGATCGCGGCTTGCGCATTTCGGAAGCGATGTATTCGATAGCGTTTTGGCGCGCAGTTCATGCGGTCTGCATCCTCGCTTGCCGACAGTAGGATATTATGTCTGCAAGCGGTAAAGCGGAGTATGGTCTAACGAAATGCAATGGCGCGTGCGAAGTCGGACATGCTTTTAACCGGGCAGCAGTGCCCGAACGGAAATGTACCTGCTGCCAATCGGCCGATGTCTTTCATGTACGCGATGATAATTGGTAACTAATATTATATCTATATCGGTTTCCTTTTCGTGTTTCGCTTCCTGTTTTTCGATCTTCGTTTTTCTCTCTCTTGTTTCCCGCTTTCCGTTTTTCGATCCTTATTTCGCTCCCCATTCCCCGTTTTCCGCTTCTCCTTTCGGCAGGCTGCCACTCGCGGCGTTACGCTCTGTTTGCAAGTCTGCCCCTTCTCTCCTCTCCCCCCCCTCTTCTCGGGTAGGGCTTCGTGTGAGCCCGGAAGCCGGCGGAAATATATATTATATATAAGTGTTTTATATTTTATGGAGAAGATTGGAGAAGGCTGCCTACTTATGGCAGCCCTCTCCTCTGATCCGATCCGAAAAAAAACTTAGCTCTGTTATTGTCTATTTATTTTGCAAGTATTGAGTGAAACTTATATTTATCCATGTTTTCTTTACGTATTTCAGGGTTCAAATCTATATGGAATGCCATTCTTGAATAATCCGCAACCGGCTCTCCTCCGCCATAAACACCGATACAGCCGCAAAGGTCTCCTTCGAGAATGAGTTTTCCTGATTCTTTGTTATAGTAAACTACCTTTGCCGAGAAAGAGAAGTCGCCGTCCAGTTCATTAAATTTCGTCTCGATCGATTTCGTCTGCGGATTATATTTCCAATCGAAAGAGGTATAAAAGTAATCATCCATATCCGGGGCATTACCTCTACTGCATTTCCGGCATAAACCGTCTTCTGAAAAAATATAGGTCTTGCGCCATACTATGCCCTTCCAACCTTTGGAGGGATCGTCGTAATCATACGATGATGCCACTATTTCTCCATTTTTGTAATCGAAGAGAGATGTTTTAATTACAGTGCCAGATTTTAGATCGCTTAAAAGATCCTGCTCATCGAATCCCGTTTCTGCCTGCGATGCAATAAGATCGTCGATTTCCAAAATCTCGATTTCCATAGGAGTCAGTTGCTCCTGCTCGATATTGTCGCATGCCTGCAATCCTGCCAAGCATATTGCGACCAAAAGTAATAAACGTTTCATGGTATTGTAATGTTATTGGTTGTTATTGTATAGGCAATGTGTATGAAATTATTGTAAACCCAGTATCGTAATCAACCGTATGGCTACCCTCTGTGTCTCCGACAGATGTATCTATATCTTCTGGATCGAGGTGCCTAGTAGTATCGAATAGATTATAGCTATAATAACCGTCGCATGGTCCTCCCCAGCCCATATTGCAGTGAACTTTTCTGACAGGAGTCGAACGCAATAATTCTCGCGATATCTCATCGCCGCGCTGGCTTGAATTCAGATCTTTTGGAGGGGCGTATTTTACAAGCCAGTATCGGATATTGTAAAAATTGATTCCGTCAACTACCCATGCGTGACCGCTTCCATTTTTTGAGCTATATCCCCCCATGTATATAGGCAGACGTCTGTTGCATATCATTTCTTTAATGGTTGACTGTGACGAGCTTTGTAAATTTACCAAGCTGTATCCTATATGTTGGAATAATTTTACTGCTCCCTGATCGGTTGCTCCTGTTCCTCCGTTTTCGGAAATTTCATATTTAGCCCCCAGATAGGTTCCACATTTGTAAACGAATCTTGCGACTTCGGCTCTTGAATTGTAGCTCGGAGTATGCCCGTATTCACAACCGGAAAGCAGCCACCTGTCGAATGAATCGTTTCCTATACTTAGCTTATATGGCTTATTGTTGTTATATATTATTTGGGCAACAGCAATAGGGACACAGCCAGCTAAATTTTGCTCTAAGAAACCGAATCTGTTGTATTGCTTGCCGCACATATCATTGTAAGGTGAGTGCTGATGCCATTTTGTACGCAGCAGCGGAGCCTGACGGGCAACGACGAGGATGTCTTGGTCGGGACCTTCGGTAATATATATGGGGTGCGGTCGGGTAAAGCCTGTCGAATCTCCGGGAGAGGGGAACGTGATCGCTTGCGCCACGGCTTCGTCGGCTATGAGCGTGGCGATGAAACCGCGCAGCTCCTCCTCGGTTTCGCACTCCCCTTCGGTGGGTGCGGCAGCGAAGTCGGCGGGAGAGAGTACGGTTTCGTCGAGTACGGCGAAGACCGATTCCACACGCCGGTCGGCTCCGAGCACGGCGGAGCCGCACCCGTCGGCGAACTCTACCAGATAGAGCAGATCCTCGACATCGGCGGGGCGCTCTTCCGATCTGGTCGCAGGTAACAGATCGTCATAGCCTATGCTCCGCACCGACCTTACCAGCCTGCGTGTGCTGCCTGAGCGGGTCTCATCCCCTTCGTACAGCACGGCCAGCTCTGCGTCGAGATTCTGCAAGGCCTCCTCGACCGTAACGGAGTATGAATCCGCGTCGTTGTACAGCTCCGGCTGCTGCGGTAGAGGGGTGTACTCGCGGGTACATGCTGCCGACAACAACAATATCGACATTAGTCGGAAATGGAGGTTGGATAGCTGTCTCATAGGCTAAAATATTAGATTGTAATTTGGCGTTTCCTGTATGTTCTTATGCAAATATATGTCCAATTTTCTATAAATCAAAATAAAATGCGGATTATTTTGCAGAATTTCGATTTGCATCATCATTGATTATCCGATAATTATAGGGTTGCCATTTTTAACTTTGTTTGTAAATACGCCTCGTCGGCTACGATGTTTAATCTTTCGCCAGCCTGCGGGTAACGGATTGAAATGCTGCGCCATGTGTGCGTACAATAAAAAAGCCGCCCGGCATTCGCCGAACGGCCCTCAACGCGTGAAGTCGAGGATTTGTTATTCTTTGCCTTCGAAGAAGTACGGCGCGTAGGGATACCCGCATGCGTCGTAGAAGCGTCTCAGCACCTCCATGCGCTCGCGAAGCGTCGCGGCATCGCGGCGGTCGGCAGCCCACTGCACTTCGCATATCGCGGCCAGTCGCGGCAGCAGCATCCTTTGCAGATGATCGAAGTCGGCGATATATTCTGTCCACATATTGCACTGTACACCGAGGATGTGTCTTCTCTCGTCCGCTTCGAGCTTATCGTATGGGTCGAACGCATATACCTTTTCGACGGGCACGTGGCGGCCTATGGCAAGCGGCTCGCCGACGCGCTCGCGCGTCTGGTAGCTGTCGAAGTAGCAGTGCGAGCTGGGTGTCATGATGACGTCGTTGCCGCGCTTGGCAGCCGCTATGCCGCCTTTGGCGCCGCGCCACGACATGATGTTGGCCGTTTGCGATATGCCGCAGCCGAGGATCTCGTCCCAGCCTATCATCTTGCGACCGTGCGCCATAAGCCATTTTTCGATGCGGTTGACCAGATAACCCTGCAAGCCGTCTTCGCCGTCCAGCCCATGCTCGCTGATAAATGCCTGACAGTGTTCGCACTCTTTCCAGCGGTCGCGCGGACTCTCGTCGCCACCTATATGTATATACTCCGACGGGAAGAGCTCGATGACCTCCGTGAGCACGTTTTCGAGGAACTCGTATGTCGTCTCGCGTCCGGCACACATCACTTCGGGCGTGATGCCCCAGCGCGTCCACACCTCGTAGGGATAGTCCGCTCCGCGGCAGCCGAGCCACGGGTATGCCGCCATGGCGGCCAGTGCATGGCCCGGCATCTCGATCTCGGGAATGACGGTTATGTATCTGGCTGCGGCGTAGTCTATGACTTCGCGTATCTGCTCCTTGGTATAGAATCCTCCGTGCGGCGTGCCGTCGTACCGGTCGGAGTTGCTGCCGTGGCCTACGAGCGTCTGTTTGCGCGTGCCGCCTTTGACGGTCAGCTCGGGGTAGCGCTCGATCTCGATGCGCCAGCCCTGATCGTCAGTCAGGTGCCAGTGGAAGCGGTTGAGCTTGTGTGCGGCCAAGATATCTATATAGCGCTTGACCTGCTCGACCGTAAAGAAATGGCGGCATACGTCGAGCATTGCGCCGCGATATGCGAATGCGGGTTCGTCGGCTATGAAGCAGCACGGCACCCGGCCGTTTCCCGTCACGATCATCTGGCGCAGAGTCTGCAAGCCGTAGTATACGCCCGCCTCGGAGCCGCCCGTTATGGTTATCTCGCGTGGCGTGACGGTCATTTCATACCCTTCGGCCGCTATGCACGGGTCCTCGCGTAACTTGATGCCCTTGCCGTGCCGCGCGATCTTCATCGGGCGTTTGGCCTCTGGAAAGAATACGCGCATATCCTCCGAGAAACGCTCTGCCGGTGCCGTCGTACTCACTTCGGCCACGATCGCAGTCGATGCCGTCACTACGTACTCTCCGTCGGCCGTCTCGATATATTGCGGTCTGGGAAAGACGTTTGTCTGTGCTGTGGTGGCGCCGGCAATACCCAGTATGGCCAGAAGCGCCGTAAAGAGACTCTTTTTCATACTTGCAAATATAACCGTTTCGGCCGATAAAAGCAAGTGCGGATCACGATATGCGACATGACGGACATAATCCTTTCAGCCGGCGAGGCCGGCCGGGCGTAAAATGTGACCGATATAAAAAAGGACTGCCCGGATTTACCTGGGCAGTCCTGTGAAGTGTTCGAGGCCGTATCCGGCCGGGCGTCAATGCTCGGCACGCAGTTCGCGGGCTCGACGATGAACATCGTACAGACGGTAGGAGAGCGCTATCTCCGACAGCCCGAATATGATGAATGCCATGCCGATGAACAATACTACGATATCGACTCCGAACGATTGAGGGCGCCACAACACGCATAAGGAGATGGCGATCATCAGCACTGCGCCGAAAATAACCCACCCCGCGTCGCGGACGTTGTAACTCCTCAAATCGATTCCGTGCGCCAGCATCGACACTCCTCGGTAGAGTATCCATGCGCCGAGCAGCACGGGCAGCATAGCCGCCGAGAGCGCTATGTTGAACATCAGCACGATGCCGACTATGATATCTATCACTCCCGCTGCGATGATCCATCCGCGTCGTACTATCACATTGCGCGACGAAAGGCTCACTGTGAGCATCATCACGCCGCTTACGAATATCGCTATGCCCAGCCACAGCGAAAATGCGAAGTAGCTCGACGCTGGGTTTATCAGTACGATTATGCCGACAGCCGTCGACAGCAGTCCCGTAAGCAGAACGAGCCACCAGCGGCGAATCGCATACTCGGCCTTTTCATAAGTTTCGTTGTTCATAATTACAGTTTTTACGAATTTTCGTTTTGCCGGTTCAAAAAACATGCAAAACATCTCCGGCTGCTGCGTGAGGCGCGCGACTATGGCTAATGCGAGCCGCCGACCGTAACGGTGCTGCGGCCATAACGGTCGTGCCGCGGATTTGTCGGTAGCGGCGCGCAGCCGCCTCCCGAAGTGAATTGCCGCTTCTGCACTGCGGCGTTATAATATGTCTTCGGCGTGGACAACTATGTCCGCGTTTGATTATATTTGCTCCCGAAATGATTCGAGCTATGAAGACGAGTTTCAAGGGTTATCTTCTCGGTGCCGTCGCGGCCGTATCGTACGGTACCAATCCGCTGTTCGCATTGCCGCTCTACGATATGGGCATGGATGCGGATTCTATGCTGCTGTTCCGTTATCTGCTGGCATTGCCTATGCTGTGGGCGCTCGTTCGGCTCGGCGGCGGCTCGCTGAGCGTGCGTCGAGACCGGCTGCCCGGGCTTGCCGCCATGGGGCTTCTGGCGTCGTTATCGTCGCTGACGCTGTTCGAGAGTTTCCGCTACATGGATGCCGGCATAGCCTCTACGATGCTGTTCGTCTATCCCGTTATGGTCGCGGCGATAATGGCGCTGCGCTACGGCGAGCGAATATCGCCGCTCTCGGTGCTGTGTCTGGCTGCCTCCGTGGGCGGCATAGTGCTGCTCTGCCGCAGCGGCGACGGCCTTCCGCTGAGCCTGCACGGCACGCTGCTGGTCATGGTGTCGGCACTGGCCTATGCGCTATATATTGTCGGTGTCAACAAATCGCGCGTCGGAGCTATTCCTCCGCAGAAGATGACGTTCTACGTGCTGTCGTTCGGCCTTCTGCTCTTTGCCGTCAGGTCGTTCGCCGGCGGCGGTGTCGTGATGCCGCACGGAGCCGCGATGTGGGGCAATCTGCTGGGACTCGCGCTCTTTCCGACGACACTGTCGTTCGTCTGCATCTCGCGTGCGATACGCTGTATCGGCTCCACGCCGACAGCCGTGCTGGGTGCGTTGGAGCCTCTGACGGCGATCGTGGTCGGCATATTCGTCTTCGGCGAGAGCATGACGCCGCGCATAGCCTGCGGCATAATGCTGATCCTTGCCGCCGTTACGGCACTGGTCGCCCGCGATGCGATCTCGGCTTACCTCTCGCGGCTGCTTGGCCGTCTGACGCATGCCTTCTCGCACGGGCATGCCGAGTGAGCCTGCTGCCGCCACAAGCTCTTCGTATGCTTTTGCCTGCTGCCCGCTTCGTCCGGAGCGCAGGGTGCAACCTGTTTTTTTATGCCTATTCTGCCGGCTCTGCCAGCCGTTGAGCTGGATTGATTGCCGTTTTCGGAGGAATCGGGTATGCCGGATACGATTTAAGTCGCGAAAAATTTGGAGGATTCAAAATTCTTGATTACTTTTGCACACTCCCTTTCGAGGGGGCATTGCGAATGCTGTTGTAGCTCAGTGGTAGAGCACTTCCTTGGTAAGGAAGAGGTCGTGAGTTCAAGCCTCATCAACAGCTCATAAGTACGGAGGTCGTCTTTTCGAAGATGACCTCTTTCCTTTTGTGCTCCGCCAATGCCCCGCTCTTGGTATCCCCTCGTTATATAAAACCGGGGATTTTTCTGCGCAGGCTATTTTCTTTACTTGAATATATTTTAAGGTTAAATAGGTGTATTACATGATGTTGTAATGTCGATTATCGTTTGTTGGGATCTGCGATTCTTTAAAATTTCTTTAAAGAGTTTTAAAAACTTTAAAGAAATTTCAACTTTTTCACTACATTTGCAATGCTCCAAGCCGAGATGATTATGATAGAGTGTCCACCCAAAATCAGAAAAGAGGATTTCGACAAGGCGTTGCGCCTTAGTTCCAATGCGGCTGTCGCCGAAGCAGTCGATGAAATCAACCGGCAATATCTGTATTGGAACGATGTCAAATACAGGGCTGCTTCGGCCGATGTTTCCCCGCAGGAGCTGTGGGCATGCGTGAAGCTGTCGCGTATGTTCTCCCGAATATTGGAGATCGGGCCTTACCGCTTCAAGTTTTATGCGACGGATACCATGCAGCAGATGTGCCACGAGTTCGACATGAGCCTCGGCGGCTATCTCGGTACCCAAAGTTTTATACCCGATGCCGACAAGAACCGCTATCTTGTCAACTCCAACATGGAGGAGGCTATCGCATCGAGTAAAATGGAGGGTGCCTCGACTACTCGCAGACTTGCCAAGGAGATGCTTCGCAAGTCGATATCGCCGCGTAACCGGGGCGAGCAGATGATCCACAACAACTACGAGACGATACGCTATATTCTCGACCACCGGCAGGATAAATTCACAAAGGAGGCTCTGCTGCACATTCATCGTCTTATGACTTATAAGACATTGGAGGACAGCAGCGATGAAGGGCGATTCCGCACCGACAACAATGTTGTGGTCGAAGACGGCATCACGCACGAAACCATTCATACGCCGCCGGACTGCACACAGGTGGAGGGGTTGATCGAGGCCATTTGCGGCCTTTTCAATGATGACGATTTCAAGGGCGTATTCGTTCATCCTATCATCAAGGGTGTCATAATACACTTTCTGATCGCATTCATCCACCCGTTCGTCGACGGTAACGGACGTACCGCCAGAGCCGTCTTCTATTGGTATATGCTTCGTCGGGGATATTGGCTGACCGAATACCTTTCCATATCGCTTATCATAGGCCGGAGCAAGCGTAAGTATGAAAAGGCATATCTATATACCGAGTGCGACGATAACGATCTCGGGTATTTCATCGCGTATCATCTGCATGCCATAAGCCAGGCTTACGGAGCACTCAGAAAGTATATTCAGCGCAAAATCGACGAGCGGCAGCAGACATCCGATATTTTCCGGCTGGGCAATATCAACGCGCGTCAAGCGCAGATCATAAAGTGGTATAACGACACGCCCGATATATCGTTTTCGGTAAAGGAAATTCAGGTGCGTATGAATGTGTCATATCCGACGGCAAAGGGCGATCTCGACAGATTGGTAGATTTGGGATATGTCGATGTCATTGCAGTCAATAAAGTGAAACACATGTATATACGTAGCAAAAATTTCGAGGACATGCTTCGCTGATCTTTAAAAATTCTTTAAAGAGTTTTCAAAACTTTAAAGAATTTTACGACCTTTATCTTTCTCTGCGCGGTCGATCGCCCGATGAACAGGCGGATCGGATAGTTGCGATCGTGTCAGATATTGACGCAACGGGAGTTTAAGTTTGCAGGCGCTAAACTCCTTTTTCATGAAAAGACTCCTTCTATTGGCTGCGGTGGCACTGATGCCGTTGCTGCTTGTCTCGATTTCGTTTCTTGCCGGCCGCCGCGTCGGCCGCCGAGAGTGTTGTGCGGACGATGTGCGTCGCGACACGATCGTCGTCCGCGATACGGTGCGCGATACGGTGCCCGTCGACAGGTGGCGCACCTTCGTGCGTGTCGACACTTGTTATCTGGTCAGGGTCGATTCGCTCATGCTTCGTGACACGGTGCGTGTCGAGATGCCTATCGAGCAAGTGGAGTATCGCACCGACCGCTATCGTGCCGTTGTCGAGGGGTGGCGGCCGAAGCTGCTGAGTATCGAATGCTACGACAGCCGGCAGATCATAACCGACACGCGCCGCGTCGCAACGCGCAAAAGGTGGGGCATCGTGCTCGGCGCGCAGGTCGGTTACGGCATCACGCCCGAGGGGCCGCAACCGTATGCCGGTGTCGGCCTTAGCTTCGGTCTGAGGTTCTGACGGTCGTCGCGGCGGCCGGCGGTCATCGTCTCGAACGCTCGTAACGCTCCTTGGTAAGGCGCATGAAGTGTTCGGTGCGAATGTCTCCCAGCGGCGAGGGCGCCGGCGGAGCGGTGTGGTGGTATTCGAAACCGCACTTTTCGGCTACGCGGCGCGACTTGTCGTTGCCGTCGTAATATCCGATCCATACGGTCGTGCGGCCGAGATGGCGGAAGCAGCGGTCGAGAAGTGCGTCGACTGCTTCGGGTATCAGCCCCTGCCCCCAGTACGGAACGGCGATCCAGTATCCGATCTCGGCATCGTCGGAGCCCATGCAGGCGCTATGCAGCGTATCGCCGGTCATTATGCCGCAGCTGCCGACCGGCTCGTCCGAGGGCTTCGGGACTACGGCATATACCTCCGGTGCGGAGAATACGGTGCGGATCACGTCGAGGCTCTCTGCTGCCGAGCGATGCGCAGGCCACCCGGCCGGAGTGCCCACGGCCGGGTCCTTGGCATATCGGTATAGAGTCTCGGCATCCGACTCGCGCCACGGGCGCAGAGTGAGCCGGCGGGTATGGATGATCGTGTCACTCATAGTAGCAGGCGGGCAGCTGGGGTTCGAGCAGGAATTCTATCCGGGCATCCGCATCGATGCGGGCCGCGACGAGCAGCATTTCGTCGCCGATTACCTCCGTGCAGTCGGTCTTGGCTTCGACACGGTATGTATATCCCACCTCCGTGCGGTCGAGCCCCGACTCTACGGCATGAATGCCGTTGGGCGTAACCAGCCTCACGGCCAGCACCGTATGGGTGTCGAAGTCTATATCGGCGTCCGTAGCCGCTATTGCCGCCAGCGTCGCGGCATCGCGTATTGCATACAGGCGGTTGGGCTTTATGTCCGATACTATTTTTGTCAGCGGCAGGCGCACGAGGGCTATCTCTCCCGTATCCTCCCACGGCGAAAGGTGCGTGCGACAGTCTGCGTAGCCGTTGTCGGGGTCGGCGGGCTGCTCGGGTGCCTGCGGCAGTTCGACGATACGTCCCGTCGCTGCCAAATGGTCGACCAGCATCCTCCACGCCTCGTCGCTCAGGCCGCCGAATATGAAGTACATATAGCCGTAAGCGCTGTCGAAGTGGGCATACAATACGCGCTGCTCCTTGCTCTGCGGCAGTTCGCGCACGAACGGCATGCGCAGCAGCTCGCGGCCGTCGAGCATGAATACTACGATATCCCCCTCGTCGAGCGCTTCGCCCGGCTCGACCCCCTCGGCCAGGAGGAGCTGCTGTGTCTCTACGACGAGCCCGCATATCATATCGTCGGTCAGTACGGTGGCTTCGCCGTCGTGCGTCTGTGCCTCTTTTACCGCGACGATTCCCTCCGGGTTGTCGCCGCCGGGCTGCTTCGAGCCGCCCTCGGCATTGTCGCCGGTGCATGCCGCGAGCATCAGCGCCGTCGCGGCGATGAGATGTGAAAAGATCTGTTTCATAGTCGTGTTATTTAAGTTGTTGTCTTCGCTTTCGGCTGTCGGGTCTGTGCGCTCGACCTGACGAAAACGATTCTTTTGCAAATATAGGAAATTCCCCCCCCCGCAAAATTTTTCGTGAGAAAAATCGAATCCGCTACGAAAATAATCTTATATTTATACTCGATTCGAATATTTTATTTGATTATGCCGTTCGATTTCTCGCTCGCCCGCAAGCGTTTGGGTTCTATGCCGATGTGCCTCGCGCTCGTGCCGCTGGTCGCCGGCATTCTGTTCGATGGGTGGTTCGAGCTGCCGTTGTGGCTGCTTGCTGCCGGTTTCGCTGCCGGGTGCCTCTGCATGTATCTGTGCCGCAGCCGTCCCGTAGCACTCCTTCATGCCGCTGCGTCGCTCTTTGCGCTGGGCGCCATGCTGCCTGCACTGCACGAGGTGCGCTCGACGGTGCCTTACGGCAGGAGCCTGACTATGGCCGTCGACGTCGATACCGAGCCTCGGCCGCGCGAGGGTTACTCTGCGGCGCGGGGACGCATCGCGGCCTGGTCGGAGGGCGGCGGCGTCATGACGGCCGACGAGCGCGTCGTGCTGTGGCTGCGGTGCGATTCCGTTGCCGCAGGCGACCGGCTTACGGTCGTGGCACCGCTTAGGGAGCGTATCTCTCGCCATGCCGACTACGCCCGCAGCATGCGACGCCGGGGCTATGTCGGAGCGCTGTCGCTCTCCGAAGCCGATATCGTCGCCCGCTGCGGCGATGCCGTCTCCACCTTGCAGCGCCGTGCCGTAGAGCGTCTGCGCGCCACGGGCATCGAGGGGCGCGGCGGCGCCGTTGTGCAGGCCATGGCCACCGGCTCGCGCGACGCCCTCGACGAGGAGCTGAAGCGGATGTATTCACGTTCGGGTACGGCGCACGTGCTGGCCGTGTCGGGGCTGCATTTGGGGCTTGTGGCCGCGGCTGTCGATATGCTGTTGGCGTGGCTGGCGCTGTTTCACGGCGGACATATCCTGCGCAAGATCTTGGGTGTCGCGGCGATATGGCTCTTCGCCGCAATGTGCGGCCTGCCGGCGAGCGTGGTCAGAGCGGCCGTGATGTTCTCGATATTCCAGCTCTCGCGGATATTCTCGTCCTCGTACGTCTCGCTCAACGCATTGTCGGCCACGGCCTTCGTCATGCTCGTATTCGACTCGTCGTACTTGTGGGATACGGGATTCCGGCTGTCGATGCTCGCCGTGACGGGCATTCTGCTGTGGGGCGTGCCCCTCGCCCGTCGTATTCGCACCGGATATCGCGCCGTCGACGCCATTCTCTCGACCGTTGCCGTCGGTGTCGCGGCGACGCTGTGGACGATGCCCGTCATATCGCACGAGTTCGGCTATATGGCGTGGAGCGGCATCGTCGTCTCGCCTGCCATTATGGTCTCGGCCGCTGTCGTCGTTGTGGCTGCTCTGACTGCCGTCGTGATGCCGGCCGGGTGGGCGGCTGCTGCGCCGGCCATTGCGGCATCGTTCGCAGCCGAAGCGCAGAATGCCGTCGTTAGGTGGGCTGCCGCTTGGGGCGTTGCGGAGTGGCGCATGGGCGCGGGCGCGGTATTTGCCGTATACGCACTCTTTGCGGCGATTACTCTGCTCTGTTGGAGTGCGGATCGAAAAAAAAGGGTAACTTTGCCGCGATATGATGACTATGTCCGATCTTGAAGTGCTGCTCTCGGAGCCTGTGCGCCGTGCCGTCGAGGATAACCTCGACCGCCGACCCACCGACATCGCTCTCGACGGCCGCATAGCCCATGCCGCGAGGGTGGCTACGCAGGTCAAGTACTTGCAGCGGGCGCGCGAGAAGCTGCCCGCGATGTATAGCGCCCGCTGCATCCTGCCGCCGCTGGCCTTCGAGCAGTCGTCGAGCGAGGCCTGCGCCGCGCGCAAGCCGCTCTGCGGCGGTCGCGTGCTCGATCTTACGTGCGGTCTGGGGGTCGATGCCGCAGCTCTCGCGCGACGCTTCGCGCAGGTGGTTGCGGTCGAGCGCGACGCGACGCTCGCGGCCGTAGCCCGCGAGAACTTCTCGCGGCTCGGCATAGATAACGTTGCCGTGGTCGAGGATTCTGCCGAGCACTTCGTCGCTGCGTGCGGCGAGCGCTTCGACTGGATATTCGTCGACCCCGACCGCCGTTCGGCCGAGGGTCGCAAGCTCGTCCGCATGGAGGATTGCTCGCCCGACATCATAGCCCTTATGCCCGCCCTGCGCCGCTTGGCGCCGCGCGTGGCGGTCAAGTGTTCGCCGCTGTTCGACTGCGACGAGGCGTTCAGGCTCTTTTCGCCCTGCACGGTCGAGGTCGTCTCGCTCGGGGGCGAGTGCAAGGAGGTCGATATATATACCGGTGCCGAATGCGATACGCTGCGTGCCGTGGCGCTCGGGCTTGGCGAGGAGAGCTTCTCGCGCGACGAGCTGCACTGCGCCGTGAGCGGGGAGAGCTTCGCCGGCGGTCTGTGGCGTTATATGATAACCCCCGACGTGGCGTTGCAGAAGTCGCGCGCCGCGCTGCGCTCGCTCTCGGGTATAGCGGAGATGTGGAGCCGCGACGGATATGCCTTTTGCCGCGAGCTGCCCGGCAGGGCGGTTTTGGGGCGTATCGACCGGATCGTATCGATCGAGCGCTACCGCCCGCGGGAGTTGAGGCGCGAGTATCGCGGCGCGGGTGTCGAGGTGCTCAAACGCGACTGCCGCCTGTCGGTCGAGGCGATACGGCGTGCGGCCGGCCTGCGCGAGGGAGGCGACGTGCGTCTGGCCTTCACGACGATCGGCGGCGAGACATGGGTCATCCGCCTCGAACAGCTATCGGACAGATTATGAAAAAACTCTACGGTCGCATACGGAGATTCTTCACAGACACCGTGTTCCGCTTGGAGCGCGGCGAGTTGTCGGGTGCCGCGACGCGTACTCTGGTCAGTGCCTACAAGCTGCTGTTCTATACGCTTCGCGGCATGAATACCCACCGCACGATCATGCAGAGCGCTGCGCTGACGCTCTATTCGACCTTCGCCGTGATACCGGTTTTGGCTCTGGCGTTCGTCATAGTGCGAGCCTTGGGCGGCCTGCGCCCCATGATACTGAGCCTCTACAAGCTCTTTCCCGACTCCCGCGCCGAGCTGGATATGGTAATCGATTTCGCCGGCAACGCCGCCGACAACTTCCACTCGGGCGTGCTGGCCGGATTCGGTGCCGTGACGCTGCTGTGGGCCGTGTTCCGCGTCTTCGACTCGGTCGAGGCTTCGTTCAACAGCATCTGGGAGGTGCCGCGCCGCCGCAAACTCATGTTCCGCTACCCGGCCTATCTGGCCGTGGCGCTGATCGTGCCGCCGCTGTGGGCTCTGTCGACATCGATAGCCTATAACGCTTTTACTTCGATCGGGCTCGATTCGCATACCCACTTCCTGCTGACGAGGGCGTTGTCGCTGGCCGTCGCATGTCTTGCCACGACACTGCTGTACAAGTATATACCCCATACGGCCGTACGCACATCCAACGCGTGGCGCGCCGGTATCGCTGCCGGCATCGCGCTCTCGCTGTGGCAGTGGGGCTATGTCTACGTGCAGGGCTATATGACGTCATACAATGCCATATACGGCAGCTTTGCCGCTGTTCATCGTGTGGTTGCAGGTGTCGTGGCAGATCGTTCTTGCGGGCTGCGAACTGTCGTTCGCCTTGCAGAATATGGTGCGTTTCGACAGCGAACGGCGCCGCAACCTGCGCCCCCTGCTGCCAGACGGCAAGGCCGTCAGCGTCGTTATCGTCGGCAGCGGCAATGTCGCCGAGTCGTACGCCGTCATGCTCGCCTCGTGCGGCGGGGCTGAGCTGCGGCAGATATTCGCCCGCAACCCCGTGCGCGGCATGCGCATCGCCTCGCTCACGTCTACATCCACCACCGACCGTCCCGAGCAGCTGGCCGAGGCCGACATATATATAATAGCCGTCAGCGACAAGGCTATCGCCGAGGTTGCCGAGCGCCTGCCCTTCCCTGACGATGCGATAGTGGTCCATACGGCCGGCAGCGTGTCGTTGCAGACTCTGCCGGCGAAGATCCGCAACCGGGGCATACTCTACGCCTTGCAGAGTTTCTCTGCCGGGCGTCGCATCGACCTTTCACACGTTCCGATATTCATCGAGGCCGAGAACGAATCTACGCGCGAGCGGCTCTTCACGCTGGCGAGGATGCTCTCGACGCAGGTCGACTATGCCGACTCCGACCGCCGCCGCGTCATACATCTGGCCGGCGTTGTGGTCAACAACTTCCCCAACCATCTATACGGTATCGGTGCGAAGATCGTCGAGCGCGAGGGCATGTCGTTCGACGTGTTGAAGCCGCTGATAATCGAGACGGCCGCCAAGGCCGCCGCCGTCTCTTCGCCCGACGACGTGCAGACCGGACCCGCCGTGCGCGACGACCGCAGCGTATGCGCCGCCCACGAGGCCATGCTGGCCGCCGACCCGCTTAGACAAAAGATTTACAAGGATATAACTGAAAGTATATGGGAAACTTCAAAGAGGACATAGCTCGCGTCAGGGCATTCGTGCTGGATGTCGACGGCGTGATGACCGACGGCGGCATAATACCGACGCCCGACGGCGATTTCGTGCGCCGCTACCATGCTCAGGACGGCTATGCGATAGCATACGCCATACGCTGCGGATACAAGGTGTGCGTCATCTCGGGCGGCCGCGGCGATATGCTGCGCCGGCGTTTGGAGATGCTGGGCGTTACGCGCATGTATCTCAACTGCATGAACAAGATCGCTGCCATAGACGAATTTCTGGCCGACAGCGCTCTCGACCCCGACCAGGTAATCTACATGGGCGACGACATCCCCGATCTGGATTGCATGCGCCGCGTAGGCGTGCCCGTCTGCCCGGCCGACGCCTGCTCCGAGGTCATCGAGGCGTCGCGTTACGTGTCGGAGTACAACGGCGGTCACGGCGCCGTGCGCGACATCATCGAACAGACCCTCCGCGCGCAAGACCAATGGTGCAAGTCGAGCGAGGGCGTTCTGGGCATCGCCTCGCGATAGAGCGTTCCGGCCTGCGCTACCGACAACGCCGCCCGTACTCCTGCCTAAGAGGAGTACGGGCGGCATTGTATTGTCGTCGCCTGCATATGCGGCGCCGGAAGTCTGCTTCGAAGCCGGGTGCGGAACGGGTCTCTACAACCTTATTATAAACCCTCCGCCGGGAGCCATGTCCACGGTTGCGGGCAGCTTGCCGCCGCGCGTCGAGCGGTAGTCCTCGCCGAAGCGGTCGGCATTGGCTCCGTCGGCGAACATCGTTTCGATCTCGGCGCCGGCATACTGCGGCAGCAGCTGTCCGAGGTCTATCGTGCGTGCCTCGCGGCCGTTGAGTCCGGCGATATAGGTCTTGTCGTCCTTGCGGCGCACCATTACTACATACTCGCCTATGCGGCCGTCGACGCATTCGGTCGAATCCCATACGGTCGGCACCGAGGCTATGAAGTCGGCGCATTCGCGCTCGGCCATATATGCCGTCGGCGAGTCGCACAACATATTCAGCGGCGAGTCGTATACGGCATACATCGCTATTTGATGACAGCGCGTGCCCTGACTCATCGGGAAGTCGTTGACGGGGTGGTAGCGTCCTTGCGCGGCGTTGCGCATGGCGCCCTGCGTGTAGTCCATAGGCCCGGCCAGTGCGCGGATGAATGGTATCGTTACGTCGTAGGTCACCTGATCCACCGACGGCTTGCTCCACTTCATCTGTTCGAGCCCGTGCACACCCTCGTAGTTTACCACGTTGGGGTATGTGCGCGACAGGCCGGTGGGCTTGTATGTGCCGTGGAAGTCGACCAGCAGGCGGTATCGTGCTGCCGTGCGCGCAACATCGTAGCAGAAGCGCACCATGCGGCAGTCGTCGCGGTCCATGAAGTCGACCTTGAATCCCTTGACGCCCATTTGCGAGAAGTGGCGGCATACCCCCTCGATGTCGCGGTCGAGCGCCCAGTAACCCGCCCAGAGTATGATGCCCACGCCGCGCTCCGAGGCGTAGTCGATGAGCATTCTGAGATCTATTTCTGGCACTACCTGCCTGAGATCGGCAGCACCCTTGACGCTCCAACCCTCGTCGAGGATTACATACTCGACGCCCGTCCGTGCTGCGAAGTCTATATAATATTTATATGTATCGTTGTTGACTCCCGAGCGGAAGTCGACGCCGTAGACGCCCCATGCGTTCCACCAGTCCCAAGCCACCTTGCCCGGTTCGATCCACGATATATCGTCCAGACGACACTCCGAGGCCAGACGCCACACGATGTCGCAGTCGGCCAGCTGACGATCCTGGTCGGCTATGGCCACCACGCGCCACGGGAAGGTGCGCGCACCCTCCACCTCGACCAGCCACGGCTTGCGGCTTACCACCTCGCCCTGCAACATGTTGTGGCCGCCCTGCCGCACCTGGTCCGGTTCGGGGGCGAAGACAGCCTCCAATGAGCAGTCGCTATCGCCGTTCGAGAGAAACATACCCGGATAATCCTCCAAGTCGGACTCCGTGATGCAGAGCTTCACACCGCCCTTCGATTCGACCGCTACGGGTGCGAATATCAGACGGTCGGGGTTGATTGCCGTCAGTGTCGTCTTGCTGTATGTGTTCTCGAACGACGTATAGAACTGCGTTCGGTAGTCGGATGTGGCATCCTTCTTGGCATTGACATAGGGTATGTATGCCGTCCGGTCGCCGTCGAAGCGGAATTCGGCCGTTTCGCCCGTTACTCTGTATGCCCCGCGGCCGCCCTTGTCGACGAAGCGGTAGCATACGCCGTCGTCGTAGGCGCGGAACTCGACCGTGAAGCGATCTCTTCCGCGGCCGAAGTCTATTACGGCGGCGTTATATATGTCTGCGACATGCGACTGCCGGTATAAAGGCGAGGGTATCGACTTGTTCTCTGACATACGCTTTATGCCGGTCGGGCGGGGCTTCTCGCCCCAGACGCCGCGGTCGGTCTGCAACGCTATGGCCGAGGGCGCCAGCAGCGTTTCGCCGCCTCGCTCGACGCTCCAATACAGCGCTTCGTCGCAGATGACGGTAATCTTCGTGCACCCGTCGGGCGATTGCAGCTCGATGCTGCGGGCTGCGGCGTCGGCGGCGAGTGCGAGCAGCACGGCGACGGCCGCGAGAATGGTTCTTTTCATTATGATCGGGTTTTGGTTGTCTTGCCTGATGTCCGTGTCGCAGCGGTCGAGAGCAGGCCGCATGCGGCCTCTATGTCCTCTCCGCGCGAACGGCGTATTGTGGTATGTATGCCGCGTGCGGTCAGCGCGTCGCGGAAGCCGAGCATCCGCTCGTGAGGGGGCGAGAAGTAGGGCGAGTCTGGTATGCGGTGGAAACGTATGAGGTTGATCCTGCACTTGATGCCGTCCAAAAGCCGGCAAAGCTCCCTGACATGGCGCGGCGAGTCGTTCAGCCCCTCCATGACTATATACTCGAACGACACGCGGCGCTGGTGCGTGAAGTCGTATCGGCGCAGTATGTCCGTTACCTCGCGTATCGGCCACGCCTTCTCGACGGGCATGATCTGCGCCCGCTCTTCCGAAAAGGGGTTGTGCAGCGACACGGCCAGATTGACGCGCGATTTGTCGAGCAGCCGTTCGAGATTCGGGGCCACGCCGGCCGTCGAGACCGTAATGCGTGTGGGCGACCACCCCATGCCCCACTCCGATGTCAGCGCATCGAGCGAGCGCAGCACCTCCTCGATGTTGTCGAGAGGCTCGCCCATGCCCATGTACACGATGTTGGTAAGAGTGTCGCGCTCGGGCAGCGAGACTATCTGGTTGAGTATGTCCGGGGCGGCGAGCGAGTGTTGCAGCCCCTGACGCCCCGTGGCGCAGAAGCGGCACCCCATGCGGCACCCCGCCTGCGACGATACGCAGAGCGTGGCGCGGTCGCCGTCGGGTATGTAGGCCGACTCGACGTACGATCCTTCGAGCGTGCGGTAGAGATATTTGCGCGTGCCGTCGGCCGATACGCTTACCCTCTCGGGCGCTCTGAGTCCGGTCGAGCAGCGCTCGGCCAGCAGTGCGCGCGAGGCCGCCGAGAGGTCGGTCATCCGGTCGAACGAATCGACGAAGCGGCGGTAGAGCCAGCGCGCCGTCTGAGCGGCCGCGAAGCGCGGCATAGACATCTCCGCACACAGTGCTCTGAGCTCGTCGAGGCTCATTCCGTAGAGAATATGTTTCGCGCTTTCCAAACTCCGTCCGATTTAACTACCTGCAAAATTAGTCGAAAAATGAAGATTTTTCGCATGCCTATACGATTTTTTGAAAATTTATATCTATATTTGCATAGCGGAGTGCGGATATATCCCAACGATTTCGTTGAGCCGAGCGCAGAGCCGAACTTGTTCGGGCTATGCCGAGGCGGGAAATCGTCGAAAGAAATTCAACGGTTTCGTTAAGCCGAGCGCAGAGCCGAACTTGTTCGGGCTATGCCGAGGCGCGGAAAACGTCGAAAGGATTTAATCCCCGCCCGATTTGACGTAACTAAAACTAAAAATTATTCATAAATGGAGATTAAAAAATCACCCAAGGCGGATTTGCAGAACAAGAAGGTGCTCTTTACCGAAATCGGTTTGGTGATAGCTCTGGCCGTTATGGCGCTCGCGTTCTGGTATCACAAGTCCGACAACAAGATCAAGGTCAACAAGATCGTTGCCGAAGCCATCGAGATGGAGGAGATCGACGTTACGCGTCAGGACGACACGCCTCCGCCCCCTCCGCAGCAGACGCAGATTCAGGTCATTACCGACGTGCTGAACATCGTCTCGAACGATAAGAAGATCGACAGCAACATTACCTTCATCGACGAGAGCGACGACTTCGACGATCTCGATATCGTCATCGAGGAGAAGGAGGAGGAGATCGAGGAGGAGGAGATCTTCGTCAATGCCGAGGTCATGCCCAAGTTCCAGGGCGGAGGACTCGAAAAGTTCCGCGCATGGGTACAGAATACCGTGCGTTATCCCCAGATCGCACAGGAGAACGGCATTCAGGGTAACGTCATCATCAAGTTCGTCGTCGAGCCTACGGGCAAGCTGTCGAATTTCCAGGTGCTGCAAACTCCCGACAAGAGCCTCTCGGATGCGGCTATCGCCGTATTGCAGAAGTCTCCGAAGTGGGAGCCGGGACGCCAGCGTAACAAACCTGTTCGTTGTACCTACACGCTGCCCGTCATATTCCGCATTCAGAACTGATCCGTCGTCTGACGATATAACGAGGGTATCCTTTTTGACGGATACCCTTTTTTATAAGTATAACCCGAAAGATTATTCATTCGCAGATGACAAATAACGATAAACGGCAACCCGCGGCTCCGGCCGAGGAGTGCATCCGCCCCGAGCGGGCCGTGCTCGTGGCCGTGGTGCGCGACTCGGAGTCGGTCGAACGCACGACGGAGTTTCTCGACGAGTTGGAGTTTCTGGCCGAGACGGCCGACATCGAGACCGTGCGCCGCTTCACGCAGCGGCTGCCGCAACCCTCGTCGAAGATATATGTAGGCCCCGGCAAGCTCGAAGAGATAGCCGCGTACTGTGCCGACAACGAGATCGGCGTGGCCATATTCGACGACGAGCTGTCGCCTGCGCAGACGCGCAATATCGAAAAGGCGCTGCCGTGCCGCATCCTCGACCGCACGCGTCTTATTCTCGACATATTCCGCTCGCGCGCCCGCACGGCATACGCCAAGACGCAGGTCGAGCTGGCTCAGTACGAATATCTTCTGCCGCGACTGACGGGCATGTGGACCCACCTCGAACGCCAGAGGGGTGCGACGGGTACGCGAGGAGGCGCCGGCGAGCGCGAGATCGAGACCGACCGCCGCATAGTGCGCACGCGCATATCGAAGTTGAAGGAGGAGCTTAAAAAGATCGACCGCCAGATGTCGGTGCAGCGCTCCAACCGCGGCTCCATGGTGCGTGTGGCGCTGGTTGGCTATACCAACGTCGGCAAGTCGACGCTGATGAATCTGCTCTCGAAAAGCGAGGTCTTTGCCGAGAACAAGCTCTTCGCCACGCTCGACACGACCGTGCGCAAGGTGGTCTTCGACAACCTGCCGTTCCTGATGTCCGATACCGTCGGTTTCATACGCAAGCTGCCCACCGAGCTTATCGAGTCGTTCAAGTCGACCCTCGACGAGGTGCGCGAGGCCGACCTGCTGCTGCATGTGGTCGACATATCGCACAAGGGCTTCGAGGAACAGATCAACGTCGTCAAGCAGACCCTGCGCGACATAGGCGCCGGCGACAAGCCGACTTTTCTGGTATTCAACAAGATCGACGCTTACAGCTATACCCCCAAGGAGGAGGACGACCTCACGCCGCCCACGCGCGAGAACATCTCGCTCGACGAGCTGCGCCGCAGCTGGATAGCACGCGCCAATACCCCGTGCATCTTCATCTCGGCGCGCGAGCGTCAGGGCATAGACCGCCTGCGTTCCGATCTCTACGGCATGGTGCGCGAGATACACGCCGGACGCTATCCGTTCAACAACTTCCTCTATTGACGACCGACGACAACCAAAACCAAACGATAGACCATGTTGCATATTCTCAACAGTAAGAACACTATTCTCAACAAATTCATCGGCGAACTGCGCGACAAGAGGGTGCAGACCGATTCGATGCGTTTCCGCCGCAACCTCGAACGCATAGCCGAGATATCTGCCTATGAGATATCGAAGGAGCTGAACTACCGCAGCCGCATCGTCGAGACTCCGCTGGGCGAGGCGTCGGTCGAATCTATCGACGACACCATAGTCATAGCGACTATCCTGCGTGCGGGACTGCCTTTCCACCAAGGTTTTCTCAACTACTTCGACGATGCCCAGAACGCCTTCGTATCGGCCTACCGCAAGAGCAAGGCCGACGGCTCCTTTACCGTCAAGGTCGAGTATATCTCGTGCGGCTCGTTGGAGGGCAAGACGCTCCTGCTGGTCGATCCCATGCTTGCCACCGGCAGCTCCCTCATCCTCGCCTACGAGGCTCTGATCCAGCGCGGCGGCGAACCCGCCCACACCCATTTCGCCTCCGTCATAGCCAGCGAACAGGGTGTCGACTACGTTCTTCAACACACCTCCGAGCAGAAGTGCACCCTCTGGTGTGCCGCCGTCGACGAGGAGTTGACCTCGCGCTCCTATATCGTCCCCGGTCTGGGCGATGCGGGGGATCTTGCATATGGCGAAAAACTTTGATTTTCTTTTTCGTGAAACACGGCATTCTGCTTCCGCGCACTCGTCACGCCGAACGGGAAATACCTCTTGTATGTCCCGCCCGTCTCGACATCGCTTGCGTTGCATAATACCGTTTTTGACGAAAAAAGCAGTTTGGCTCTTTGTAGCATTTTTTTTGAAAAGCAACCATTTGCTTCCGCGCCTCGTCGTTCGACAATGCGGAATACGCCAGTATGCCGCATCGTCTCCCTCCGTCGTTGCGTTGCAACTGATTGCTTTTGACGCAAAATATGGTTAGGTTCTTTGTAAGTTTTCCGTGAAACACGGCATTCTGCTTCCGCGCCTCGTCACGCCGAACGGGAGATACCTCTTGTATGTCCCGTCCGTCTTGACATCGCTTGCGTTGCATAATACTGCTTTTTCGTCATATTGCTGCATAAGCGACTCTGCGAGGGTGCGAAACGATGGGCTGTACTCTGCGTACTGCCCATTGCCGAGCGACGAGCAGAGGACGCAGAGGCGGCGATTTCACGGAAAAAACATCCCCGTCCGGAGGGATCGATCTACCGGACGGATATCGATATATTCATGAAACGACGATTGATATTCATAGCATGCGTATTTGTCGCGACGATACTCTTTTTCGTCGTGCAGCGCGGCGTGTGGCTGCTCTATTATCATGCGCAGAGCGGTATGTTCGGCGCGGGCGACATATTGCGGACGTTCGTCTTCGGCCTGCGGTTGGATGCTTCGACGGCCGGATACGTGACGTCGGTGCCGCTGCTGGCCATGCTTGCGGGTGCATGCGCCGATCTGGGTCGCCGCGGCGGTCGCATCGTGCGCCGTATCGTCATGGCGTGGCTGGTTTTCGTCTCGCTGTTCGTCTCGTGGATATTCACTGCCGATGCCGGTCTGTACGAATACTGGCAGACTCGCATCGACTCTCAGATACTCGTCTACTCGCCAGCCGAGATGCTGGCCAGCCTTACCGTAGGTCAGACGGTTGCGGCCGTCGTATGCTATCTGGCGATGTCGGCGGCCATGATCTTCGTCTATGCGGTCATATGCAGGCGTCTGATGCCCTCCGAAAGGCCGCGGCGCCGCATATCGTCGGCATCGGTGCTGCTGCTCTCGGCCGCCCTGTTGTTCGTTGTCATACGCGGCGGTCTGTCGCCCGCGACGGCAAATGTAAGCAAGGTCTATTTCAGTAAGGAGATGTTTCTCAACCATGCGGCCGTCAACCCCACGTTTTCGTTCATGTCGACACTCTTCGGTGGCGACGAATACGACCGTTACCGCTTCTTCGGCGAGGAGCAGGCCGAACGTCTCTTCTCCGAGGCGATGCGCGCCGGTGCGGCTGCCGATGCCGCACGTTTGACCGATGCCGATTCGCTCGCGGCCGATGCCGGCGGCTGGCTCGTTACCCCGAGACCTCATGTCGTGGTGGTCATAATGGAGGGCTTCGGACGCACGATAACCGATGCCGTGTGCGACGGGGAGCCGGTGGCGCCCAACCTCGCGCGTCTGGGCCGGCGAGAGCATCCGCTTCGAGAACCTGTACGCCTCGTCGTTCCGCACCGACCGCGGCACGGTAGCGCTGCTGAGCGGCTTTCCGGCGCAGCCGCAGATGTCGATAATGAAGGATGTGCGCAAGGCTTCGGCTCTGCCCTCGATAGCCCGCACTCTCGCCGCCGAGGCGGGTTACGCCACGCGATTCTTCTATGGCGGCGACGCCAACTTTACCAATACGCGGGCTTATCTCTTCTCCACGGGCTTCGACGAGGTGGCGGACCAGAGCTCGATGCCCCAGCTCGGCACACGCTCCAAGTGGGGCTATGCCGACGATGCCGTCATGGAGTATGTCGTCGACCGCATCGTCGGGTCGGCCTCGGACGGCCAGCCGCGGCTCGACGTCTGGCTGACGCTCTCGTCCCACGAGCCTTTCGAGGTGCCCTGCCGGAGATTGTCCGACGAGCGGCTCAATGCCTTCGCCTTTACCGACGATGTCATAGGCCGTATGGTCGAGCGTCTGCGTGCGAGCCGGGCGTGGGACGATCTGCTGCTTATACTGGTGCCCGACCACGGATATCAATACCCCTCCGATATAGCATACAACTCGCCCGAGCGCCACCATATACCTATGCTGTGGCTCGGCGGTGCCGTGCGGCGGCCGCTCGTGGTCGGGGATTATGCCTCGCAGACAGACCTTGCGGCGACGCTTCTGGGGCAGATGTCGCTGTCGCACGACGACTTCCCGTTCAGCCGCGACCTGTCGCACGGCGGTGCTTCGCGCTTCGGCTACTGGACATTCAACGACGGCTTCGGCATCATCGACTCTTCGGGTGCGACCGTTTACGACTGCACCTCGGATATGATCGTCGGCAGCCGCGGCAGCTCCGACTCTCTGCGGCTCGTGCGCGGCAAGGCTCTCTTGCAAAAGACATTCGAGCGCATAAGGGCTTTGTAAGGACATTCGGGCTTCCGGGCGTCCGTGCGGATTTGCGCCGCCCTGCCGTCTTACGAATCGGAAGTTCTCCGGGCAGCATGTTATTTTTATTGAGAAACAGCAGAAAATAGCTTTTCGTATTTATGCAGACATGATTTTTGTTCGCATTTTTCGTTAAAAAAATAATGTTTTGTACCTTTGACCGCTGAAACGGTAGTATATCTTCATTCATATAGTCAGCCTACATGCACTCATAGTCTTGCAGACATGTGCCTTATGGATGATTCTAAAATTATGGAGCACGATAATTTATGAGATTGGGATACTGTTTTGTCTGTCTGTTGTTATTTTCGCTGAACGTCGCCGCCGCACAGAATATGCGTAGCGACACGTTGCACGTGTCCGTCGAGTTCGAACGCGGATACTCCGTCATAGATCTTTCGTTCGGCGACAACCGCTCCGAAATGGAGCGCCTGTCGGAGTCGCTGCTGCGGCTCGGCACCGACTCCGAGGCCGTAATTACCGGCATACGCATCAGGGGTTCGGCTTCGCCCGACGGCTTGGCCAAAAGCAATGCCGTGCTGGCACGCAAGCGTGCTGCCAATATCGCCCGTTATCTCAGCGAGAATACATCGCTGCCCGATTCGCTGTTTGCCATAGACGCCGTCGGCGTCGACTGGGAGAGGCTCGAAGAGCTGGTCGAGCGCTCCGACATGCCCTATCGCGACGAGGTGCTGCATGTGTTGCGCACCACTCCCGAATGGATATGCCGCGACGGTAAGGTCGTCGACGGCCGCAAGCGGCGTCTGGGCATGCTGCACGGCGGTCGTGCTTACGAATACATGTACCGAAACATATTCCCCGCTCTGCGAAGCGGCAATTTATATACGGTAGTCTGCAATTTCGAAACCGTGCCGGACGATCTTCCGACCCCCCCCCGCATAAACGACCTGGTCGATGCTGGCGGCGATTCGGAGTGCGACCTTGCGCTTGCCGTCTCGTCCGACCCTCAGGCGGAAGCGCCGTCGTGTGAGACCGTCGCGACGCAGTCGCAGCCGTCGTCGCCGGCGACCGCCGTAGATACGCACGAGGCCCTGCCGGCTCAGGGCGGTGCTGTGCTCGCGACCGGGGAGCCGATACTCTCGACCGCTCTTGCGCAGAGCGCTCGCAATCCCCGTTTCGCACTGAGAACCAATCTGCTCTACGATGCGGCGCTCATACCCAACATAGGCCTCGAATACTCGTTCGCACCCCGCTGGACGATATCGGCCGACTGGATGCACGCATGGTGGAGCCGCAACTCGAAACACCGCTATTGGAGATGCTACGGCGCCGAAATTGGCCTGCGGCGTTACTTCGGCGACAAACCGTTCTCGGGACATCATGTCGGTGTCTACGGACAGGGCCTGACCTACGACTTCGAGTTCTCGGGCAAGGGGCGCCAGAGCGACGGCATGAGCTTCGGCGGCGGTATCGAGTACGGCTACTCTCTGCCGCTGGGACGCTGTCTGAATCTCGATTTCTCGATCGGCGTCGGTTACTTCGGCGGCCGCTACAAGGAGTACGAGCCTATGGACGAATGCTATGTCTGGCAGGCGACGCGCCGTCTCAACTGGTTCGGTCCGACCAAGGCGGGCATATCTCTTGTATGGATCATAGGCGGTAACAACCGTACGAAAGGAGGTGCCCGATGAGAGCGTTGCTGATGACTGTTGTCAAGATATCGGTAGCGGCGGCGATCATGCTCGCCGCATCGTGCCGGCATAAGGATCTGTGCTACGACCATACCCACATGGTCGATCTGCGCGTCGATTTCGACTGGTCGCTCGCGCCCTCGGCCCAGCCCTCGACCATGGTGCTGTGCCTGTTCCCGACCGACGGAGGTCAGGGCGTGCGCCGCGTGGAGTTTACGGACCGTGCGGGCGGCGTGATACGCATCCCCGCCGGCAGCTATCGTGCCGTATGCCATAACGGCGCATCGGCGGTGCTTTCGTCGCGCGGTACGACCTTCGATACATATGAGATATATACTCAGGAGACGTCGCTGCTCTCGCCTATGGGCATCTATTCCGACCGTTCGACGCCGAGTCCGACGGACGATCCCGTGCGCGAGGCTCCCGAGACGCTGTGGAGCGACAGCGCCGAGGGGCTGACCGTGCTGCCCGGTGTCGAGGGACAGCGCATAGGTTTTAAGCCGAGCGAGTCGACGATCGTCATATCGCTTAAAATAAAGGGTGTGGAGAACCTGACCGACGAGATCGAGCTGAGCGCCGTGCTTACCGGTCTTGCCGAGACCTACCTCCCGGGCGCCGGACGGGCGTCTGGCGATCCCGTTATGATGCCGTTTGCGCTCACGCGCACGGGCGAAACGGAGCTCTCGGGCGAGCTGTGCGTGTTCGGCCACTGCCCCGACCGTATCGATATACACAAGCTCACGGTATACACGTCGAACAAGTACTACTACAATTTCGATGTTACCGCCAGCATGCACGAGGCGGAGGATCCGCGGCACATCGAAATCGTGATCGAGGGTCTGCGCCTGCCCGACCCCGACTCGGCCGGCATGGCGCCGGGCATCGAGGACTGGGTCGACGAGGAGCGCGAAGACATCGAAATGGGATGATGCCGCCATATATGCAAAAAGTAGGTAAGAAATTATATGAATTAAAAATCTGAAACAATGAACAGGAGAATCAATCTAATCGCTTTGTCGGCAATGTTGATTGCCGCATCGTGTTCGAACGACTTTACCGAGCAGGTCAATCAGGGTGCCGAGATCGGTTTCAACGCCAGCGTCGGCGGTCCGACGCGTGCCACCGAGGTCGTACTGTCGACTCTGGGCGACTTCAAGGTGCATGCGCACTCTGTATCGCACAACGGCGATATCTACGAGACCCCGCTGATCGATAACATGACCGCCAAGAAGTCGCAGACGGTCGAAAACCTCTGGGCGCTCGACGGCGCTCAGGTATACTGGCCCTCTGACGTGCCCTCGATCAAGACGTGGGCCTATTATCCCGCCGACCTTACCGGCGTTACGATGAGCTATGCGAACCAGAACATCGCCAATTACTCGCCCAAGAAGTCTGCCGACGCGGCGAACAAGAACGACGGAGCCGTCCAGCAGGATGTGCTGGTCGCCTACACCAATGCCGAGCGCAGCAACGGAACCTCGATCGACGTTACGTTCAAGCACGCTCTCTGCCATGTCGGCGTATACGCCAAGAAGGGTACTTCGGGCAACAAGAAAGTCTTCATCAAGGGTGCATGGATCGTCAACGTCAAGTCGTCTAACACGCTGGCATTCGATACCGACAAGAGTGCATGGTCTTGGAACAATTTCGCAGACGACGCCACCAAGACCGTCTACGGTTACGAGTTCTCCGATGGTGTCGAGTTGCATTCGGCCGACCGTCCTCTGCTGAGCGTCAACAACGCCAACTCGTCGCTTATGCTGCTGCCCCAGAAACTCGACAAGTGGGATCTGGCTTCTACCGACAAGGAGGTCAATGCAGCCAAGGGCGCATACATCGTCCTGCTGTGCCGCGTGGAGGCCGTGCATGAAGGTACGATCCACGACGGCGGTACCGACGACGGCATCAAGATCGAGGACGGCAAGCACATCCACCAGATGTTCCCCTATACCAAAAATTTCGACGAGAACGAGTATGGCTATACCTGCGTTCCGATCGACACCGAATGGAAAATGGGTAAGAAATATGTCTATACGTTGGAGTTCTGCGGTGCGCACAGCGGTGCCGGCATCTATCCTCCCACGGCCGATATCGTAGCTTCGCTGCCCTCGTCGAACGGAGAGTTCAAGTATATACAGACTCTGCCCGACGGCAAGAAGATCGGCGATGCGGTGCTCGACAACCCCATATCGTTCAAGGTCAAGGTCGATGTGTGGGGTGCTGACGACGAGTGGACCGAGGGTAACGTCGGCATGCACTAATCCGCTTCTGCCACAGGCTTTCCCGACCCGTCGGGGTCGGGCAGCCTTTCCGTCTATATCATGTTTGATTTTCGATTCCGATGAACAGACGAATTGCATACAGATTTGCAGCGGCATTGTCGCTCGTGTGCCTTGCGGCTGCGTCGCGCAGCCGCTACGACGACGCGATCGACAGACCGGTCGTCACGTCGGGCGTATCTTTCCGGGTTGCCGGTGCGTCGGCATGGTCGGGTGGCGATACGTCGGCGGACGGTGCCGGCGACGGGCGCAGGCTGGCTGCCATATTGCCGTTGGATGTCGACGGCGAGCAGACATATCTACATGTGTTCGAGCAGAGTCTCGAAGCGGAGGACAACGCGCCTGTCACACGCGTCAGCCCGATTACCGGCATCGGAAACTTCCATTCGTCGTTCGGTGTCTCGGCGACGTGCTATCCGTCCGCGACGGCCGACGACAAGCTGTCGCCCAACCTTATGCACGACGAATACGTGTCGGTCTCGGGCGATGTCTGGAAGCCTAAGAACGAGGTGCAGTGGCCCGG
>OFGL01000518.1_pt1 | contig 32963 bp, 28 predicted proteins | sample 1521801 | NCBI WGS metagenome assembly OFGL01 (sample SAMEA3504085, study PRJEB24116) | mouse gut metagenome | biome: mouse gut; feature: mouse-associated habitat; material: faeces | place: Denmark | collected 2011 | reverse complement strand
CACCAGATAGGGAGCGATCTCGTCCCCAGCAATGATGTAGCGGTGGGGCATACGGGCCAGCATCCAGACCTTACGGCCACCTTGCAAGGCACCGGCAGTCTCGTAGGTCACGCCAGCCCCCAGCAGGTCATCGGTGAACTGGAAGGCATCGCTGTTCTGCACGACCTTGTAGCGGTCACTGACGATACCCAGGGCGGCGCTGTCGGTGCTGCGGGTGTTCACTTTGTACCCTGCGATCAAGGAGCCATCCTCGGAGTAGACGTTCTTCTGGATGACCTCCCAATCCAGGCCAGCGTAGATCAGAGCGTCAGCGGAGGTAGGGGCCTCCTGCACCTCAGTACCCAGGCCGTGCCAGGGCTTTTCGCGGACATAGAACATAGTTTCAACATTAGCGGGCATAATTGTACCTCCTAGATTTGATTTAGTGGGCTGCACTCAGCCCATGCCGGACAGAGAAATAGAGGGCCTCCCACACGGGAAGCCCTCTACTCCGAGTATGTGTCAGGGTCATCGTTGAACTTCGCAGGTTCCTCCTTTCCATCTGTGCTCTGTGCCGCCGTCAGCAGGACAGAGAGGGCGAGCAGGATTGCTTTGAGAATCTTTTTCTTGGACAATGCAGATCACTCCATTTCCTATTGATGTCATTGATAGAATATATCGTTGAGGGCGAACACCATACGATGAAAACAAGGACACCCAACACAGGCGTCCTTGTGATCCATGTATCCAATTCTACAGCTTTACCTTTTCCCATGCTCAGAGGTCGAGCTATCTCCCAACGCTTGCTTCTGGAATCTCTCAAACGTCTGGTAGCCGTTCGCTTTGCACTGAGGACAGGGATTGACTACCGTATGTACCAGCCCCAACTTGTAGGGACACTTATCGCAAGGGGGCTTTATCTGGTGGAACAAATCATTCAGTTTCAAGTTCAATGCCTCCCAATTCATATTGTATACAAATGACAAGAGGGCAGCCGAAGCCACCCTCTTGAAACCCGACAGATCATCCTTCGTACCCTTTGGGATACTTGATGTCCAGCAGCGGGCGGTCATTGGGACTTGTGATCTTCACAGCCATGATAGCCTTGTGACAGGCCATGAGCTGATTTCGGATCATCTCCAGGTGCGCTTTGCTCTGCGGGACGATGTACTTCTTGGAGCTGACCTCCAGTAATTCGAGATACCAGAGACTCTACTGTGAAATCATTATGGAAGTCGCAACGCTATTTACGTCAGGTAACGTAATCTCAACAGGAAGTCTGTTAATGACATATCGCATAGCATAGTATTCGGTTCCTTCCAGTTCATCAGATACTGTCTCTTCACTTTCAGGCGTACCGAGCAGGTCAATCAGCTTTGCACGGGTCATATCTAGCGTGACACCATTGACTTCAATCGCTTCGGCAGCTCCTGTAATCCAGCCAATTCTATCGCTTTGATAGTCGATTATGAATGAGATTCCACCATCAAGCCCTACATTATATCCAAAGTATTCCCCGCCATTATATAGGCTCTCATCAATTATAGTCCCGTAATCAGGCCAGCCAAATACATCATACGCAGTATCCGCTGGGCCACCAATCCAGTCAGTGAGGGAAGTTCCTCTAAAGGTTAGATCGTTGGCTATACTTCCTTCGGGTAATACAGAGGGGATGTCGTCTCCACTTGTGCCATTCCCAGGTCTGATAACATAGGAAAGCACGACCTTACCACCACCATCATTGATATTGAGAACCAAGGATTTATCTGATTCCATTATGCTGCTTGGAACCTCAAATATGATAGCTCCCTCTGTAGGTGCAGTTAAAGGATCACCAACTGTGCTATGGCTTCGGAACTCATATGTGCCATCATAGACAACTGTATTCCAAGCTGTAATTAGATCACCGTTCTCTGTACCAATGTTTTTCACTGTAATATCAGCCCACAGGAAAACATTGCCCTCATCAGGGTAAATGTAGCCTTCCAGCAATGTATTGTCAAGTTTGTCTGTAAAGGCAGCGTAGTTCAGGGTCACTTCAATATTCCCAAACTCGTTATCATAGGACTGTGCTTCACCAATCGTTATCTTGTCCGATATGAAGTCAGGCTCGTCCCGGGAATCTAATCCCTTTGATGAAGAATCGCCACCGGATGCTGAATCACCATAGATGGTTTCAAGGAGGCCCCAGAAGACAAGATTGTTTTGCGGAGTACCGTCAACTTCACAGGCGTTGTACTGGAATGAGCCTTCCTTCTCATCTACAATGATAAACTGTACTGCAAGCTCTGCTTCTTCACCAAAATAGAGCGCCCCACCTTTAACATTGACGAATCGAACATTGTCATCTGACAGGCCCGACTCCCATTTGGGATCACTCAGGAAACCATCAAATGCCTCACCTACAGTCATCTGCGGGTATCCGTCGAGTGTGCCACTTTTGACCAGTTGAACATACTTATCGCCTGTCCCGTCTGATGATAAAGTGGAAAATCCGACTACGACTAACAAGATCACAGCAACTACCAATTCAATGATCTTGGACAGGCCCAAGGGACGTTTGGCTCCAATGGCCGATAAGATGATGCCGATTGCTACTCCAGCGACAAGGATAGCTGGGCTAATGGGAAGATGCAAGAACAGTAGCAGCAACGCCCCCCACATGAGGACACGGCCAATGATTGCAACTTTACGCAGGCCGTCGCTTGCTTTGGGGGTACGTTTGGTGTTCTCTGCAATCGGCGGGACCTCTGCATCGGCCTGTTGTAGCTCGACAATGGGTGTGGCGGTATTCATGGGCTGTTGATCGTCATCCGTATGTACGGCCTTCGTACCGCACTTGGGGCAGAAGGCCGCTCCCTCGACCAGCTGCGCACCGCACTTGTGACAGAACATTTCTATTTTCCTCCTAAATTTTATTGCGTAACATCTTATTGGGATTCTTTTTCACCCTGATGCCTTCGCTGCAGAGAGAATATATATTTGCCATCATTGCTTATACGGCCTGCTCCACACGGGATTCAAAGGATACGGGGTCAAGGATCACGATTTTTCGTCCTAGTTTCCGAGCGTATCGAATGGTTGCCGCTGTACCACCACGCCGCTCTCCATTGTAAACAGCCAACAGCGAACCGGCAGATTCCACCAACCGATGGTTCCGGTCAAGCATACAGCCATCGTAATACGCACGGCTCACATACACTATTGAATCGGCTTGCTTCAAAATCGAACGATACCGCTCCTGCGCTGAATCATTCCACTTGTCTGCCTGTCCTTCATGGGGGAGACACATATGGAGCCGCAGCGCAGGGTTCTTTTTGCGTAGCTCCAGGATAATCAGCGCGGCCCAGCAGTCTACTCCATCCGCACCACCACTGTAGAAGTCTGTTACCCCAGCATCAACTAATCGTGTGATCTGCTCCGACAATGCTGCTTTCAGAGCCAGGCAACGGCTATCAGCTTCGTTATACCGCCACGGGAGCTTGTGTGGACGATGTCCGGTGAAGGCGCAGGAGTTCTCCAGCATAGGACTTCACCTCCGCAAAGAGTTACATCTAATTATACTCTATACGTCGAGTTTTGTCCATAGGGTTCTGGATTTAACACGTCTAATTCGCTCATAATACAAGAGAAAACATCGTGTAGGGGGATAGCAATGGACTTTAAGCAGGGTGGACAGGCGATACAGCGCATACGCAAGGAACGTGGACTGACCCAGGAGCAGCTTGCGGAGATGACGGACGTTGCTTCCAACTCGATCTCAAGGATTGAGCGTGGGCTGCTGATACCTGCGCTACCTACTTTGATTGATATTTGTAATGCCCTTGGGACTAGTGCTGATTCCATCCTGGCGGCGTACATCGCATCGGACACAGCTATTCGATGGACGCCTCTAGCAGAGAAGCTGGGAGGGCTGGACTTGGAGAAGCAGCATAAGATTGAAGCAATTCTTGATTGTTTGATTGAAACAGTTTAGATATTTTAATTGTAAACATCAATTTTGATACAAAAATAAGGTTCTTGCCGGATACAGCACCGGCAAGAACCTTATCTCTATATGAGATGCTCCATCTTTGTAGCAACATAAATCCCCATTGGGATAGAAAGAATGTCTGGGGTGTAAAATATTTGCAAAGACTCTAAATGTGTTATCAACGTTATCTATTATCGAGTATACGACTTATCTGCTCAACCAGAACGGAGACCTGTTCGATGCTGTTATCCATGCCAAGCGTAATCCGAATCGTTCCATGTGCATATGCGTCAGGTACACCAATCGCCCTAATGACATGGGAGAGAGCAGTGCTCTTTGAGTCACATGCAGACCCTGTGGCCACTGCTGTTCCCATCAAATCCAGTCGGTGTAAAAGCATTTCTCCATCTGCATCTCTAAAAGAAAGGCTCAGGCTTCCAGGAATTCGATTATCGTCACCATTCACAATAAAGTTCAGGCCCGTATTCCGCAGCCCCTTTAGTAGCAAGTCAGCAAGATTCTGCACATAGGTAGTTTCTTGTTCCAAATGCTCAATATGCTCTTGGAACGCTGTAGCCATACCTACAATTCCGGCGACGTTCTCGGTCCCAGCTCTCCGACCGCCTTCCTGCGCACCACCATGGAGAAGAGGTTCAATCATCACCCCATCACGAACGTATAGAAAGCCAATTCCTTTGGGCCCATTGAATTTATGAGCGGAGGCTGAGAGCATATCGATGCCAAGATCTTTGACATCAATCGGAATGTGACCGACAGCTTGTACTGCATCTGTATGGAACAAGCTGCCATGCCGGTGAGCAATTTCGGCCAGTTCCTTGATAGGCTCAATTGTACCGATTTCGTTGTTTGCCAGCATGATAGATACAAGCAGTGTTTCACCTCGCAGATGCTTTTCCAACGTTTCAGCCAAGATTAAACCATGCTGATTGACAGGCAGCAAATCAATATCATAGCCTATACGCTTTAGGAAGTCGCACGTATGCAAAATTGCATGGTGCTCAATGCTGCTTGTGATGATATGGCCGCATCGATCAGGTTCCCAGAATGCCGTACCAATCAATGCCCAGTTATCTGCTTCAGTACCACCAGAAGTAAAATAAATTTCCTCTGGCCTCGCTCCAATGCAAGCCGCTATTGTTTCTCGTGCTGAAGCAACAGCCTTGCGCGGTTCCCGGGCAAAGCTGTAGAGAGTAGATGGGTTGCCATATTTGTTCTGGAGCCACGGTAACATGGCTTCATAAGCGACTGAACTCATTGCCGTAGTTGCAGCATGGTCTGCGTAAATCATCATTTTGCTCATGAAAACAGCTTACAGCCTTCCTCCTTGAATTCTTCAATCTTTTCATTCAGATCTTCTACAGTGGTTCCAAGGTAATCCGCGAGACATGGCGTGCAATAGAGGCTTTTAACCTTATTCCCAAGAAGCTTTTTGTTAATACCAATCGTATCTTTCTCAGTTATTTCTTTGCCGCATGCGATACAGATATACTTCATTTTGCAACTTCCCTTATTGTGAATTGTGGCAGCTCGCTGTTGTACGAACTGTCGAACATACTGATTTGCATACGGATAATTCTTCTCATCTTGCATGCAGGTGTCAGACAATAACGTTTAAACTCCTTTGGATTCACATCCTCTACTGTTTTAACTTGCGGGAACAAGAGCTTCAAATAGGCAGTTGCAATGCGCTTTACTGCCTCAGTATCTCTTGTATAAGCATCATCTGGCACCTCGAGCAATTGATCAACAATAGCCCGATAGCTGATATCTTCGCGGAGAAGATGCATAATCGTGCAGAAATATTCCGAATTCAGTGCCCAACCGCAAATTTTCATCCCGTCATTTACCTGCGGTATATCCCACCCTTTGATGAATCCGTGGAACCTGTCAAGCAACGCTCCGTCGATTCTAAAAATACCAGGAAGGTCTCCGAACATAAACTGATATTCGTCCATGATTTCTTGATCAATATTCCCCAGAAGAATAAGTCCAGCCTCACCAGTTCCGCTGTATGTACCCACAGTAAAGGTGCCATTGTTTTCAAGATATCCCTGCAGCGAAGAACGCATTTCAAGAGGATTTGGGAACTCGGTAGCCTGGATTTCATCAATGGCAACATAATCGTTGCAGCTGACAAGACCTGGTGCTCGTTTGCTCATGTCATAAAACATCTTGGCCCTGGACATCGTACCTCCGTTCGAAAGCCAGCCAAATCGGCTGATCTGCCCAAACAGATAGGATTTCCCTGTGCCCTTTGGTGCAAGTTCAATCAAATTCAATCGCTTTTCAACAAAAGGAAGAAGCCGTGTCAGGGTAGCCAATTTTTCTGTTTCGCTTTTGTATCCGTCAGCGTTGTAGTCAATAGCGCCAAGGAGAAGCCGAATCCACTCTTCTGTGGTAAACTCCGCTCGGGCTTCTTTGTAGAAATCAAGATCAACCGTATACGGACAAAAACTTGTAAAATTGGTTAGCTTGATTTTCCCCTGCTGATGCATTTCGGGCATTGGCATTCTGTATCCCAGTTCGACAACACCCCAAGTTTCCTTGCTGTTGACCAGTTCGTCTTTGACATCATTCCAAACGTCAGACTCAATAATAGTTTCCTTGGGAGTAAGTCCAAAAGCAGGTAACTCAAATGTAACCGCCTGCGTTTTAATTTCAATGCTAACAATGATTTTTGTCAGAATACTTACGCGTTCATTTTCGAACATGATTTGATCTTTGATTTTTGTCCATTCATCCTGACGCGGAAAATACGTACGGACAAATTCCTGCAGTTCTGCAATATCGAATTGCCCCTCGTCATCTTCAAATTTCCTCAGCAGCCAATCGCGAAGGAACGAGGGTAACCCCAGTGTTTTCAGAAAATTGCTTGTCTTTAAGTCCTTATAGACCGCCATTTCCTCAAATACTTCACGCAGTTTTTCTTCCATGTGATTGCTCCTTATAGTATGCCAGCCTTGCCCGTTGAACTACCGGCTTTACTTCTCAATTCAAATGTAAGTTCGGCGGCAACTTCGCTTTTATTGGCATACAGGGTAGCAGTATACTGACCTTTCTTAAGACCCGCCAGCGTAAACGAGAAGTTCTGACCGTCCACTGAGGTATCCGCTTCGTACCATTTTCCGTTGATCAGCACACTAACATTTGTAAGAATCGTTTTTGAGAATAGCTTCAATACGGGCTGTTGCTTGAAACTGTACTCAATAATCTTGGGCTCTACCTGAACTTCGATCTCTTCAGTCGGCATTGACAGTGTTATCACGGGAACGACGACCTCTTCTAGCGTCCCTCCGCCATGTGCTTCGACGTTGGCGGGCTGTCCACCTTTAAAGCGGTCATAGCTTGCAAGTATGTAATAGCTACCCTCAGGGATAGCGCAGGGAACTGATTTAACGGCTTCAGTATATTCACACACTCGTCCGCCGTTCGTTCCCTTGGAGTTGACATCAATATCGATGATGTGCTCGTTTATCACAGCCATTCGGGTCGCACCATGATCGGCAACCAGAAGCACCCTAGTTGAATTGCCGGACAAAAGCCTTGTCCTCGCATTCCTAAGCACCTCATCAATGATTTCCAGTTCACGAATCAAATGAAGCGGTGTCTTGGTCACTTGATAATCGTAGTTCTCTTTGCCGTGATGAATGATATCATCCAGTTCAGAAACTTTCGTTCTCTGCTCAGGAGGATAGGATTCAAAGAAATCCTTGTTACATCGAGTAAGCGATGGAAGTTCACAGTGTGATACCGTTACAGTAAACTTCAGATCATATTTCCGACATTTCTGTACGATATATGGAATAAACTCTACGCCCATAGCATCGACGAAGAAAAGGAAGGTTCCTCCTTTAGGTATGCTGTCTACCACAGCAATCCTGGGCAAAAGTTTCAAAAAATCATGATCGACAGCCTGCTGTTGCGCCATTTCTCTCAGCTCTGGCGAAACCCGGTTCATAACTTTTGAATAACGATATTCCGTGAAATATGCATCCAACCAAGCGTTCCCAGGGAAAGAGTACGGTTCCAGGTAAGCAGCCAGGTCGGGGTATACCTCCACCAAAATGCTCCGGAGTTCCTGAGGGGTGTACTCCTCAGCATAAACACTGATCAAGTCGATGATGGCTTCTTTTTCAAGCTTCGTATTATTTGTCAGATAGCGTATCGCGTCTTTTTTGTGTTGCTTTGTCATTTGAATATAGTCAATGACATCAGTATCATCTTCCATATCAAACATCTGCTGTAGCAGTTGTTTTCTTTCGCGATACCGCTTAATGAAGATCGAGGAATGGCAGTTTTCGCCCAGAATAGAGCGATAGATCTTCCGCACCATATCCTTGGGCGACGAAGCTGCACCTGCAGCTTGATTTAAGCACCAATTCTTCTGTGAGCCAAAGAGTTTCAGCGCGATGAAATACAGCCACTGCATATCATCGGTGAAGCGGTCCCACTGTGCAACAGCGAGTTCAAGGGAATAAGCACTGCCAAACATATGTGTTACCAGGCTATTCCAGCTGCCGTTGGATGTAATCTCATCCAATGCAAAGGTCCACTGCTCCGCTTTACCCAGCAATTTATCCAATCCGGCGGTGGCAGGATCAATGTCACACAATGCGGCGTAAGCATCTACGAGTTCTTCTATGTGAAGCATTGAATTCGGATAATCTAGCGCAAATTTTTTTGTACGTATAACGAGGGTATCGGCATTAACAGTCTCAACTAGCAGTCCAATTTTGTCAATACCTTTTGTCACCTTTTGGCTGTTGGAGATTGGAATGCCGTCACCGACAAAGCGCAATTGAGGAAGGGTACTGGTTGCGCCATCCGCAGAATACACCAATCCTTGGATACGGGTATCATCGAAGTGAAGCATTTCTACACAGCCAAAGCATACGAGAATCAGTTTCCCGGCGTTTAGCGTTATATGCGCAATCTGCGTAATGAACTGATGCAGAGCATCACGACCTTTCAGCCTCAGTTGAGATGTGAAGCCAATCAGGAACAGATTCCCTTTGAACGATTGAATCTCCGCATACAGATTCTCTGTCATGGGATCTTCATCGAACTTGCTGTATTCAGATGGCGTTTTAAAGACAGAATTTCCGACGTTAAAATGATCCCGGAACGCAATGAGGGGTGCGCGGTCTTGGAAATTGACAATCCTCGGCCGCGTATCATTACTGCGGAGGTATCTTTCTATTCGCCCATAAATATCACTGATCTTCATGCAGAGCACCTCGGGTTTCGCGTATAATCTCGATGCCAACGGTCATGTTCTTCTCAATGAGCTCCTTCAAATAGCGCTTCACATCTGCAATATCCATCCCATCGATCTTTTGAACCGCAAGTTCATAACCCGATCCGTTATACACGAATTCGGCTTTCTTGCAGAGCGCATTTTCTAAACTGGTCAGATGGTACCAGTCGTACGGGTGCTCCAGCAGGTGCTGTTCCAGCTCTCTTTTAACTTCTTCAATGTTCTGGAGCAGCACGTCATAGCGACCCAGGATACGCTTACGGAAAGCATCATCACGCACGGCAGAGTCACCCAACTTTTGTAGCAGAACAGTATGGGACTGCAGGAATTTCATGGTGTCCTCTATACTCCGTCCATCGACTCTCTTTTTCTTAGCAACGGCATTGATGGTATCAAAAGCTTTTTTGGCTATGATTTCCTCGTTGGGATCATCCACCATGCAGAGAACAGGCATCAGATAGGCTTGCGACCAGGCACGGGGTGACTCCGTCTTTGTCGCGTCTTTCCAAGCTTTGATCAGTTTTGCGCTTTCCTGCCTCTCACTCCAGGTCTTCACCGTTTCCTGCACACACCGTTGATAGTAGCTCTTTTCGGATGTGAAGAGGTCACTTCCTGGCAACTGTTTATAAATTTCACTGACAAAATCTTGGCCAAGGCCCTGGAGGATATAGCTGCAGGCATTGGCAAACACACTTTCTTGATGATTGTAGAAAGATTTGAAGTTCGCGCCTTTATCTGTGATTAGTTGCAGGAACTGTTCCCGGCGGTTTTCCTGGAGTTCGCCGGATTTCTTGATTCCATACAGAAGCTCCATGAACGGCCCCAGATCGTCCCAGTAATTTTTGGCATATAGGTAGGAGATCTTGATATTTTTGCAGACGTTGCACCACTCCTCAATGCAGCCTCCGAAGGAGTTGCTGTGAAGAATCACCGCATTGCTGGCGAGAATGATCCTGTACTCCAAAATCAGCATACGAATCTGTTGATCGGCAGTTTCCTTGAACCAGACCCAGTTTGCCGCATCGGCGCTAAACCTCTTTTGCAAGCGGGTGATATACTGCCCACCATCACCGATCTGTTCACCAAGCTTGGACAGGATACCGTTCTCAAAATCATCCAGATAGTTTTTCATGCCCTCCCGTACCTTCTGTTCGGACATAATGCTACGCAAATCCTCAGCCAACCCAGGATGGCGGATGACAAGTCTGCCAATGTCAGAGGCAATGTCATTGTCGGAGCGCCCGTCAGTGCTGCCGCTGTTGGCGAAAGCAGTATAGAGATCTATCAGCTGATGCACGTTTTCAGTGCTGCTTGTGAAGGCTGGTTCATCTCCCAGATGCTTCAGGCACCACATTGGGAAGGGCAGAGAGTGCATGGCCGGACGCACTATCGTATCCCGGATATCTTCCATCCGTGAAACGTTGACAGGGCGGTCGAATATCATAGCAGAGGCCGCTACAAAGGCTTTAGTCTCCTCCGTCATCTTTACGATGTACTTATCCTTGTAACGCGGATTAGGTGTCATGCGCTCGGAAATATACTCGGAGACGATGTTCTTCAGCTTCTCGTTATCCAGTTTAGCCGGTCTGATTCCGTCGCTAGAGGAAAAAGAACCATCAGCATATTCTTTCAGAAGGAAACCAAGGATAAATGCTGTCTGATTACAGGGCATGAAGCCATAAGGCGCTTTATATAGCTTTTCATAGATGTCTCGGATGGAGATCCGATCACCTGTTCTGAAGGCTTCAGTGATCATGCTGTCTACTGTACGTTTAATCTTCGAGATGGTCAGCAGAGGCAGTGTTTCCCAATAACGCTCCGTGGTCCAGGCCTCGCCCAAATCCTTGGGAACACAGCTGAACTGTCCCAATGTTCCGCCGGAACCAGCACCGAGGCCAACGCCGTTCTTCAGCTGAGTCGCTTGCCACATGGTAGGGGTGGCATTGGCGGCAAACGTCTCCAGTCCGTCAGGATAGCGCCTGCGGTTGACCGTGCTCAGTTCGGTGTAAAGCGCTTCCAATGTCGGAATACGCTTGCCAGTCAGTGCGTCCTCCCAGTAGATAATGAACTCACCCTTCTTGACACTCTTGTGCCAATCTTCCAGCACCCTGCTCACATCGTTGTTGTACTGGCCAGCCATGTCAGTATTCTTCTTGTGCCAATATTCATACTTGGCCTTGGAGTCAGAAATCTGCTCAAAGCGGTCATCGCCCAGCGGCGTAAGGGTTGCGTCAATAAATACAATAGAGCGGAAGTGCTCGTCGTGCGCATACGTGCTGAACGCCTTGGAAAGCTCATAAGCATCCAAGCCGCTCTTGGCAAACGCAATCACGGCATGGATTCGGTTGTCTGTACCCTGATTTATAATTCCCTTGAGCTGCTGTTCCAGACGGCTTGCGTCAGCGACCAGGGTAAAGTCGTAACGCAGTTTCAGTGCGTCCTTGGGCTCAATGACTGTTTGCATCTTGCCTTCCGTCAGAAGGTTCGAAAATTTCACATCCACTGGAGGAATGTCATCGTCTGCACTGAGAAGCGCACTGTAGAGGTTTGACCCCGGCGTCTTGTAGAGAATTTTCTTCCTGACGAGGCTATCCGCGATTTTTGTGGGTTGTCCATCGTCCAAGTCAGAACCCATGAAGGCATATTCGATGTTCTTCGCACTGGGAGCGAGCGTTCCCACCTGAGAACCTGTCTTCTCATAGATGGCCTGCATGAGCAGAATCGCTTTTAGGATACGAGGCTCATCACCAATTAGATTGCGTGCGCGACCAAAGCTATCCAGCACCTTGCGGACATCCCTGTCCAGCAGTTCTTTGCCCTTTTCATAGAAGAAGTCCCATAGCAGGTCCACTGTCAGTAGCGGATTGTCATCCGCAGGGCCGAAGGTATCAATGAACCATTTGAAGCCACGGATCTCATCTCCTGTGTCGTTTTTCAGGAAGTCAAACATGCTTCGCACATCTCCAGCATAATAGCTGGCCATGTTCTTGAGCAGCAGTGCGGCATAAGGATGTAAGGGAAGCACATCGCGCAACTCCGTATCTTGAATCTTGGCCTGTTTTTTCACTAAGGCGCGGGCGTCTCTGGTGCGCTCATAGAGTTCCTCGGAGGTTTCCTGCCATTCGTCCATCAGGTGCGTATCTTGGCGCTTTTCCAGAGCTTTACCCATCAGACGAAAGGCCATGTTGTCCGGCAGCTCAATGTTGCAAAAGGGCAATACAAAGCGGTGACTGATGACATTCCAGTCCTTGTCCTTGGCTGGGAACAGGTTGGCTACATTGTGGGTGACAGGAATCAGATAGAAAAAGTCACCCTCGGACATTTCCACCAGTGCCTGTAGGCCGGACAGGCGTGTTCGATTATTTTTAAAGAAATCCGTAAACTCATCCCATATGAAGATGAGACCGTACAAGTTATTATCCTTAATGACCGCACGAATCCAGTCCTGTAGCACCTCTTTGGTTAGCGTCAGGACACGGATGCCACGCTCGTTGGCCAACTTCATGACCTTGGTCATGATTTCGGAAAGCGGCAAACCTTCAAATGTTTGTAACTTTTTAATCAGGGCGTCCACATCGTCTCCGGCGAAGGTTGCAGCATAGGTACCCTTCATCAGGCCGTTGAAGTAGGCTTTGTTATCCGTATCACTCAGCCACTGGATGGCTGCTGACCGCAACGCGCCGTCGCCCTCCTTATACCCCTTTTCGCGCAGTGCGGCCACAATGCTGTCCTGCACGTCAAAGAGTAGATCCGTCTCGCTAGTAATGTCAGAAGAGGCATATCGGTGTGCCACCAGAATGTTCCCAGCGTGCTTCAGAGAATAGAGTTTGTTATACAGGTCATTGCCCAACTGCTCCGGGAAACGGTCAAAATAAGCCTTCGTGGTGGCATCGTCCGCCTCTAGCAGCTTTTTGAGTGTCAGTACAGCATGGGATTTCCCGGTGCCGTATTCACCCTCCACCCAGACGGACAGCTTCTGCAAGCGACCGACGCAGCTGATCAGATCCCGCATGAGTTTGACAAACGTCTCGTGTGGATAGAACTTTTCCCAGAGGTTGGGGTGCTGTTCGATGACGCTGGCGTTGACGGCAGGGAAAAACTCCGGGTCTATGTCAAAGTAGTCTCTATACAACTCGGCCATGACCGATTCCTCCTATGTTATGCTTTGAAAAGTTCCAGCACGTCATCTGAGGTCTTGCCGGGCCGCAGAGTAATGCTGTCCAGATCCATTTTGAAGGAGCAGTTGATAAATTCCGGGTGATTGATGGATAGGCCGTTGAGCAGCCTTTCCATGGTCTCGGTGCCTAAACCGAAAATTTCTGTAGGGCTGATGCCGCTGCGTTCGACGGTATCGTCTATCAGCGTGGTAAGGGTAAACTGATAGTATCCCTCGCAGGCTTCCGCAAACTTATAGAGGGAGTAAAGGATGACGAGGGGATCGGGAGCAGACCAAGTAGTCCTAGTGATATCAAGAAGATGAGTTACTCGTCCCTTTTGTTCGCTGTTACAATGACCAAGGCCAATCCGGTCCCCCAATATTGGATTGCTGCTACACAGATTTTTAATGGCGGAAACAACGTTTTTCCGGGATTTTTCTGAGGACACATCATCCATCAAAAGCGCCATAATTTCCGCAGGGGTATAGGGGCGGTTGAAAGAGATATTCTTGACCCACCAATTAATTTCAGAAGTATAGGCCGCGTTACAAAGCATTAGCGCCCAAGCAGTTTCACTATCAATGCCGATTGTGTCAACAAGCTCGCCAAAAGCAGTAATCTTTCCCTTTCGACTTACTCCGGTATCAGCTAAAAACGCTTTAAGTGGGCTTAACATCATCGTTCCCAAATTATTATTATCCCAGAAATCGTTCTTTTTCTCAAAGTAATCCCTCACCCAAGAAAACTGAACGCCAAGCGTTTTATATCGATCGATACTTGTAGTCATCGTACTCTTCTCCTTTGGCATTTTGTGTGATTCAGCTACCCAGCAGCTTGAAGATGAAACCTTGTGGCACATTAGACAATGTACACACCGATCATCGATATGTACATCACCATTCTCAAAACTTATAAAGCCATTTGGACAATTTGCTTCGCATACTTGGCAGCCAATACAATAGGCTGATTTTCGCAAGATATTCTTTAATGCTGCAATAAATAGAATTTCGTCCTTTGTATTGCTGGTTTTGATTCGGAATTCCAGTCCCTCATCTTTTTCTTCATAGCTCGCTGTAAACCACTCAGTTCCGAAATGGATGCGCACCGTTCTTGACTCTTGATACGTTATTTCCCCGATGGTCTTAATCCACTCTCTCCAATTCGTTGATATTCGCTTGATGCGAATAATCTGTACTCCGGATAGCATTTCATCGTCGTACACCAAATCCGGCGCACTCAGCTTTCGTGCATCATGTCTGGACTTCCAGCCCTCAAACTCCATGAATTCACGTTGTGCAGCTGGCAGCATAGTACTGGCAACTGATTTTTTAACGATTAGGTCATTAAAGAATTTGGTTGAATGCTTCGCATCTGGGCTATCGCCGTAAAGCTGTTCTCTGACCCAAGAGCCTTTTTTTGATGCCATTGGGCAAACAAGACAACCAGCTCTGTTATTTCCCAGAAGATAGGTTCTGTTAATGATTAGCCCTTGCTGATATATATAGAGAAACAATTCTGCTGAATTCCATCGCAGGATTGGATAATAATCATACTGACCTTTATGCTTTGTTCCGAGATTTACGACATCGTATTTACTGCGCGCTATGCTTTCGTCGCCTCTAACTCCCATCATTGCCATTCCACGGAAATGAGGATTCCTCATGTATTTGCGTAGTCGAATAATCTGTGGTGCAGTTTTATGAACGCTACAGCACCACCTCATCTTTTGCGCAGGAGGGCCTATTCTATCCCACGTATATCCAGGCTCAAGCTTTGATCTGGCTACTAAGAACCGGATACCTTTCTCTTCGCACTGTTTTCTCGTTTGCTCAATTACATCATAAGTGTCAGAGAACTCCATTTGCGTATCTCCGAACAGCACCAAGAAATCGTCATGTGGTATAGCTCTCTGAACGATGTCAAGGGCTACAACACTGTCCTTACCTCCGCTAAAAGCCACATAAAACAAATCAACTTTGTCTTTGTATCCAATGTATGTATTATATGTATTCTTGATTGTCTCCGCCGTAAGGCTATCAAGAATACTGCTATTGCGCGATACCATTTTCGCAATGTCTACAGGAACAAAGCGTACAATGTTTCTTCTTGCATTCTCATCTGGTATCAATTCAGGAGTCTGAAATAGAGTGCCTCCTTTTAATTGCGCTACTAATTCTCCGCGGTACCAATACTTATTTGTCTCCGCCCACATATAAGGATAAGTGTCATCTTTTTCATAATCCCAATACTTATCAAAGCCAAGCAAATCCATCTCCCGATAGTACACCGGTCGCGGCTCTTTGCTGAACGGCAGTGGCGTACTGTTCAGCACATATCCGCCAGTCTCAGCATCCCATTCGTAGGAATACATAGACACTCATCCTTTCTGAGAGCGCAGCATTTTGGCTCTCGTAATAATTTCGTTGATGCTGGAAAGCTTCTTCCTGGTGATATAGCCCGCATTGGCCAGATGCTCTAGGCATGGATCTTTCTCCAAATCCACTGGAGCGTTAGCCAGAATGTCTGCCAGAACATCGTCAAAGAAATCAAGCCCTGCATCCCGGCGTACGATAGCGCCTGAGACATTGTTCTTGGCATAGCTAGAGTGCATCAGCGTGAAATTCTTGCTTACGGTGGCCACATACTGCTCCAGCAGGTAACTATTCCACGAGTACCCCACGTAGGGGAACGCATCGAAATACTGAATGTTCTTCAGTGATACATACTTTCCCGGACAGTGCAACGCGATGGCAGCATCCACACGGGGAATGTCCCAGCGCACGGCTCCTGTCTCAACGAACTCTGTCTCGCTGACACGGGCGCAGTTCCTGTGAACCGTGTCCATATAGATGGTCGAATCGCATTCCTTGGCAAAGGCCGTTAATTCATCCAGTGTAAACGGCGCATGGCGCTGACAGAACATGGCAAAGATGTCGGTCATGCTCATTGTGTTGCCCTTGAGTGTGATCACCGGGCCTGAGAACGTAAAGCGATTCCGCAGCTTATAAGCCACTGCGCCGCGCACCCCCAAGGGCGTCAGGAAACTGAGGCGCTCGGCAGTTTCTGGATATAACTGAACCAGCTTTCGCTGAATCCAATCGCCAATCATATACCCCTGATTATCCAGCTCTTCCTGGATAAATGCAGCAATCTGATCCAGCTCCTGAGCTGTCAGGTCCGCCATAGATTCATGGAAGTACGTGTGGAAAGCATCCATGATGAACTCCGAATGAATGTGAAGCTCTCGCTCCACCTGATTTGGCGGGAAATGATGCAGCGCCTGTTTCAGCTCATCTGTATGAATGGGACGACCGTAAGCTAGCATCACGTCCGTAATTTCTTCAGGAAGATTCACCTGCGCGTGGCGGTCGTTGGTCAAATAGTGTTCCCGGAGGATATACCGATCCTGGCAAGTCGCCAGCAGATAACTGACCAGCAAATCTTCCGTCAGCACCGCGCTTTCCAGCTGATGCTCCAGCGCGGCATAGATGGAAGAATAGTAGAGCACCGGCTTTCCGCTGTTGAGCACACGTTCGATGTACTGTAGAACTGTCCACCGATCTTCATCGGACAGCAGAAGTTCCGCCAGATACCATCGCTTGCCAGTATCCACGCAGTGCGCTGTCAGCTGTAGGCGAACGATTTCGTTAGAGTCCCTCAGCTCTTCTCCGTGAATCTCCGCCCAGCGTTTCCGCAGTTTCTTCATGTCCAAGACAGATTCCTTTTGAAATCCCTTAGGGAAGGCCTGCTTGAGAACGGCCTCGTATTCCACCCATGGTGATGCGGTCTCCAGCTCAGATTTCCTTTGCTGATTTTCAAGGAATGCAGCTGCTTCTTTGGCGGACATGACCTGAAATACCCTTCGACCGTCTTTCTCTGCGCGAATCAGTACATCTCTTCCTTCTCTGATGCGGGTATCGGTTTGCCTGTATGCAAGCGAAACTTTGCTATACACAACCGACTGCGGGTTCTGTGCGCCAAAGGGGTAGAGATTGTCCCGGATAATCGCCTGATAAATTTCTGAAACTGTCATAGGTTTTCCTGCTTGACGAAGGACATCAAAGACGGTTTCAATGATTGTTTTTTTCCCTGTCAGCTTCTGCTCTCCTCCATGGGCTATGCTTCCGTCTTGACGAAGGAAAATGACAAATTGAACTAAGGCCGCACTAAACTGGCGGTGACGTTGGATGTTGATTTGTTCAAAGTCCGGTCGCGCCATAAGAAAGTCAAAAATTTTCTGGGCACCAGTTGCGTCTGCATTCAACAGTGAGAAATCCAGATGATTGCGCTGGATATACGCTTCAATCATCCGAATGGAGGTCGAATAGTTGCCAGCAGTCCTATCCGCAAGGCCCTTTTCCTGGATCAGGAACTGCTTGAAAGCGTCCAAGGAAATTTGACCTTCGCCAGTTGGAATGACAGGTGTTGCTTTGATGGGCTGCTTTGGATGATCCTTCGTCCACCATACGGGGCGATTGGGATAGGTTTTGCAGCCATCTGCTTTGTAAGACAGTTTATAGCCTTTTATCCTACATTCCTGAATAAACGCATCCAGCCCATGATCGCCAACAATCCAGAGACATCCACCCCAGTTCCGTTTGTCCTGATAGGTGAGTCCCCGCGCTTTCAACTGCACGATAATCCATTCTTTGTTTGGCGCTTTTTCTGATGTTTCGCCCCCCCCGTCCTCACTTCTATATGAGATCCTCAACTTGTCTCCAAGCCCGAACAACTGATGTAGTCCACGTATTTTGCGGACGATGGTAGTGGCATCCAGGTTGGACTCAAGATAATAGCCAGGGGCAAAACTTTTCGGCACTCGCATACGCCGGTAATTCCGCTCATCGGCAAAAGCCAGAGTGTTGTATCCAGGAATATCCTCGTTCATGATGCCCATAAAAGCATCGCGATAATCAGCAAAGAGAAGTCCGCAAATCTCCACATAAATCCGATTCCAGGACTTTGCAGGGTATACCTCGCCCTTGTAGGTGTAAGAGACCGGCTTGGTGAACAAATATGTACCATCCTGGCTGAAATCAACCAGAGACTGATCATTTGCCGGTACACTGGTTGTTTCCCCCTGGAGAGCTGAGCCCTCCGCTGTTTCGACGATTTCATCAAGAGCGCCGACCTCTTCCACAGAAATAATGGGTACGTTTTCCGCAGTTGCCTGTTCGACTGCGTCAGAAGCAGCCTGTTCCACAACAGCATCCTTCATCAGAGGAGCTGTCTGAGTGATGGCATCTTCCTTAGGCTCACAATAACTTTTGATAAAGGCATAATAGAGCTGTGTGACACTACGAATGGCCTGCGCATTTTTTCCAAAACGGAACCGTAAAAGTTTTCCCTCGGCAACCTTTTTCTGTACGTTATGGACAGCTTTGGCATCAGTCATGCCCAAGAGAGGCTGTTTGAGATGGCAGTAATCAGCTGCTTTTTGCAAATAGTCAACCAGCATTTTGGGTGGAAATCCGGTTTTGTCTTTTGCATACATAAAGAAGGCGTCCTCAACAGACTTGGACGGTGTTCCAGTCATTCGATTCGTCTCCTCCAAAATCATTTGGTGCTCAGCCGGGTTAGTCGTGCATAGTTCACACATTTGGAGCGCCGTAGCTTCACCATCTCGTTTTTCAGTAGCCATATCTTTTGCCTTGTTCAACAAATTATGATATTCTTTATTATTATCCCGAAAAAGTTGAACAGTTTCTGTGAATAGCTGAGTTGCAGGTTTCATGATTGTTTTTCCTTGATAGGCGGACTCCATACTTGCCATTTGAAATGAAATGCCATTCACATTTCTGTATGTTTCATCAATTTCAATTCCTTCGTTGACTGCCATTAATCGCAACAATTGAGAGCAGTTTTTGACAGAATCCACCCGGGATAGTTCGCCAGATAGTACTTTTAGATAGGCATCTAAAAGTAGAGCCGCTTCATATTTTGTAAATGGTATTTGTCTGACCATGTTCGTTAGCTTCTTCCAGTGTTCTCAATAGTTTTGTATGTAACCCCAATCATCTACTACGCCATCTGTTTTTGCCGTTCGCAATAGTCGTTTCAGGTGTTGATATAAAAAACTAAGTATATACTACCATAGCGGCTGCTGTTTTTCAATCTATTTCGTCAAATTTGTGCTTCAAGAATCAGTGCAAACACCAACAGGACCACAAGAAAGCAGACATTCACCACCGTAAAATACCGGAAATACGCCCCTTTGACCTGACTTTCTTCCCGCGCAATGAGCTTGTAGGATATCAAACTTGCCATAGACGCGATCAACGTCCCAAGCCCGCCAAGATTGACGCCGATGATCAGTGCGGACAAGTTTTCCGTAAACCCGGACAACAGTAGCGCAGCTGGAACATTACTGATCACCTGGCTGGCGGCAACGCCGGCCAGGACTTCGTGCCTGGAGACGAGCTGCTGCAACATTTGCGAAAATGCCGGGGGGCTCCCAATGTTGCCGATAAAACAAGAAATCCAACAAAGGTCAACAGCAGATTGTAATCCGTCCGGCCGAAAACGTGTGTCCAAAAGTCCCATAGCCCAGATATTCTTTGTCAAGGGCTACAAAAAGCATGGAACAGTAATCCATCGATCAGTGGATCCATACTTTACTGTATGCGGTGCTGGACTGCCGCTTGGAAGATATTGCGGAGTACGTTCCCGATGACGAATGAAGGAGTGCCGGTTAGCACTCCTTCTGCTTTTATAAGTTATATCTGATATAATCCAAAAATCTAATTGGCCGAAAGACATACTATGTGTTATCCTATTATAAGAAAGGAGCTGACAGCCATGGTCATTCGAGAGAACTATCTAGCAAAAATCCGTCCCTTCATCGGCAAGGACATCATCAAGGTATTGACTGGTATCCGGCGCGGCGGTAAAAGCGTTCTGCTGGAACAAATTCGTGACGAGATAGGCAGCCCCAACACGATCGTCCTGAACTTTGAGGACTTGGGCAACCAGCGACTTTGCGAGTACAACGCTCTCCACGACTATGTATGCGAGAAAATTGGCGACAACAAAGAGCAATTCTACCTGTTCTTTGACGAGATACAGGAAGTGCAGGGTTGGGAGAATGCGGTCAACTCCCTGCGGGTGAAATTCCATGCGGACATCTACATCACCGGCTCCAACTCCCGGTTGCTGTCTGGTGAACTGGCGACCTATATTGCCGGGCGGTATATCTCCTTTGTTGTATACCCTTTTTCCTTTACAGAGTTTCAGATGGCTGACCCTACCTTGACCTTCGACCAGTATATCCAATACGGCGGTATGCCCTTTCTGTCCAACATCAATTTCAAGCCGGAGATCAGCAAAAACTATCTCCAGGACATCTTCAACTCGGTAGTACTGAAGGATATTGTCAAGCGTAACAACATCCGGGACGTTGGCCTCCTGGAGCGTATCATCGCCTATGCCCTGTCCAACGTAGGCAGGAGCTTTTCAGCCACCAGCATCTCCAAATACTTCAAGGCGGAGAACCGCACCGTAGCTCCCGAAACGATCCTGAACTATCTGAAAGCCTGTGAGGAAGCCTACCTCCTGTACCGTCTTAAGATCCAGGACATCAACGGCAAGAAGGTACTGAAAGTCAACGAGAAATACTATGTGGCAGATCACGGGTTGCGGGAGGCGGTCATCGGGGCAAACCTGCAAAACGTGGAAATCGTGCTGGAAAACATCGTAAGCTTGGAATTGCTTCGACGGGGATATAAGGTCTGTGTCGGGCGTGTCGGGACAAAGGAGATCGACTTTGTAGGTGAGAAACAGGGTGACAAGCTGTATGTTCAGGTCTGCTATCTGCTCAGTGATGAAGCCACTATCCAGCGGGAGTTTGGTTCGCTGCTGGAGGTCAGGGACAACTACCCGAAGCTGGTTCTGTATAAAGAAGGCTCTTTCCGAGGGAATTATGAGGGCATTCCTGCGATAAGAATCGAAGGCTGGCTGACGGGGAAAAATGTGTAAAGCAGGTGTGCTCGGGCGGTCTTTGTGTGGTGCTGCCGTAATTTCCTTGGCTTGCAAACAAAATGCCCTGGCGCGTATAAAATAGATAACACTGAATTGAACTTGACTTTGCACACAGTATGTACTATAATTGTCGTGCGAGGAGGCGATGGTATGGATACCAACATGACATTCCGCATGGATTCCGATGTGAAAGCAGAGATGGCCGCTATCTGTGCCAAGCTGGGAATGACAACGTCCACTGCTTTCAATATTTTTGCCAATGCCTTTGTACGCGCAAAGGGAATGCCATTCGCTGTAACAATTCAAGAGCCAGATGCTCTTGTGTCTAAGGAGTCAATGCTGGCAGATACCGACCAGTTATTGGCTGATTTTGCGTCAGATTATAAGAGGATGGCAGAATGATTTGGATAGAGGTGGAGGACGTTATTCTGATCCACGGTCGAATTATTCAGGCCACCGGTGGGATAGACGGTCTCCGAGATCGCGCCAGTTTGGAAGCAGCTCTTGCCGCGCCACTTCAATCTTTCGCGGGAGAGGATCTTTTCCCTTCAGATATTGAAAAAATCGCCCGTCTTGGATATGGATTGGCGGCTAACCATGCCTTTATAGATGGAAATAAGCGGATCGGTGCCATGCTGACACAACTCCTATTGAAGTGGAACAGCTACCATCTGGAATTGCAAAAGGGTGAGTTGGCGGATATGTTTATCGCTATTGCCGATGGCAGTGCAGATGAGCAGGATTTGTTAGCCTGGATTCGGGCGCATATCAGATGAAATGAGTAAGGTCAGCGCCCATAATCGGGTGCTGACCTTATTGTCTAACAAAAACCACTCGATAGGCGAGTGGTTCAAAGGAAGGCTTATGCCGATGATGTAGAATTTATGAGGGTATCCCCGCAATCAGAATCGAGGACTGGTTGACGGGGAAAAATGTGTAAACCTCTCGTTGTATCTCTCGGAAAAATGTGTTATACTATCTTTGATCTCACACAAGAAGGGCTGGTGATGTGATGAAGCGAAACGCTTTAGACGCGCTAATCAAGTGGCAGCACAGCGAAGACCGCAAGCCTATGGTACTCAAAGGCGCACGTCAGGTTGGCAAGACCTGGCTGATGAAAGAGTTCGGACAAAGCTGCTACGAGCACTCCGTTTACTTCAACTTCGATGAAGAAGACGAACTGAAATCTATTTTTGAGGTCAACAAGAACCCCCAGCGGATCATAGAATTGCTCTCCCTGATTGCCGGAGAGAAAATTCTGCCCGGTGAGACTTTGGTGATTTTTGATGAGATACAGGAATGTCCCACCGCCCTCAACGCGCTGAAATACTTCAAGGAGAAGGCCAACGAGTACCACATCATTTCGGCCGGCAGCCTCCTGGGGACGCTGCTGGCCCAGCCAAAGTCCTACCCGGTGGGCATGGTGAACCTGCTGGACCTCTCCCCTCTTACCTTTGACGAATTTCTGGCGGCTGTGGAACCGTCTTTGTACGACTATTACTGTGGCATCCAAAAGGAGCAGCCTATTGAGGAGATTTTCCACCGCCGTCTGATGGAAGCCTGCAATAACTACTTCATTATTGGCGGGATGCCGGAGTGCGTGGCCTCCTGGATAACATACAAAGACCCGGCTAAGGTGGCCCAGATTCAGCGGGAACTGATCGAGATCTATGAGAACGACTTCTCCAAGCACAACGGCAAGGTCAACAGCGGTCGTATCCTGATGGTCTTCCGCAGTATCGTTTCCCAGCTTGCCAAAGCTAATGAGAAGTTCATGTACGGCGCTGTCCGTGAAGGCGGTCGGGCCAGAGACTTCGAGGAGGCAATCGAATGGCTCGTCTCCGCCGGGATGTTGAACAGGGTCTACAATGTCTCCAAGATGGAACATCCTCTTGCCGCCTTTGACAAGCTGGATCAGTTCAAGCTCTTTGTCTTTGACACTGGATTGCTCAAGCAGATGGCGGGGATCGACAACAGCGCAATTCTGTTAAAAAGTGATTATCAGTTCAAAGGCCCCTTGACCGAGAATTTTGTTTTGCAGCAGCTCCGGGGGCAGTTTGAGGTAGAACCCCGCTACTACTCCGACAAAAATGGTGAGATCGATTTTGTGGTGCAGTACGGGACAGAGATCATCCCCATTGAGGCCAAGGGCGGCGAGGATAAATCGGCCCCCTCCTTCAAGCGGTATATTGCCGAACACCAGCCGGAACACGCCCTTCGCTTCTCCAAGCGCGGCTATCGGAAGGACGGGTATATCACCAATCTTCCGCTGTATCTGGCGAGAAAAACAAGGGAGTTGCTTTAAGAGCAAGTATCCGCATCCATGATAAGGAGCATCCAATTATATGAGTAATGAAAAAGTATTCCAAATGGATTTCGGGAAAATCTATGACTCTCTATTGAACAAGGCCACCAGGAAAGGGCGTACTAAATCCGAAGTGGACGAAATTATCTGCTGGCTTACAGGATATGATGCTGAAGCATTGGAAGCAGCCCGCCTATCCCCTGTTTGCTATGGAGACTTCTTCCGCAATGCCCCCATGCCCAATCCCAACCGAACGCTGATAAAAGGTGTTGTTTGCGGCATACGGGTTGAGGAGATTGAAGACCCTCTTATGCGAGAAATCCGGTACTTGGATAAGCTCATCGACGAGCTTGCCAAAGGCAAACCTATGGAAAAGATTCTGCGGAGCCAGGAGGAACCCGCCATGTGGGTATGCCCCAAATGCGGCAGGTCATTTCGCAGGAAAGATCAAGACCATTACTGTGGGAAAGCACCAGAGACGATTGAAGAGTACATCCGCAGCCAGCCGGAGTATGTCCAACCCTATCTGCATCAGGTGAATGGCGCCATCAAAGGCAGCATCCCAGAGGCCAAGGAGAAAATCTCCTGGAGTATGCCCACCTACTGGAAGGGCCGCAACCTGATTCAGTTCGCGGCGTTCAAGAAGCACATCGGCCTGTACCCCGGCCCGGAGGCCGTGGAAGCGTTTGCTGACAGATTGACGGACTACAAGACCAGCAAAGGAACCATTCAGATCCCCTACTGCAAGCCGTTACCGCTGGAATTGATTAGGGAGATTGCGGCGTGGTGCGAGCAGAACAACCAGAAATAGGGGCTTGTCCACCCCGTTTTCCCCACATCGCAAAAGATCTGTCTTTCCGATTTGCGCACCCGACAATACGCCTGGTTGAAACCATAAATTATGAAGGGACGGTTGTCATATGTCTGAAACATTGGAAAGTGTCATCCGCGAATGGGTGGTCAAAGACTACTTCACTCCAAACATCAAGGCGGAGGTCATTCTGGACACACTGCTGTCCAAATATATCCATGAGCTTGTGGAGGGGACAACCCTTGTGGCTAAGGAGATGTCGATCCCACGGGGGGACCTCTTTGGGAGCATCGGTACAAAAATCGACTACGTGCTTGCGGGCGACAAGGTTTACCTCATTGAGCTAAAAACTACGGACAGCAGTGACAATGACGAGCAGGCGGGGAAGTATCTTGAAGAATGTCAGAGTCAGGAAAAATCCTTTGGCGATAAGATTGGCCGGCAGTTGCTGTCTATCCTGAATAAAAAGGCTGTTTTTAACCTGAAACTGGGAGGGCATGAGCATTGGACCAATGAAACTCTGCGCACTGCCTTTGACTTGATTCTGAAAAAATACGGAGTTAAGTCCCAAGACGGCCACTGCGCTGAACAGGCTATGGCACTGATTCGAGAAAAAAGATGGACACAATCAAAAAAATACCGTTCCCGGAAATACCTCTATACCCTGGGCAAGCTGGTGGATTATCCGGAGAAACTCTGGGATAAACAAATGGAGGTCATCTATCTGACACCGAATGGACGACGCACCCATGAGGGAATAGAGCCCCGAAGCCTGAAAAAATTCGTTGCGGATTTGCCGAACCGGCATCCGAATGACGAGCTTGCCCAGCTGCTGGCGGACATCATTGCCGCCATCTATTTACCGGAAAAGGCAGGGAAATGATATGGCGGACCTGACCATCCATCGCGGCACCCACCAGATCGGCGGCGGCTGCACCGAGATCAGCGCCGGAGGACACCGCATCCTCATCGACTTCGGGGCCAACCTGCCGGGGACGGACGGAGATGCCCAAACGAAGGACCGTGAGATGGTCCAAAAGGTGTTCGGCTCCCGCCAGGACGGCGCGGTTCTGTTCACCCACTACCACGGCGACCACTACGGCCTGTTCAAAAAAGTTCCGCCGGGTGTTCCCATGTACATCGGCCCCCTGGCCAAGAACATCCTGCGCATCCTGGTCCCCTACATCGACCGGGACGCGCCGGAAAAGGGCAGCGCCATCGTGGAACAGATGAGGACCTATGAGCCGGGGAAATGGATGACACCCGTTCCCGGCATCAGGGTCCTGCCCCTCTACGTGGACCACTCCGCCCTGGACGCCTATATGTTCTGCATCCAGGCGGCAGGCAAGACCATCCTGTTCACCGGGGACTTCCGGAACCACGGCATCGCGGGGCAGGTGGAGCGCATGGAACGGATGGTGCAGAAGTACGTGCCTAAGCCGGTGGATCTTCTGGTCACCGAGGGCACCATGCTCAGCCGCACCGGCGAGGTTGGGGACACCCTGGTCAGGTCGGAGGAGGATCTGGGCCAAAGGGCGGAAATGCTGTTCCAGACACACAAGTATAACTTTGTGCTGGTGTCCTCCACCAACCTGGACAGCATCATGGAATTTTACCACAACACCCCCAAGGGGATGCACTTCGTCTGCGACCTGTACCAGGCCCGCATCCTCCTCACCGCCATGCGGGATATGCAGGAGGAGCGGGGGTTCAAGGAATACCGGGCCTCGAAAACGCACCCCACGATACGGGTGCTGGGCAAAGGGGACAGCCGGTGGGCGGAACTGCGGGAGATCAGGGAGTCCATGAAATACCCTGTGTACTGCAAAGCCATTACAAAGGAAGAACTGGAGCGGGACGGCTTTGTGGTGCTGGCGCGGAAAAATACCCACCCGGACACCTACGTCAGCCCCTTTGACAAGCTGCGGGAGGAATTTCTGGACAAAGACGGCCAGGGACAGATCATCTATTCCATGTGGAAGGGGTATCTGGAGGAGGAACACGCCGACAAAGACCTGCTGCGCTTCATCGGCGGTCATCCTTACGAAACCCTGCACACCAGCGGCCACGCCTATGTGGAGACCATCGCCAATCTCATCAAGACCGTGGACCCCAAGTGGATCCTCCCCATGCACACGGAGAGGGCGGATGAATTTGCCTCCATCCTGGCCTTCACCCTCTGGAAGGATCGGGTAAAGGTCCTGCATGACGGACAGGCGCTGGATCTGGACGAACTGTAAGCAAATGCGTGACCGGCTCAGGCCGGTCATGCGCTTCCCGAAAAAGCGTCGGGACGTTTGTCATACTGCGGGGCAGGCGTGTGCTATACTGGCCTCACAACACAGGCGGACATGAAACGAAGGGGGATACTGTATGGGCACAAAGCGACCGACCAACGAAAACATCCGCATTGGAGACATCTTTAAGCATTCCAGCTACGATGAGTGCGGCGGCGGCTGCTCCTTCTATCAAGTGGTGGGCCTGCGGGGAAAGACGCTGGTAGAGCTTCGGGGTATCCGGGGTGAGAGTTATGTGGACGAGTCCTGCCAGCTTGGCTATGGGCAGGTCAAGGTGCGTCCTCTGCCGGAAGGGCGCGGAGGTCATGACTGTCAGGGTTTGCAGCGACGACTCGGACGATGGAAGGCACTGGCTGCGTGAGCGGGGTAAGACCAGCCGGGTGTTCGGAACCTACTATTCCCAAGTGCTGGAAGGAGAGATAGGCCAAATGTCCGGTTATGACGGTTTCTACGTCTTGGACAGAATGAAAAAGGAGGGAACACTGCCGTCATGATGGAGGAACTGACGAAAACCAGCCGAATCCTCTCCGTCTACCACCTGTTCCTCAACTGCCAGGAGGTCTCCTTCCAGGAGCTGAAGCAGCAGTTTGAAGTCAGCGAAAAGACCTCCCTCCGGGACATCCGCCTGCTGGAGCGGGCGGGGGTCCTGGAGACCCGCTATGACCGAAATGCCAAGGCCTTCTATCCGGTGAGCCTGGAGCTTCGGCCCATGGCAGAGGAGGAAAACCAGACCCGGCGGAAATACCTGGAACGGATCCGGCGGCTGTGCCTTCTCATGATCCGGATGGCGGAGGAGGACGACTCTGACGGCATGAACAAGCGGGAGCTCTACCGGGAGCTTTTTCCAGACTGCTCCGACCGCACCCGGCAGCGGGATTTTCAGGAGCTGGAGAAGCTGGGCTACCGCGCCTCATACAGCCGAGAGTGGCCGGACGAGCCGGGGCGGTGGTCCTACGAGATCCCCGGCACTTATGGGCTGGAGACGATGCCAAGAATGAGGTGGTAATATGTGGGAAGCTGTTCAGCTGCCCCGAGAGACCGATGCCCCGGAGGAAACGGAACGGCTTATTCAGCAGTTTGCTGAGGAAAAAATGCGGGAGTATGACGGGGCGGTGTTCTTCTGCATTTCCCGTGCGGATAAGGAACGCCGTCTCACCTTCCGGCAGGCGGCTGCCTCGCTGGGCTGCAGCGCCCGCGACGGAAGGGCTACGGCTACCGCTTGGAGGGCGCAGACTTTAGCGGAACGAGCCGGAAGGAACGTCCTGTTTGTAGACCCCGCGATGCAGTCATATCTGGAAGAGTACCTGGATATCTGCCCTGCCGGATCGCGGCATGTGCTGATCTACTGCCATCGCAAGGGAAATGGCCCTTCCCCGCGTATGAGCGCCTTTATGGACTTTTGGGAGGAGCACAGCGTGGATATCTGGGACTTGGGTGAGCAATGAATCTGCGGAGGCTGGAAGCATGACAACAACAAGTGAGCATCTCCCTGTATGCAATATAACTGAGCCCGCAGCGTGGAGCGGCCTTTGGTGGCTGCTGGATGTGGAGACCAGCGGGCTGAACCGGCAGGAGGACGATATCATTGCCCTGCGACTGGCCTGTATGGAGGACTTCAGTATCACGGAGGAGCGGGAGATTTTGATCCGTCCGCGCCAGCCGCTCAGTCCCTGGGCGGAGAAACTGACCGGCATCATCAACCAGGCTCTGGAACAGGCGCTCTCCCCTGACGAGGCAGTCAGCCAGTTGGAAGAACTGGACGGCCCCTTTTTGTTCCTTGACAGGGACTTTACCCTGCCGTTTTTGCAAAACGCCTATCTCAGGTGCGGGCGGGAGTTTGCTCTCCCCTGCCTTCTGCTGGATCGTCTCACCGCCATGCTGCTGGGATGTTCACCCAGACAGAGGGCGGATGCCTTTCTGGAGCAGCTTCCGCCGCCTGACGGCCTAGGCGGTATGCCGCCCCACAATACTGATCTGAGGAAACTCTATGAACTGTCCCTGGCTGTATTTCGTGTTTTGGAAGAAACGCACCACATTCAGAACACCGCGCAGCTGAACGATTTCAAGGATGGTGAAAATCATGATGTTTGAAGACGCCGTAAAAAAAGCGATACTAGGCCTCGTTGTGGGCGACGCTTTGGGCGTGCCGGTGGAGTTCCGTTCAAGGGAGGAGCTGGAGCGCGATCCCGTGAACGGGATGCGGGCCTATGGAACCCATCACCAGCCCGCCGGAACCTGGTCGGACGACTCCTCCATGGCCCTGTGCCTGATGGAGAGCCTGACGAGAGGCGTGGACTACGCAGACATGATGACACGGTTCCGGCGCTGGGCGGACGAGGGGTACATGACCCCCTACGGGAAAGTCTTTGACATGGGCATCGCCACCCAGCAGGCGCTGGCGAGGTTTGCCCACGGTACTCCCCCGTTGGAATGCGGCGGCATTGGCGAACGGGACAACGGTAACGGCTCGCTGATGCGCATTCTGCCCATGGCTCTGTATCTCCACCGTACCATGGGGCCGGACTTTCCACGGATGGCTGAGGCCTACCAGATCATCCACAACGCCTCCGCCCTCACCCATGCCCATCCCATCAGCCTGATGTCCTGCGGGCTATACTGCGCCGCTGCTAATGAGCTGCTCTGCGGAAAAACCAGTGTGTGGGGCGGGATCAAGACCGCCAAAGAGTTCTACCACGATCAGCCGAAGTTCGCGTCCCATCTGGACACCTTTCAGAGGATCGAACCCGATTTCCTCCCCGCCCTGCCCAAGTCAGAGATCAGCAGCGGCGGATACGTGCTCCACACACTGGAAGCCGCGCTGTGGTGTCTGGAGCGGCACGACAGCTTCCGCACCTGTCTGCTGGAGGCCGTCAACCTGGGGGAGGACACAGACACGACAGGCGCTGTGGCCGGAGGGCTGGCCGGGCTGAAATATGGAGATGATATACCGGAGGATTGGCTTTCTGTCATTGCCCGCCGGGAAGAGATTGAAGGCCTGTGCGGGACCTTTTCCCAGTCATTCGAGGAGGGACGAACATGCTGATCAAAAATATGGAGTATCTTTCCCGGCACCTGCGCTGCACTGATGAGGAAAAGGACGCCTGCCTGGAGACAGTTGCGGTGATCCTCCACTTCTGGACGGATGTCCGAAAAAATGGCGTGCTGGCCATTGGGGGCGACCATGCAGATCAGAACCCAAATCCTTTTTTCCGCACCTGCCTGCATGATGCCATCGAATTGGTGAGTACGGATGATGAGCTGCTGCTTGAGGACTTGTTCGCTCAGTATCTGATCGCCGGGGATTACACTGGAGCCGGCTTTCTGCAAAATGTGGTGATTGCCGAGGGGATCCTGGCATACTTGAGGTTTCTCCATGAGCATGAGGATGGAGGGAGCTTCCGGCAGTGGGGAGACCGGCTGGCTCTGGCTGTAGGGGGATACTTCGGCGTGGAATACCGGGAAAAGCTCCGTAAAACCATCCGCCAGGAGATTCGGAAGCGAGAACGTGAGGTCAAAAAGACTTCCCTCCTGCCGGAGTTTGACGCATTGGCAGAGCTCTCCCTTCCGCTGTGCGAAAAGCTGCTTCGGGATACATATGACGATCATTATGCTTTTGGAGATCGTACCGTTGCGCTTGCTTTGAAATATGCCAGCGGCGCGGTACAGGATCATGTTTTATCTGTCCTCTCCCCGGAAGAACGGGAGGCATTGGAGATCGAGATGGACGCGTGTGTCCTCGTGCGGCAGACAGACGTGGAACGCGCCCAGCGGGAGGTCCTGGAAAGAGCCGCAAGCTATGAATCGTCAGAAAAATAAGGAGAAGCGTGAATATGTCTATTTACAAAAAAGAGGCGTCTATGGAGGAAATGAAACGGGAGGCCATTTCCCGCATGGAGCTTTTGAAGCTGGATGCTCAGACGGTCCGGGAGTTTGAACAGGATGGATCGGTCAGCCTGTCCCAGCAGATCGGAGATCAGGTCTTTCTTCATTCATCCGACGATGAAATCTGTGAGCGAGTGAAACGGTTCGAGCAGGAGTATGAGTGCCTGGTCTACCACGTCCTCTGGGCGGATAGTCCTATGGTCGGGGAATGCTGGAGCCTGCTGTTTGTGTCCCCCGCATCCTCAGACTGGAAAGGTGAGCAAAAATACATCAACAGCTCCGGTCTGGTCTATGCCTATGTGGAATCGGAGATGGAGGACGGTATCAGCGAGATCATGGTGCAGCCCCAGGACGGCGGTCTGATCCGGCTGGGATAAGTGATTTTCCTGACAAGGAGACTGTAGGATGTATTACGCAATGTCTGATATTCACGGCTGCTTTGACAAGTACAAAGAGATGCTGTCCCTCATTGAGTTTACCCTAAGGGATACCCTCTATGTGCTGGGGGACGTGATCGACCGGGGACCGGACGGCATCAAAATTCTACAGGACATGATGCTCCGTCCCAACGTGTTCCCCCTCCTGGGCAACCACGAGTTCACCGCCGCCGTGTGCCTCCCCTGGCTGATGGAGGAGGTCACCGACCAGAGCCTTGCCGCCCTGGACGAAACTCAGATCGCCGCTCTCAGCGAGTGGATCGCCAACGGGGGCGGCGTCACCATCCGGAGCCTCAAGGAGCTGAGCCAGGAGGAGCGGGAGGATATCCTGGAATATTTTCAGGAGATGGAGCTGTTTGCCCAGATCAGGGCTGGGGGCAGGGATTTTGTGCTGCTGCACTCCGGTTTAGGTCATTTTTCCCCGGACAAGGCGCTGGAGGACTACGAACTGGAGGACTTCCTGTTTGGCCGGCCCGAGCTGGACACGGCCTATTACCCGGACAAAATTCTGGTGTTCGGCCACACCCCCACCCGACTCCTGGGCGGCGGGGACAAGATCCTCCGGCGGGAGACCTGGATCGACATCGACTGCGGGTGCGTGTTCAAGGGAGGGCGGTTAGGCTGCCTGTGCTTAGATACCATGGAGGAGTTTTATGTGTGATGAAGGCCAAACCAAACTGGACGTATACGACTGGGTCCTCTCCCCGGAAATCAGGGAACATATGCGCACCGCCCGCCCTCTCACCATTGAGGAAAAGGCGGACATCATCGACGGCGGCTGCCGTCCCATCGTGGACAAATACGCCGCTTTGACAGCTTTGCTCCGGGAGGCGGAGCGGGAGGAGGACAAAGCGCTCCTTACAGACCTGCTCAAACTGTACGACTGGGCCTTTGAGGAGCTGCACAGCCGGCGTCCGGAGCAGGTGTTTATCTTCCAGGAGACGTGGTGGAAGGACGATCCCCTGGACCACGACCCCTGCGGTGTTCAGGGTGTATTCAGAACCTATGAGGAGCTGACGGACTACCTGAAGGAGTACGAGGGGTACTATGAGGATCCTCCTTTGGGGTATTCCGATGGGATAGATTTCAGGGGGTACGTTGAAAAATGGGCCGAGGTGGACGGTAAAATGCAGTCTGTTTTGGGCCTGAACATCTTTTTGGTGGACGGAAAAATCATCATACAGGATTTCGATCCCTGGTATCTGGAGTCTGTCCGGAAAGACGGGTACAAAGAACTGGGCATTCGCTACGAGGCCGAACGCATTCACAGCTACGGCACTGGCCTTACGACCTTCCCGATCCCCTTCCGCTCCGGGGACCTGGTGCAGGTGGAGGTCCCGAGCATGGCGAGACCTCGGTATGGCGTGGTGGCTGTCGTGGAAGCCTTGGGGCGCTACGTCCATATGGCGTATATCGAAAACGATTGTCTGGAATGCATGGACCTGAGCTACCGGTACTATGACCTCACTTCCGGTTGGCGGGTCATCGACTGGACCCGGCCTGTCCAGCCCTCGGACCTGCCCGAGGGGTACGGCCTGCTGACAGAGCTGAGCGACGCGCTGCACGCACTGGACGAACAAGATATTGCGGCGATCGACTCTCTGTTTTTCGGTGTGTTGGGGGAGGAACACTTCCACCATGTCCGAAAGGTTTTCCGGGCACCGGAGCCGATCCCACTGGCAGAGCTTTTGGATGATTGAGTCCCCATGAACCCCTTGCGCCGCAACGGGTTCTCGCCTCTTACTTAAATTAATAACTTCGGCGACCTCGATACCCAAAATTCGACAAAGTCCAAACCTGTACTGAGATTTTCACCAAATAAAAGGAGAACCGCTTGTTGCGACTCTCCTTTATTTCAGATAAAAAT
>OFGL01000516.1_pt1 | contig 32982 bp, 25 predicted proteins | sample 1521801 | NCBI WGS metagenome assembly OFGL01 (sample SAMEA3504085, study PRJEB24116) | mouse gut metagenome | biome: mouse gut; feature: mouse-associated habitat; material: faeces | place: Denmark | collected 2011 | reverse complement strand
TTTAAGTCAATGGCGTAAGGAAGGTAACACTGGTAAAAAGAAAAAAGACCGTGTTACAAGATATGTAACTTTATTTTTAGCAGCATTACAAGGAGGCGTATTAACATATGCTTTCGATAATGGATATAATATTTTATCAGATTCAAGTATTTGGACATACATCTATGTTGTCTTAGTTATGATGGCTGGAAGTATGTTAGCAGTATGGTTAGGGGATCAGATTACAAATAAAGGAATTGGTAATGGAGTTTCATTACTGATTTTTACAGGAATTGTTTCTAATTTACCAACTAGCTTTATTAGTACTTTTAATAATTTAGTTGATACTAGTGCTAAAGCTACAGATATGTGGTTAGGAATCGCCTGGTATGCATTATTTGTGGTAGTTTATCTTTCAATTGTTATCTTTGTTGTCTTCAATGAAGGTGCCGTTAGAAAAATACCAATTATTTATGCAACAAGCTCTAATACAACAATGAGAACTAAAGATCAAACTCATATGCCTATTAAAATTAATAGTTCTGGAGTTATTCCTGTAATCTTTGCTTCTTCAGTATTAGCAGCACCAAGAACAATTGTTAGTTTTATGGAAAAACATGGAGAGATCACTCCTAAAGAAGCAGAAGCGGTTACGGGCAAGTCTGCTGCAACAGTGCGAAGATATTTTAAAATTCTCACAGGTACAAGATATATAGTGGCGGAGGGGAGTACCAACAATATGGTTTATCATATTGCTGCGAATTTGCCAGAAGATGATTAAAATGGTTTAAAAAAACGAATTGCCTAAACAGTGATTAGGTAATTCATGTAAATGAACTTGAATGCGTTGTTAAAAAGATGTGAAAGTTGGAAATCTCAGACGAGATAAGAGGATAGAGGAACTTCATGCATCAAGACTGAATAACGGGGAAAATCCGCCGGAACTTTTTATCATAGATTCTCAAGGTCAAGCATCAGCGAGTAAGAGATAATATATTATTAACAATTGTGCAGACGGTCTGCACAATTTGGAAGGAAGGTAGTATGCTTATAACATCGAATGAGTATTTGCAAGCAGTACAAGAAATAAATGATTATGTGAATCAGGCTAAATATAGAGCGTCCGTTAGTGTGAATAGTGAAGTGCTGAAAACAAACTTGTTCATTGGAAGTGTGATTATTCGTAACTCCGAATGGGGTAATAAATTCGTTGATAATTTATCTAAGGATATGAGGATGAAATATCCCGGTGCAAAAGGGTATTCTGTTCGAAATTTAAAGTATATGAAGAAGTTTGCACAGATTTTCGCTGAGGATGATGTGGATAAGTATGGATTGGCAAGGATTACTTGGAGCTATCATCAAGTGTTGATGAGTAAGGTGTCAAGCCAAGAAGAATATGTATGGTATTTGGAAAAAACTTTAGAGCATGGATGGTCGGTAGATGAATTGGCATCCCAAGTGAAGGGCCAGTTGTATGAGAGGCAAGTTGTGGCAAATAAGATTTCAAATTTTGAAAACAGATTGCCTATTGAACAAAAGGATATTGTTATAAGTACTATGAAAGATCCATATATGTTTGATTTTATCAATTATACAGAGGATATGTTGGAAACAGATATAGAAAATGAGTTGGTAAGGAATGTTACTTCGCTATTGATGGAATTAGGAACCGGTTTTGCTTTTATGGGACAGCAGTATCATCTTGAAGTTGGCGGAAAAGATTTTTATATTGATCTTCTTTTCTATAATACAAAGCTTAGATGTTATGTGGCGATTGATTTAAAGACAGGTGAGTTTAAGCCGGAGCAGGCAGGGAAAATGAATTTCTATTTGTCGGCGCTGGACGATTTGGTTAAATCCCCAGACGATAATCCATCTGTTGGATTAATATTATGTAGAGATGAGAATAGAACCATTGCAGAATATGCGTTAAGAGATATGTCGAAACCTATTGGTGTAAGCGAATATCATTTGTGTACAGATCTTCCGCTAGACTTGAAAAGTGCTTTACCAGATCCGGAGGAGATTAGAAGTAGGATTGACATGAAAAAATAAATTGTGCAGACCGTCTGCACAAATGAATTAGAAAGAGTTTCGTGATAACACCATGATAACAAAAATTCCCAAAACCTCAGATACAGGATGCATATAAAAGAAAAAGGTACCGAAAAAGCCCTGAAAATCACACGCAATCACCCTGATTTCCACCACAGAAAACCGTGAGGGTGGACGTACAGTAGGTTCCGATAGGGGTGCTACTATCATCCAGTAATTGAAAATTCATTGAATTATGGGGCAAAAAGATATTGAAGATGTTTTAGTCGTGGAAACTACTGACAAAGAGAGACGTTATCTTAACCAAGATGGTCAGGATATGGTTAAGATATAGATAAACAAAAATGAAAACAGTTTATTGATACTTACCTGAAAAAGAAGAGTATGGCATGAACTATCAGACCAGGCATAAACCATGTGTTTTTTTGCAGGAGGACGGGAAGTGCAAGTTGGGAGATTGCAAATCGGACAGCTGAAAAAAATATCCATACACCAATCAGCCGGAAAAATTATCAAGTTTGCTGAACACATTGGATACGATAGAAATATGTCCGGCAGCTTTTGAGATTTTTGAGAGACTAAAGAAAGAGTATCGGTTTAGGACACGCAGATAAAGGGAGAGCAGCTATGAACCTGACTCATTTTTTAAAACAGACAGATGCCATTACGTCACAGTATTCAACGGAACAGCTCATTGATTTTATTCATGATATCGGGAGGGTTTGCCCGGAGCATCGCAGGGAGGACTTTTTGGAAATGCTGAAATCTGCAGGGAATAGAGCGGTAAGGGCATCAAACAAAGATGAGGACAAAGATATTGATTTCGACGAGATGTACAGTCGTGTCAGAGATCATTTAAAGAGCATTGATTCTCAGGAGGTCACTATTACCGCCGTATTGAACGAAGAATATGACGACTGGTATGACGACAGCGGCGAAGAATTTTATTATGAGGATAACGACGACATTTCGGATATGCTTGAAGAAGCCTGTGATTTTGTGCATATCTGCATGGACAGGGAGAAATATAAAGAAGGCTTTGCAGTTGGGGAGCAGCTGCTGGAAATGGAGATTCTGTGCGATAATGAGTATGGCGATGAAGAACTTTCACTGGGGGATATGGTGCATTATGAGCTTTTGCACTGCGATTTGAAACGGGTAATCCTTGATATAGCATATTGCGCATATCAATCAGCGCCGCCTGCCAAACGCCCGGATGCATTGTATGGAGTTATTCTAAATGCAAGAGAGGACACAGCTACATTAGAAGCCGTTATGCAGCATGGCGAGGAAGACTTGCCGGAATTGGAAGAGTTTCTTTTGTCATGGATTACCTATCTTGGGGGTAAGACGGGGCATGATGCGGACCGCCTTATGCTGGAAGCCGTTGATCTGTTAAATGATCTTTCGCTGGAGGTGCAGTGTGCGGAAAAGTATGCCGCTGTCCATCCGGGATTATATCTGAATATATTGGAAAACGGGAAACATATGCCGGCGGATGATATGGTAGCTATAGGACTCGAAGCGATGAAGGCGATACCAAAGAAATATGTAATGCGCAGTAAAGCAGCGTTGAAAACAGCGGAGTATGTTATTGCGGCAGATGAGGAACAATCTTTACTGGAAAAGTGTTATTTTGCTGCATGTGAATCGGATACATCCGCACAAAACTATCTCCGTGCATTATTAAATGGGTATGGAAACGGAAAGAGAAGGGAAGAACTTCAAAAGCTGTTAGCGTCATTCCCAGTGTACAAGAGCAACAGCTATCTGCTGGATGAAGGGAATTTTCGCGGATATGGCGGAAGTGTGTATTTTGAGAGAGAGGAAAATAAACCAAACAACAATATGATTTTGATGCTCAGGTTCTTAGACGGGCAGTTTGCGGAGGTATTGGACAAAGGATTGCATAAATCGGAAGCGCTGGGCTGGACGGGATCTTTCATGAAACAGGGAATTGCCCTATTTCTGTTATGTCTTTATGAGGGGCAATGGAACGGTAGTGGAATCGCCGCTATGGCAGAGATGGCAAAAAGTGCAATGAGCTTTTCCACGGAAGAATATCGAAATGGTACCTGCGGACTTGAGGGAATAGGAGAGAATGACCTGTTTTGTCATCTGTTTTCACAATGGAAGTCTATAGTGCCGATGTCATCTGATATAAGGAACCGAGCCATAAAAAGAATCACAGTGCTGCTGGAAAAGCGGACAGCGGGAATTATGGATGCAAACCGCAGGAACTATTATGGGGAATGCGCAGCGTATATCGCCGCGTTAGGCGAGGTGCGTGAATCTATGGGAGAGATGGGTGCAAAACAGATGCTTATGACATCGTATAAGGATGCGTACCCGCGAAGGAGTGCATTTCGGGAAGAAATGAGGAAGTATGGCTGGATTGATATGAAGAGAAAATAAGAGCAACATTTAATAAGGAGATTCTAATGAGAAGTACGGAAGAACTGGAAAAAAGAATACAGTATTTGGAACAGGAAAACCAATACTTGAAACATCTTCTGTCAGACGCTGGGATTTCCTATTCTGAAAAAGAAATCATCGAGAACGTTCACGAATATGATCCAAATCAGAGAGCAAGAATGATACCAAGAGAGATTACAGAAACAGATGCAAAAGTGTTCTTCAGTATGTTTTGGGGGGCGCACGGATGTATACAGCAAACGTACCATTAAGAAATCGACCAAGCGAGTCAATTGCCATATCCAATGTTACAATTTTTGGAAAAGCGGCTGTCCAAGAGTTGCCGGAAGCATGATAAAATTTCAGGATTGCAAAAGGCAGGCATATAACCCGGATTCTCGAAAACATGACGATGAATTTTCGCCACACTTAGCCGAACTCCCTGGATTTTATTGACAAAACCACCATTTTGCAGTGAAAAGCAAAGGAAAAAATTCTCTGTTTTGCACAATCATTAATAAATTTTTCCGGGCTTCACGTCCTTGACCTTCGGCTCTAATGGGTTTAATCCAAGCATCAGGTAATGGAATTGTTCTTCCGTAAGTTCCGCCGCTTCCTGCGTAGTCCGCGGCCATGACAGACGGCCATCTTCAGGGCGTTTGTAAAGAAGAAGAAAGCCTGTTCCCTGCCACAACAATCCTTTTATTCTGTCTGAACGTTGTCCGCAGAATAAAAAGAGCGTGCCTTTTTCAAAAGGATTCTGCTTATATTTGTCACCAATGATCATGGCAGGCCCACCTATGCCTTTGCGAAGATCCACTGTGCCACAGGCAAGCACCACCCGGCGGATGCCTGCTGCATCCTAAAGCATGGGATACCTCCCTGAGAATTCTTGACAGCAGGCTGTCGGAAATCTCATTGGAAATCCCGATTGACACGCCGTTATACCGGATAACAGCCACTGGGTTTTCATATGATTCAACCCGTGGTGAAATGCAGGATGGTGCTGTTTTTGCAGGGATAAGTATCTCTGTAAATGCAATTTCATTACCCGGATTTTCCTTTGAACCCGGAGACTGCATTTGCGCATAGGCTTCTTCACGAAATTTTCGGAGCCAGTAATAATACGCCTTTTCTTTTACACCGTTATCGGAAAGTCATTGTTTGACAGAAATACCTTTCGGTCTTTCCTGACACTGGGTGATGATGGTCAGCCGGTTTGCACGGCGAACGTTGTGGGTTGTCTGATTCATGATAGTTCTACCTCCTCTAAAAAACTACTAGTTTTTTCGGGTTCTTTAGAGTATGGCATAAAAGTGCTAACTATCCAAGGCGGTGGATTTGACCCTTACATTTTAAATGCGACAGGAAAGGCAGTGGTAGTAGTTCCTGATAATGTATTGTTTGAAGGTGGGGCGGGGAAGTATCCGTAGAAATTTATTGAAGACTACTGATTTACATACCATTTTGCAGCTCCCAACGGAGATTTTTTATAAGCAGGGCGTAAAGGCGAATGTTATATTTTTTGATAAGCGCCCTGCAAGTGCGGATACGTAGACAAAAGATGTTTGGATATATGATTTTCGGACGAATATGCACTTTACTTTAAAGCAGAATCCAATGACGGATCAGGATTTAGAAGATTTTATATTATGCTATAATCCCAAAAATCGTTACGAGCGCAAAGAAACTTACTCGGAACAAAATCCGAAAATGCATTGGAGAGCTTTAAAGAGTTAAAGCAACAGCTAGAAAAAAATTAGAGAAAACGAGTTTGTGAGGTGTTTTGATAAATGAAAATGCTGATGATTTCAGATTTACATATAAATGACAGTGCGGAGTCTTATCTTAAAAAGGTTTACTATAGGATTGACAGGATGATGGAAGTAATTATCCGGCAAATGGATCCTGTGGAATTATTAACTCAAACTTCCCACATTATATGAAGAAATAGACAGTCCTATCATTTGCAGAAAAATAAGTACAAAGAAAGATTTTAAATTGTGGATAGATGTGGTTAATACGGCATTGCATGGTTGGGATATGATTGATGCAGAACATTATTTTATATGAGTAGAAAGCAATAATATAAATATTTATATGGCTGAAATTAATGGAATTGCCGTCTCAACGTGCGCAACAATTCTAAATAACCATACTGCTTCGTTAGAATCTGTATTAACGAAGCCTTATTTTGTAAGAACAGTAGTGAACTTGATACTTAATAATTTGATGGAAAAGGAGAACAAAAATGCAGATTGTACCTACACTAAATTTTGGAGGAAACTGTCGGGAAGCAATTCAAATGTATGAAAAGGCATTTAAGGGAAAGATTAGTTGTATGATTACATATGGTGAGGCGAATGACCCAGCATATATTCCGTTACTTAAGGAAAATCAAAAAGATTATATATATCATTCAGAGCTTGTATTGGAAAATCAAAGAATTATTATGAGTGACCATGTGGATATTGAATTTCAAACGTGTTATTCCAATTTCCTCACTATTATGTATGATACAAAAGAAGAAGTGCAAAGAGCATATGAAATCATGAAAGAAGGAAGTAAGACAATATATCAACTGGAAGCAACGCCCTACAGTTCCTGTCGCGTTGTTTTTGTTGATAGGTTTGGAATTCGTTGGGGAATTATGACTGAACAAACAGAACGATGAGCGTAAATTTGTGAATTAGAGGGGAGGAGAACAACGCATTAATACTTTCTTTGTTAATGTTATTTATACATGGTGCTGGCATCATGTAATACGAGTAGATAATGAGAAAATCATTTGCGCTGTTTTCCGTAATAAAAAGCATAGAAAATACTACAAAAAACGCTATTCAAATACCATGAGGGTGGTCGTACAGTTGGTTCTGGACGTGTGGCTACTATCATTGAGTAATCTTGTAATTAATGTCTGCTTAACGGCAGTGAATAATGTCGATGTATTCTTTTTATCTGCTTTTGACTACCTGTGAAGCGGCTGTGTGTGGTAAAATATGTGAGAAAGAGATGCATCAAGCACAAAGATAAGGAGCAGCTATGAATCAAACGACAATCGACAGAATCAGGCAATTCACAAAGGAGCGCGACTGGAACCAATTTCATTCCCCGGCCAATCTGGCCAAGTCTATTATGATAGAGGCGGGAGAGCTTTTGGAATGTTTTCAGTGGAGTGAGAAAGATTATGACATAGAGCATGTGAAAGAGGAACTGGCGGATGTTTTGATTTACTGTTATGATATGCTGGACAATCTGGGATTGGATATCAATGAAATTGTGAATCATAAAATGGATAAGAACGAGGTGAAATACCCGGTTGAAAAAGCGAGAGGAAATGCGAAGAAGTATGATGAATTGTAAGAAGACAAAAGGAATCCCGTACAACAGACAGGAGGTGTCAGCGCGGCGGATTTACATATATGAAGGGAAACGTGGGAACCAAAAATGAAACACAAGTTAAGCCGGAAAATTATTGTAGCGCTTGGACTGGTAATCTTTACGATTATCATTATATATACAATTGTGTTCAATTTCCACTATAATAAATATGAAGAAAAGATTCTGGGAGAGGAAAATATTAAGGTACTTCATTCACTGGAGACCTCGTTAAACTCTATTTTAAAAAATGCGGATGACTATTCCAAGATGCTCATTGCAGATAACATCGTACAGTCACAGATGGCGGGAGGGGATCTGCTTTTCAGTGTATCCGGGCAGTCAAATGTGATTAAGAAAATATATTCTATTTTTCAATTTTCCGATTATGTGGAATCTATCTGGCTGATTGACGGGAAAGGGCAGAAACTGACTGTCGGGGGAAGCGCCAATTTTCATATGGAGGATGCCGGCAGGGGTTACGATGAGCTGAGAAAACCATATGGAAAGTATGAGATACGGACAAGCAAGTCAATGGATGATAACAGCATCTCGCTGGTCAGATCGTACAACAGTCTGGACAATTTTGAAAGCCTTGGCGTGATTGGCGTGGACTTAAGATGCGAGTTTTTGAACCAGATTCTGGAGGACGTCATTGACCCGGAATTGGAGCAGATTGTGGTATTGGATGAAAAGGACGAAGTACTTCTGGTCAGAGGAAACATTTCGGAGGAGAGTGAGGGGAGGTATATTGCCGCAGAACTGTCGGAAGAGAATACGGAGTATCTGCATAAGACGGTAATACACGGCAGGGAATATATGGCGGCGGGGGTTCTGGCTCCTTACAGCGGGTGGAAGATCATCCGATATACGCAGGTACCGCCGAACCGTGACGTCAGCGAGATCGTCAGGTTTAACATCGGCCTTATCGCGGCCATTGGCATTCTGATTCTGATCGGTGCAGCGGCCATTTCCACCATGCTTACCCGGCCGATTCAGGATATGGTGCAGGTGATGGAGGAAACGGAGCATGGAAGATTCAGCCGGATTACGAGCAAACCGCTGCTAGATGAATTTCAGATACTGTTCAAGGGGTATAACCGCATGGTGGAGCAGATTGAACGGTTGATCCAGAGCACGATCGACAAGCAGAGAAGAATCCGGCAGGTAGAGATGAACGAGATGCAGGAGCAGATGAAGCCGCATTTTCTGTATAATACATTAGATTCCATTCAAGCACTCGCCATGATGGGAGAGAGCCAGAAGGTGTGTGAACTGGTGGAGGCGCTTGGGAAATTTTACCGCAAGTCGGTCAGCGGCGGACGGGAGATGCTGTCTCTGGAGGAAGAATTTCAGATCGTGAAGGATTATGTGGATATTATGAAAATTCGCTTTGAAGATTCTTTTGAATGTGAGATTCAGATGGAAGAGTCCTGCAAAAAATACTTGCTGCCGAAGCTGACCATACAGCCTCTCATTGAAAACTCATTCCAGCATGGGATCAGAGGAGAGGAGCGATATGGCATTATCGGTCTTGCGGCCTATGCGAGGGAGGAAAATCTACATATTGTGGTAAGAGACAATGGCGCGGGCGTGCCGGATGAGGTGATCCGGGATTTGAACCGAAGCGAGGAACCGAAGCGGGGCAAAAGTCTGGGGCTTCGCGGGACGATCGAGAGACTGCGGTTATTGTACGGTGAAAATTTTACCTTTACAATCAGCAATGGAGCATATACAGAGATACATCTGCAGATTGGGCTTTGTAAATTAAAGGAGCAAGAGGATGGACAGACTGAGAGTGGTACTGCTTGACGATGAAGTACTGATCAGAAAACTGGTTCGGATGAAACTGAATACGGAAGCGCTTCATTTGGAGATTGTGGGGGAGTTTTCCAGCGCCGGCATGGCAGTAGAGAAACTGGAGGAGCTGAAACCGGATATTATCATAAGCGATATCTGTATGCCGGGCGTGGACGGGATCAGTTTTAGTGAACAGTGTACGGGAATCCTGCCCGATATCAAGATTATCATACTGACAGGATATAATGATTTTGAGTATGCGAGAAGGAGCGTGAAGGCGGGAGTCAATGATTATCTGATGAAACCGGTGCAGACGGAAGAACTTAATGCGTCCGTGGAGCGGCTGGCGAAACAGATCAGGGAGGAGAAGCGGAAGAAAGAGGCGCACCGTAAAATGCTGGAAGAACGGCAGAATAATATTCCGCTGCTCAGAAATACTTATATCAGCAGACTGCTTTTGAGCGATGAGATCGGGGAGGATATCATACAGAAACTGGCTGAATACGGTGTAAGCTTTGCGCAGGAGGAAGAGCGGGTCCAGCTTGGCGTGGTCATGGTACAGGAGAGTCTGAGTGACCATGAATGTTTGATGCACATTTATGAGGAGGCGCAGCAGTTTTTTAAGGACGAACAGGAAATTCATGTGGTTGCGGATCCCTGGGGCAGGATTATTTTTCTGGGAATCGGCGAAAACGACTCTTTCTGGGAGTGCTTTGATCTGCTGCTGGAGCTTTTGCGGGAAAAATATCAATATCACTTCCGATACGGGACAGGCACGGGAAAAGTCGGTATAGGTGGCGTACGCGCCCTGTATGTGCTGGCGCTGGAAGATATGTACAGGAGATATGATAAGAAACAGACTGTTTATGGGACAGGACTCCTTGAAGTCTACGAGAATGATGAGTTTCAGACGCTGGTGGATCATATCAGCGGGGGGAATACGGAGGAGGCGCTTGCCGCACTGCCGCGTTTTCTGGATTGTCTGGGAGGTGCGTGTGCAGACGCGGTATGTTCCAGGCAGGGTGCGGAACAGATTTTAGAGCGTATTTGTATCAGAACGGGACAGCGGGAGGAACTGGTTCATGTGGAAAAAGCCCTCACATGGTGCCGCTGCGGCAGTGACTTGGTGCGGTGTCTGGAGCGGACAACAGCAGTGCTCGCTATGAACAGAGCGGTGCAGGCTGAACAGCAAAAGGGCAGCACAATGAGAGAACTGATGGCGTTTTTGCAGGAGAATCTGGACAACGCGGATATCAACATGAATTACCTGGCATCCAGATATGCCATTAGTGGCAGTCTTTTAAGCCGGATGTTCAAGCGGTTTACGGGGAGGTCTTACAGTGAGCTGCTGTCCGAACTGCGGTTCTGGAAGATGCTGGAACTGCTTGCCACGGATGCAGAGATGCTGGACCGGGATATCGGCAATCGGATTGGGATCAATGATCCTCATTATCTGAGCATCTGGTTTAGAAAAATGACAGGATATTCTGTTACGGAATATCGGAAGATGAGTCTATAGAATAACGGGAAAATGAAAAGCCGCAGGCAGTGTGTCTGCGGTTTTTTACGCATTGATTTCAGCCAGTCATTCCGAATTAGTGAAAGTGATGTTAAAAAAGTGAAACTGTGACATGAAAAATAAGGAAAAGTGAAATAAATAGATATGTTTATGAATTTTTTTTTGAACACAGGCGTTTTACAATGAGAGACATAAAAAGGTATATGCAATGTGTACATGTGCCGATTTGATAAGGAGGATAAAATGAAGAACAGGATGAAAAAGTTACTTGCGTTATTTGCAGCGGCATCCATGATGGTGCAGCTTGTGGGATGCGGAGGCGGTGCAGGAAATGCTACGGCCGGCGAAACAAATGCGGATACATCTGTCGAAGCGCAGGATCAGGCGGAGGAGACGCCGGCAAAAGAGGAAGAGGCTGCACCGTCTTCCGAAGAGGAAATTACAATCACGATCTGGCACCAGTCTGTGGCAGACACGGATCCCGTCAAGAAAATTATCGAAGAGTCTGTGACAGAGTACCATGAGCTCCACCCGAATGTGACAATCGTACAGGACGGTGTTACGGGAGAGCAGTACAAGACGAAGATCAAGACCGCTTTCGTGGCGGGAGAGGCGCCGGATATTTCTTATATGTTCAGCGGCGGAAGTTTCGTAAAACCTTATATCGATGCGGGATATTTACTGCCCATAGATGAGTATTTAAGCCAGGATACTAAGAGTAAAGTGCTGCCCGGTACGCTGGACGGATGTACGTTTGACGGCAAGGTATATACGCTGCCTACCATTACGTTCCTTGCGAACCTTTACTGCAACACCGAGATGTTCGACGCGGCAGGGGCAAAGATTCCGACCAACTGGGATGAGCTTTTAGACGCGGTAGATAAGCTGAATGCAGCCGGATATACGCCGATCCTTATGGGTGAGAAAGACAGATGGCCCGGCATGTACTGGTATGATATTATCTCTGCGAGAACAGCCAGCAACGCAGCGATCGTGGAAGCGTTCGGCGATCCGTCCAAGTTTAATTCAGAAGGCTTTGTCATGGGTGCGGAGAGGCTGCAGGAGCTGGGGAAGGCAAATGCGTTTAACGACAATATGATGAGCATGAGCTACGATGAGATGATTGAGGGATTTGCGGCAGGACAGGGCGCGATGGTTTTCCAGGCAAACTGGGTGCATCCTTCTTTCTGGGCTGACACGGCAGCGACAAAAGGCAAAGTGACATGTGTGCCGTTCCCGGTTATTGACGGCGGCGCAGGAAGCATTACCGAGTTCTCGGGCGGCAGCTCCGACGGTTACTATATCAATGCAAACTGTGAGCATCCGAAGGAAGCGGTTGAGTATCTGGAGTATTTGAGCGAGAAGATTGGTGTCGTTGGTTATCAGCAGGGCGCAGGACTTCCCTGTTGGGATACGACCGGCGTGGATACTTCAACGCTGACGCCGCTTGACATGGAATCGGCAGCGCTGATGGAGACGGGAACTTCTTATATCAGCTGGTGGGATAATATTTTGTCTGCGGAAGATTCCGAGACATACAAGGATCTGGTTGCACAGGTGATGGCGCTCAAGATTACCCCGGAAGAATTCGCGGAAGCGATGTCCAAGTTACAGCCTTCAGAATTTTATTAAATAGTTACAGACACCGTTGTGGGCGGCCGTGTTTGGCGGCGGCCCACAACTTGTTTATGAGATAGGTGGGACGATGAAAAAAATATTATCTGATAAAAAAGCGATTACGCTGTTTGTATGTCCGACAATACTCATCATGCTGGTCATTGTCGTTGTGCCGATTTTCATATCCGTTTATTATAGTCTGCTGGACTGGGACGGACTCGGCAGAGGGACATTTGTCGGACTTCGAAATTACATGGAACTGGCGGGAGATGAACGCTTTGTAAATTCTATCAAAAACTCCTTGCTGTATGTGGCCTTTTCCCTGTTTATCCAGCTTCCGGTATCCCTTCTTCTGGCGTTGATTGTGGCAAACATAAAACGGGGCGAGAAATTCTACCGGACGACATATTTTATTCCTGTTATCATCTCAGGCGTGGTGATCGGCCAGCTCTGGCAGAAAATCTACAATGGAGATTACGGCCTGCTAAATGCCGTGTTGGGGAGTCTGCATCTGGAACATTTGCAGCAGGACTGGCTTGGACAGGAGACCACAGCCCTTATTGCCGCATTTATTCCCAATTTATGGCAGTATGTGGGGTATCATATGCTGATTATGTACGCAGGCATCAAATCCATTTCGCCGGAAATTTATGAGGCGGCGACCATTGACGGGGCAGACAGCAGACAGATTGCCTTTAAGGTGACCATTCCTCTGCTGAAACCGGTGCTGGAGGTGTGCGTGACATTTTCCCTGATCGGTGCGCTTAAGATCTTCGACCTGATCTATGTGCTGACGGGAGGCGGTCCTTTCTTCACCACAGAGGTGCCGACGATTTATATGTATAAGACGATTTTTGATTCCTTCCACTATGGATATGGAAGCGCGATTTCTATATTTATTATTCTGGAGTGCTTTGTCTTTACCATGCTTTTAAAACTATTTTTCCGAAATAAGGAGGAGCAGGCATGAGAACAATGAAAAATGTAAAAAGCGGTGTTCTGCATATCTGTCTGATGGCGATTGCTTTTATGCAGGTGTTTCCTCTGTTCTGGCTGTTTGGCTTTTCCTTAAAGGACAACAGTGAGATTTTTGGCGGGAATATAGCGGGACTTCCGCAGAACTGGAGATTCTCCAACTATGTGTCTGCCTTTAACCAGGCGAACGTGTTACAATATTTACTGAACAGTATTCTGGTTACTGCGGCAACCATTGTGATTACGATTTTGTTTGCAGCGACGGCGTCTTACGCGATCCAGCGAATGATATGGAAAGGGAGAGGCGCTGCCATGAAGGGCATCCTTGTGGGAATGATGGTTCCGATCCATGCCGTTCTGCTTCCGCTTTTCCTCGTACTGAGCAAGATGAAACTGCTCAATACATACTGGGCGCTTATTATTCCTTATGTGGCGTTCGGGCTGCCCCTGGCGGTTTATCTGTTCAGCAGCTTCATGGTATCGATCCCGAAAGAGATGGAGGAAGCGGCAGCGATTGACGGCTGTGATATTTATAAGCTGTTCTTCCGTGTCATGCTGCCCCTGATCCGGCCGGCTATCGCGACGGTCAGTATCTTTACCTTTATTTCTTCCTGGAATGAGCTGATGTTTGCGGTGACGTTTATCAACAAACAACAGTATAAGACATTGACCGTAGGCATTATGTCTATGGTGGGCGCTTACACGACCAAGTGGGGCGAGATCGGCGCGGGGCTTATGATTGCCACGGTGCCGACCGTTGTCATCTATCTGCTGCTGAGCGATCAGGTGCAGAACAGCCTGGTAGCGGGTGCGGTGAAAGGATAAATGGTGTGTTTTGGAAACCTCTTGTTTTCAGTCGGGGAACTGGCCGAAAACAGGAGGTTTTTTGTGCGCAGATTTGGGCCTGTTTTACGCACCTGAGTTTTCTGATAAAGCAGTAGACTTTCATCCATGATTCTGATAAAATAAAATAACATATTGATCCCAGAAAGAAAGCGGCATATATCTTGCGATTTTTAGGCTATCCCAGGATATATGCATTTCATTATGAATCAGGAAAGATTGGTAACGGTTATGAGTGATTTGGGCGGGGAAAAACAGCAGAAACTGCATTTTCCCATGATGGAAAATGACGAGTATCAGAAAGCGCAGCGACAGGAAATCAAACTCGGGAAAGAGGAAGGGTTGGATGTATCTATTTACTCCAACCCCGAATTTAACTGGCTGCAGATGGAGCAGATCCGAATGGGGCTCAAGGATAAGGTGGATGCCTCTGTGTATGCCGATCCTGCTTACAATTACGAGACCATGCGGCAGATCAGGCTGTCCCTCTACTCGGCCATAGATCTGATCCCCTATCTGAAAAGGGGATTTGCGGATGACGACCTGGAGGAAATCCGTTTTGCGCTGATGAACCGGTTGCCGATTGATAAGTGGCTGCAGGATATGATGTGTGCGCCGCAGATCCATGAAATCAGAATTGGCCTGTGTGAGGATATCGATATCACGCCTTATGCAAACATCAAATATAACTGGCTGCAGATGAAGGAGATTCGTCTCGGGCTTGAGAAAAAGCTGAATGTGTCGCTTTATACCAACCATCTGTTCAACCATGCGCAGATGAGGGAGATCCGCCTTGGACTGGAGGCGGGGCTTGATGTCGCATCCTACTGCAGTCTGGTTTACTCGGCCACAGACATGAAGGAGAAGCGGCAGGCTATTATCAACCGTAAGCGGTCAAGCGGCACGGCATCCCCGGAGCCGCAGTACAGCGTGGAGCCGCAAAAGACCGCAGAGAGGGAACCGGCGCAGAATGCGGACAAAGGAAACGCGGCTGCTTCGCAGGACAAGAAAGAGAAAAGCTCCCGGGCAGCTTCCCTCCAAAAGAAAGAATTTTCTATATCTATAGAAGAAGACGGAAACAAGGCGTATGCCTATATCCCTTGGATTCCGGGCAATATAGTGACCAAAGAGGATATTTACAAAGATCTGGAGAGGCGGGAGATTGTTTTTGGCATCAAGGAAGATGCGATTGCCGATATGATTGACCGCAGGCGGCTGAATGAAAAAATACTGATTGCCGAGGGAATCCCGGCCCAAAAAGGAAAAGACGGCTGGTTTGAATGGTTTGTCAGACTTGATCTGCCGCGTATTCCGGCGCCGCTGCCGGACGGCGGAGTTGACTATGTCAATATAGAAGCCTTTGAGATGGTGGAGGAGGACGAGAAAATTGCCTTTTATCACCGGGCGGAAACGGGCGTCAGCGGCAAAAATATATATGGGGAAATGATTCACGCCGAGAATGGCATGGAGCTGAAACCGATAAGAGGAATCGGATTTACGATCGAGCCGGACGGGTGTACTTATCGGTCTAAAATGAACGGGAAATTTGAGTTTACGGCCGGACGCATTCTGATTACCAATATGCTGATTGTCCGGGAGGACGTAACCGCTGTGACGGGCAAGCTGGAGGTGGACGGTTCCGTCTATGTGGTAGGCAGTGTTTCTTCCGGGGGCTATGTCAAGGCAACCGGGGACATTATTGTCGAACATAACGTGGAGACATGCAGGCTCATAGCCGGCGGAAACGTTATGATAAAAACGGGAAGCTGTTCCAAGAACGACTGCTTTATCGATGCAGGCGGCGAAGTTTCCGGAAGCTTTTTTGAGGCTGCCAATATCCATGCAGGCGGTAATGTCAAGGCCAATTATATTATGAACAGCAGCATTAAGACGATGGGCAGGGTGATCGTATCGGGAAGCAAGGGCATGCTTCTGGGCGGCACTATCAGCGCGGTCAGAGGTGTGGAGACCTATAATCTGGGCAACCGACTGCACTTGAAGACAGTGCTTGACATCGGCCGGAACGAGCTTTATGACAAGGCACATGCGGAATATGAGAAAAAGCGGGAAAAGCTTTTGGATGACCTGAAAGCGCTGGAGCGGGAGTGGGGAAAAATCGTACAGCTTGAGGAAGCAGGGAAAGAGGTACCGGAGGAGATACAGCGTAAAATTTATGCGGCGATTGAGGTGCAGGGACAGAAACTGGCGGAGATTGACGGCGAGGAGTCAAAACTAGCCAATCTGACTGGGCAGGCGGCCAAAGAACCTGTCTGTGTCAGGGGCAGGGCCTATGAAGGCAGTGTGGTGATCATAAACGGGATCAAATATACACTGTCGGCGGAGGTGCGCAGGGTTCTCTTTAAACTTCGCAACAAACAGGTAGTGATGGTAGCTTTGTAATGTGTGCGGACTGCATGGCAGACGGGACATGACAGGGGCAGCACAGCGCATTCTCCAAATAATAAATGAGAAGGTACAGGTAAATTATGAAACGTGATACCATTTTAATTTTTGAGGACAACGAAATTGACCGTGCAATTCTGGTCGGATTACTGCAGTCAGATTACAAGATACTGGAGGCATCTAACGGCAAGGAGGGGATTGCGCTTTTGAATTCCCATTTTGCGTCGATCGCCATTGTGCTGCTTGACAATCTGATGCCGCTGATGGACGGCTTCACCGTGCTGGAAAACCTGAAGGAAAAGAACGTACTCAACAAGATCCCTTTTATTATGATTACCGGGGAAAGCTCACCGGAGATGGAGAGAAAGGGTTACGAGTACGGTATCGTAAGCTATGTCAAAAAGCCCTATCAGTCTGACGTGGTAAAACAGGTGGTGCAGAATGCCATCGGCTGGTTCCAGTACAAAATGCAGCTGGAGATGATGGTCAAAAAGCAGAATATCAGCATACAGCAGCAGAACAGTGTGCTCCGCCAGCAGACGAAGAAACTGAACCATGTAAATGAAATTCTGATTGATTCCCTGAGCAACCTTGTGGAGTTCAGAAATATGGAATCAAAACGGCATATCAAAAGGATACGGGAGTATTCCATGTGTCTGGGCAAGAGCGTGATGAAGCTTTACCCGGAGTATGAACTGACGCCGGAGAAGCTGATGCAGATCGGATGGGCGTCATCCCTCCATGATATCGGAAAGATTGCCATTCCTGACTCCATTATTCTGAAGCCGGCCAAGCTGACGGCGGATGAATTTGAGCTTATCAAGTCGCATACGACAAAGGGCGCGGAGATCATCCAGCAGCGGGTGCGTCTGAACGACCGGGCAATTTACGATTATGCCTATGATATTGCGAGACATCACCATGAGAAATATGACGGGAAAGGCTATCCCGACGGGCTTAAGGGGGACGAGATCAGCATAGCGGCCCAGATTGTTTCCCTCGTGGATGTGTACGATGCACTTACCTCAAAACGGGTTTACAAAACGGCATATGAATCGGATAAGGCATACCAGATGATCCTGAACGGACACAGCGGCATGTTTTCGCCAAAACTTCTCAAGGCATTTACGGAGGTGAAGCCGAGCTTCGAGCATCTGCTGGACATGTACCACGATGAGGAGTGAGTATTTCACAGACAATAAAGGTGATTGTTATAAAATTTATCAACATACATTACTTATGAAAGTCGAGTGCGCAGGCACTCGATTTTTTGCTTAAAAGAAATTGCGACAGTGCAAACCATTCAAGGAGAATGTGAAGCATTCTCTGAATCGTCGCTGCCGAGCGACGATTTTTTAGAGATAATTTAGAGATAAGGATGGTATGCTGAATAAGTGGAAGTATATGTTTTTTATTTGTGTAGAGGATAGCCTGTAAAAGGTGCTTCGGAATGGAGGTCGACATGAGAGGGAGAACGATAGGAAAGAGGCTGGCGGCATGCCTGCTGTCGGTGGCACTGGCGGCAGGCATGCTTGCCGGTTGCGGCGGCAAAGGCAGTACAGAGGCCGGCATTGGCGAGAGTAAGGATGGAACCGATGCGGGCACAGACGAGCAGGGAACTGCGATGGGACGCTATGTGGAAAAGGATGTGGAACTGAACGGCAGTGCCCTTACCGACTGGAACAGCCGCCTGTTTAAGCAGGCTGACGGCAGCTATCTTCTGGCAGATAATAGTGGGTTTGTGCTGCGGTCTACAGATAACGGGGCAAGCTGGACGAAAGAGAATCTGCCCTGGCTTGCCCAAATGAAGGCGGAGAACAAATATATCTTAAGCATGGCGATCGGGCAGGACGGCACAGCGGCCGTGATATGGACGGAGCCGGAGGAGGGCACTGAGGACAGTGGCAGCGGGGTGCAGCTCAAGATGGATATGCAGCTTACGCTTGTTAAGCCCGATGGTACGGAAACTCCGGTGGAAATGAAGCTGGGGGAGGGTGAGTGGTGGATAAATGCCGTGTACATATCGGATGACGGCAGAATCTTTGCCACCGCGTCCGGGCCGAATCTGTATGAGGTGAAGGAGGACGGCAGCAGCGAGAAGTATCTGACAATAGACGGTTACAGTATCGACTTGCTGCAGTTCCACGGAAATATCATGCTGCTGGACGGCTTTCCGTTCGATGCGCCGCTGCTCTATGATATGGAGGCGAAGGAATACATAGAGGATGAGGTACTGGCGGAGTTTGTAAAGGAGAATTTTCAGGACAGGGATGGCTATGCGGGAAAAAGCCATGACCTGTTTCTCGTATCGGGCGGCGAGGATGCCATTTACCTGGCAGGGAACAGCGGGGTGTACCGGCATGTGCTGGGCGGTAGCGCTATGGAACAGGTGATTGACGGGAGTCTGAATATTCTGGGAAATCCGGCTTATCGGATTATGGATATGCTTGTTGCCGAGAACAATGAGTTTCTGGTGGTGCTCACAGGAGAAAAGATGACCCGCTTCGTCTATGACCCGGCCGTGCCTTCCAGACCCGAAGAGAAACTGCAGGTGTGGAGCCTGGAGGATGAGGCGGTGATCCGACAGGCGATCAGCAAGTATCAGAAAGATAATCCGGCGGTTTATGTGGAGTATGAAATCGGCCTTGCGGGAAATTCCATGACCAGGGAGGATGCCATCAAAAATCTGAATACACGCACTATGGCAGGGAAAGGGCCGGATGTGCTTGTTCTGGATAATTTACCGATGGACTCCTATATAGAGAAAGGCATACTCATGGACATCGCGCCGATTTTAGACGGTGTGAGCGGCAAGGAAGCTGTTTTTTCCAATGTGGTGGATGCTTTCAGAGATGACGGACATGTCTATGCGGTGCCCGGCAGGATTCAGCTTCCCTATATCTGCGGGAAAAAGAGCGATCTCGAGAAAATGACAGACCTGTCATCTATAGCGGATGAGATGGAACTGATGCGGGAGAACGACCCGGACGCCTACCTCATGTGCGTTCCGTCGGCAAAGGGAATTATGCGCATTTTCTCACCGTCATGTGTTCCGGCGTGGCGGACCGAAGATGGCTCGCTGGACAAGGATGCCGTCGCCGATTTCCTGACCCAGACAAAGCGGATGTACGATGCGCAGATGAACGGTCTTCCCGAAGAAGGAATGCAGAGCTGGGAGGCAGATGCGTCATACTATCAGGAATTTGAAAGCCCGAACGGGGAAGCGTTAGAGGATGCGGACGGGGTGCGGACACGCCACGAGGAGACGCATCTGCTGGGTGCCAGACGGCAGTTTGTGGCAGGCGCGACAGAAGATGTCTGGCACTACAATATTCAGACATCCGTCTCGAAGATGGAAGGGTTTGGAGACTGTGTGAGCGTCCCTATGAATGGACAGTGTGACAACGTGTTCTGGGCAAGGACGCTCCTGGGGATCAATGCATCCTCGACCAACACACAGCAGTCGCAGGATTTTCTGAAAACAGTACTTGGGAGTGAGATACAGTCGGAAGTTCTGAACGGCTTCCCGGTAACGCCGAAAGCGCTCCTGGATAACTATAAAGATCAATGGAGAGTATACAAGGATAACGACTATGTTTCCGGGCAGGGGGGAACGACAGATTTGAATGGAGAGGAGATCCTCATGCCGATCCGGGTGCCGGATGAGAAGAAGGTCAGTGAACTGATTAACTGGATTGGATCTGTGGACACCGCCTATGTGGAAGACAAAACTTTTGAGAATGTTGTCTATGAGGAAGGAGAGGGTTATATCCGGGGAGACAGGAGCCTGAAGGAGGCCATGAACGCGATTGAGACAAGGCTTGGCATTTATCTGGCTGAGTAAGTGCGGACCAGCAGCAGGACAGCGCGTTAATGAAAGAAAGACTTTCCACTTTTTCCCAGATCTGATATAATTTAAATATAACAGCCGCAGAAACAGGGAAAGCGGCATATAAGGGGAATATATGGGAAAAAGTCTAAGCTTTGACATTGCAGCGCTCTTAATTCTGACACTGCTTCTGGTTTCATGCATTGTGAGGAAGATGACCAGCGGTACGCCTAACCGGCTGTTTCTGGCATTCATTTCCTTTAATCTGCTTGCAACGGTTTTTGATATCTGGGCGGTGGCGCTTGACAATGCGTCCAGTACGAATCTGTTTGCGCTGCATGTGGCACATTCGGGATATTTATTCATTCATAATTTCACGGTGCCTGTGTATGTGCTGTTTGTCATCAGCCTCACGGACACCTGGCATAAGATCAGGAAGAGCTTTTGGATCCAGTTTGTGCTGTGGGCGCCCTGCTCGACGGTATTTGCGGCGCTGCTTACCAATACGCTTACCGGGAAAATGTTTCTGGTGGAAGGCGGTTATCAGCGCGGATCCTGGTTCTTCCTGATTTATGCTGCGGTTGCGGTTTATCTTGTCTTTGTGGTTGGATATATGCTTCGGTATCGCAGGCTGGTGGAGCGTTCCAAAATCATTGCGGTTATGTCCTATATTCCCATCGGCATAACAGCCCTGCTGATCCAGCTCGTGTCTCCCTCCACACTGGTGGAGATGTTCAGTTCTGCGATCAGCCTGCTCCTTATGAGTGTCGGTGTGCAGAAGCCGGAGGAGATCGTGGATTCCGACACGCAGTTTATGAAATACAGCGCTTATGCTTCGGACATGAAGCGAAATTACCGCAATGCAAAGAATGTGGATGTGGTCATGCTCAATCTGGGCAGTTTTTCCTCCATCGGCGCAATGATGGGGTATGACTTTTCCATGCTTGTGCTGAACGATGTGGTGGACAGGATACGCAGGGTCAATAAGCTTCTGGATAACAAGGGGGAACTGTACTATCTGGACCGGGGACGGTTCCGCATGGTGTTTGAGGAGAAGAACCGGGAAAAGGCGGCTGAGGCGGCGGAGCTTTTGGTGGAGAGTCTGAAAGAAAAATCGGATTTCAACAATCTGGACGTAAGTCTGAATCCCTTTGTGATACTGGCGCGCTGCCCGGAGGAGATTCCCGATTTTAAGACGCTTATGATTTTCGGAACGGATTTCCATGAGAAACTCAAGTACGAAGGGCGTGTGATGCATGTGGACGAGGTCTATCATAAGGGTCTCTTTGAGATACACAAAAACATCGACCAGATCATTGAGGAGGCACTGGAATTTCATCGGTTCCAGGTATATTATCAGCCCATTTATTCCATTGAAAAAGGGAAGTTTATCTCTGCGGAAGCTCTGCTTCGCCTGTTTGACCCGGTCTACGGTTTTATTTCACCGGAAATCCTCGTCACGGCGGCGGAGAGAAGCGGCGCCATTCACAAAATCGGGGATTATGTTCTCGAAGAGGTCTGTAAGTTTATTGCCAGCGGGGAATTTCGTTCGCTGGGTCTGGAGTATATTGAGGTGAATCTGTCGGTGACACAGTGCATGCGTGTCAATCTGGCGGAAAAAGTGATGTCAATTATGGAAAAACATCAGGTTTCTTCAGAGCTGATCAATCTGGAGATCACGGAGACTGCGGCCAGCCATACGCAGGAGATTATGGCGGAAAACCTGGACAAGCTGACGCGGGCGGGCGTTTCCTTTTCGCTGGATGATTATGGGACAGGCTACTCCAACATCAAGCGGGTCATCCAGCTGCCGCTCAAAATCATTAAACTGGATAAAACTTTCGTGGATGAACAGGACAATCCGAAAATGCGGGTCGTTCTTAAGAATACGGTGGCCATGCTCAAGGATATGGATATGGAGATTGTGGTGGAAGGTATTGAAACCCAGGAAATGCTGGATTTCTTTACGGAGCTGCAATGTGATTTTATCCAGGGGTACTTCTTTTCCAAGCCGCTTTCGAAGCCGGAGTTCATTAATTTTCTGAGATCCAGTGCGGAATGCAAACAGACCATTGCATTTCCGTCGCTGTAATGCTAATATAGATTCGTTACAAAAAGTAGGCGATACAGTACGGAATGGAGGAGATTTATGAAAAAAGGAGCCTTGAGAAGTAGCTTTCTGCTGTTTCTGGCGGCGTTTCTGGCCTCCGGCAATGGTATGTGCCCTTGCGGCCTGCGGCGGCGGTGAGGAAGCAGCAGCGCCCGAGGCTGCGCCGGAGAGCACAGAGGAAGCGGCTCCTGCGGCGGATGCGGCAGAGACGGAAACGGCCGGTGAGGAAGCTCCGGCAGCGGAAGGCGAGACGGCGGCTGGACTGAAGATCGCGATTGTATCAAGCCCCTCCGGCGTGGATGACGGTTCCTTTAACCAGGACAACTATAATGGTATTCTTACCTTTATTGAGAGCCATCCCGACAGCACGGTGACACCTGTGCAGGAGACGACGGGCGACGTGGCGGCACACGTACACGCGGCCGACATTGTGGCTGACTATGATGTGATTGTGTGCTGCGGATTCCAGTTTGCGGGCATCACGACGATTGCACAGGAGAACCCTGATGTGAAGTTTGTGCTGGTGGACGCTTTTCCTTCCGGGGAAGATGGAAGCGATGTGGAAGTGGACAACATCTACGCGATGCAGTTTGCAGAGCAGGAGTCCGGCTTCTTTGCGGGTATGGCGGCAGCGCTCGAGACGAAGTCCAATAAGGTGTCTGTGGTGAACGGTATCGCTTATCCCTCTAACGTGAATTACCAGTATGGTTTTGAGTGCGGCGTGAAATATATCAATGAGACGGAAGGAAAGTCTGTTGAGCTCGTGGAGCTTCCCTCCTACGCGGGCACGGATGTGACCGGCGCAGATGTGGGCGGCAACTATGTAGGTTCCTTTGCTGACGAAGCGACAGGCAAGGTAGTCGGCAACGCGCTGATCGCAGAAGGTGTGGATATCATCTTCGTCGCGGCGGGTGCATCCGGCAACGGTGTCCTTACTGCGGTGAAGGAAGCTGACGGCGTTTACTTTATCGGCTGTGACGTAGACCAGTACGATGACGGGACAAACGGGGATGCCAATGTGGTTCTGACCTCTGCGGTAAAGGTGATGCATCTGAATGTGGAGCGTGCGCTGAACGCAGTTGTGGACGGCAGCTTTAAGGGTGGAAACGTTACGCTGCATGCGGATACGGATTCCACGGGATATATCAATGCGGACGGCAGAAATCAGCTCTCCGCCGACTCTATCACAAAGCTGGATGCGGCGTATGAGCAGATCAAGAGCGGCGCGATTGTTCCGGCAGCAAACTTTAACGGTGTGACCCCGGAGGATTTCAGCTGGTAGGAAACGGAGTCCTGTGAGCAGACCGGCACACGAAAAAACAGCATATAACAATGGATTGGACTGCGGGAGTATTTTTCCCGCAGTCCTTCTTCTTGTTTCATAGGAAATTGCGACAGTGCAAACCATTCAAGGAGAATGCGAAGCATTCTCTGAATCGAGCGTGCCGACGCTCGATTTTTTATCCGCAGAGTCAGAAAAACGACAGAAGCAGGCGGAAGTATATATCTTGCGGGATGTGCCGCTTTGCCTTATACTATAAACAGATACGCGTTAGGTTGCAGAGAAGGGCAGGAGACCGCATATGTCTGATTATATTATTGAGATGAATCATATCACGAAGCGTTTCCCGGGCATTGTTGCAAATGATGATGTTTCCATTCAGGTTAAAAAGGGTGAGATATACGCTCTTTTGGGGGAGAATGGAGCGGGGAAGTCCACTTTGATGAGTATGCTGTTTGGCATGTATGAGCCGGACGAGGGGGAGATCATCATCCGGGGAGAAAAGGTAAAGATCGCCTCCCCCAACCATGCCACCCGGCTGAATATCGGCATGGTGCATCAGCATTTTAAGCTGGTGAGCAATTATACCATAGCGGAAAACATTGTTATGGGGATGGAGCCGGTCAGGAAACACCTTGGCATTTTTAAGACGCTGGATCAGAAACGGGCCAATGAAGAGATCAGGGCCTTGTCGGAAAAATTCGGTCTGGAGGTGGATCCCACCAAGGTGATTGAAAATATCAATGTCTCCATGCAGCAGAGGGTGGAAATATTAAAGATGCTGTACCGGGAGGCGGAGATTTTGATTTTCGATGAGCCGACGGCGGTGCTGACGCCGCAGGAGATCGAGTTTCTTTTGGAGATTATTGAGAGTCTGAGGCGTGACGGCAAGACGATCATCCTGATTACCCACAAGCTGGAGGAAATCAAAAAGATTGCGGACCGCTGTGCCATCCTCTGCCGGGGTAAGCTGATTGATGTGCTTGACGTGAAGGAGACGGACACGAAGACGATGGCTAATCTGATGGTCGGCAGGGAAGTAAACTTTTCCGTGGACAAGCCGGAGCCGGAATATGGCAGGGAGATCCTTAAGGTGGAGCATCTGACAGTACAGAATGAGGACAAGTTCGAGGTGGTGAAGGACGTCAGCTTTTCTGTGCGCGGCGGTGAAATCTTTGCAGTTGCGGGCGTTTCCGGCAACGGGCAGGTGGAGCTGGCCGATGCAGTGGCCGGACTATTAAGACCCTCGGGCGGCAGCATTACCTTAAACGGAAAAGATATCACCCGCGCGGAGATCCGAAGCCGCAATCTGGAAGGCATCTCCTATATCCCGGAGGACCGGCAGAATGTGGGACTGGTGATGGATCTTTCGCTGTCGGACAATCTGGCTTTGAAGAGTTATTTCAGACCGCCCTTTTCCAAAGGATCGGTGATAGCGGGTGAGGCGTTTACCAGATACAGCGACGAGCTGATAGAGAAATACGACATCAGAAGCGGACAGGGAAGCGAAACGATTGTGCGTTCGATGAGCGGAGGCAATCAGCAGAAAGCGATCATTGCAAGGGAAATTGAACTGGATTCCTCTCTTCTGATTTTTGTACAGCCGACCAGGGGACTGGATATCGGGGCGATTGAGAACATCCACAGGCAGATTGTGGAGCAGCGAAACAAAGGCAAGGCGGTTCTTTTGATTTCGCTGGAGCTGGATGAAGTGATGAACCTTGCGGACACGATCGGCGTCATTTATAACGGCAGAATCGAAAAGATTGCGGATGCGGGAACGCTGACCCCGGGCGAAGTCGGGGAATTTATGATGGGAGTGGGGGGACGCCATGAAAAAGCATGATCTGATACCGTTTTTTACGGTTCTCTTAAGCCTGGTTCTGGGAATCGTGGTGATAGCGCTGCTGGGGAAGAACCCGTTTCTGGCATACTACAATCTGCTGCAGGGATCGGGGCTTGCGCCGAAGGCGTCCTATGCGGGCCATAAGGGAATGATTACGGACTTTACCAGCTTTCTGAATGCGCTGACTCCGATGCTTCTGGCGTCGCTTTCCGTGCTGATCGCCCTGAAGGCCGGGCTGTTTAACATCGGTGTTTCGGGACAGATGCTGGCGGCGGCCTTTGTGGCAACGGTTCTGGTGGGCTACTCGGAGCTGCCCGCTGTGCTGGCGAAGCCGCTTGTGATTCTGATTGGCTTGGCGGTAGGTGCGCTTGTGGGCGGTCTGGTCGGATATCTGCGGCACCGCTTCAACATCAATGAGGTGGTCTCCACCATCATGTGCAACTACATAGTGCAGTTTGTAGCCAGCTTTTTTATCAATGTGTTCTTTGTGGACCCGGTTTCGAGACAGTCCAAAAACATAGGTGCAGCCAGCAGGCTGACGCTTGTGGACACGGTGGTGGGCGATTATAAGATGGACATTCCGCTTGGGATCCTTGTAGCGGCGGCAGCGGTTGCGGCCACGGTTTTCCTGCTCGGGAAAACCACGCTCGGCTTTGAGATCAAGGCGGTGGGCAGCAGCAGCCGGGCGGCGGAGTATGCGGGCATCCGCGTGGGACGCACCAGAGTGCTCGCCATGATGCTCTCGGGAGGCGCGGCCGGACTTGCCGGCGTGACCTATTATCTCGGGTACTTCTGTTCCATGCAGCCAAGAGTGCTGGCCAGTACAGGATATGATGCCATTGCGGTGGCGCTGCTTGGAAACAGCTCCCCGATCGGCATTATTTTCTCCTCTTTCCTGATCACCGTGATTTCCAAGGGGAGTACCTATATGAGTTCCACGGCCGGGGTGCAGGCGGAGATGGCTGCCGCCCTTACGGGAATCATCCTGTTAATCAGCGCATGCGGCGCTTATGTGAGAGAAAGATTAGACAGATGGAAGGAGAACAGATGATATGAATACGATCATAATTGACGGCTTATCCTTTGCGCTTCCCCTGTTTATCATGGCAATAGGCGGTATTTACTGTGAGCGGAGCGGCGTGACCAATCTGGCGATAGAGGGCCTGCAGGGATTCGGGGCTTTCTGCGGCGCGCTGTTCGCGGTCTGCATTGCGCCATATTTTGCAGGCGATTCGCCGGTGCCTTTTTATCTGGCAATGGTATTTGCCTTTTTGGGAGGTACGCTCTTTTCCCTGCTTCACGCGATGCTTTGCATCCGCTTTAAGGCGAACCAGGTCATAAGCGGTGTGGTGATCAACATACTGGCCATGTCACTGACGGAATTTATGACGAAGCAGATCAATGCCAGCATCTTTAAGGCGGCTTCCAACAAGTTTGTGCTGGGCGTGTCGGCCCGCGTGACCGTGCCAGGGATCTCATCTGTTCCTGTGCTGGGGGCGGTCTTCACCAATCTGTATCCTTTTGAGCCGGTGATTGCGCTGATAGCGGTGATCGCCTGGTATGTGCTTTACAGGACGCCTTTCGGCCTGCATCTGAGAGCATGCGGCGATAACCCGCACGCGGTGGACGCGGCAGGCATTGAGGTGGGAAAGGTGCGTCTGATTGCGGTTCTGGTTTCCGGGGCTTTGTCGGGACTTGGAGGCATCTGCTTTGCCTACTCCATTTCCGCGAATTTCTCATCCAATATCTATTCGGGGTACGGGTATCTGGCCATTGCGGCGCTGATTTTTGGCAATTGGAAGATTCTGCCTACGCTGGGGGCATGCCTGTTGTTTGGCTTTGCGAGATCGGGCGGGTATGAGCTGGTAAAGATTCTGGAAATGCCAAGCAGTTACCAGGATCTGGTAATGGTGCTGCCCTATGTGCTGACGCTTCTGATGCTTGTATTTTTTGGTAGAAAGAACCACTCGCCGAGGGCGCTTGGCGTGATCTATGACAAGGGGGCACGGTAGGAGAGAGTAACATGAGTATTGCGTTTATCGGACTTCAGATTTTGGGAATATGCGCTGTCTTTTTTGCGTTGGCGCTTCTGCTGAACGGGGATGGATCCAGGGAACAGAAGATGATGGAATACTTCCTGATGGGAGCCCTGATACAGAACATTGGATATCTGCTGGAGCTGACGGCGCCTACGATGGAGGCGGCTATGGTGGCGGTGAAGGTGCAGCATCTGGGAACGATGATCATACCTGTCTGTTACTGCTACTTTATTTATATTTACTGCTTTGAGGAGGCGCCGCTTAAGGCGTTGAAGCTGTTGGGATTGATTGACGCGGTGCTGCTCCTGTTAATTCTGACCTGTGATTACCACAGCCTTTTCTACAGATATCTGGACTGGGAGACAACGGCGGATGGACACTCTTATCTGTTTCTGGAGTATGGGCCGGGGTATGCGGTCTTTATCATATGTGCAACGCTTATCCCCTATGTGATGTCCCTGCGTGTGCTGATCCGTGCCAAATCCAGAAGAGGTGAGGATGCAGTGGACCGCAAGTACGGGTTGATTCTGACGTTGTCTTTTCTGCCGGTCATTGCCCTGTATGCCTATGTCACGAAACTGACGCGCGCCTTTGACTTTACGCCGGTTGTCCTTGGGCTTGTGCTTTCGAGTGTGGTGATTCTTGTGTGGAGCAGGAAGGTTTACGATTTCGGGAGTCTGGCATCGGGTACGCTGCTCAACAGAATGAGTGACGGCGTGATTGCACTGGATGAGCGGGGACGGGTTGTCAACTATAATCCGGCGTCGGCCGCCATTTTCGCTGGATTGAACAGCCGGGCCGTCGGCAGGAGGGTCGGGGAGATCGCGGATTTTCCGGAAATTGTTCTCGGGGAGGATGTGCAGAACGAGTTTTTTCTGGGGGAGCGGTATTACCAGAGCCATGTGGAGCAGATCACGGACCGGTTCGGGGTGGTAAAGGGCTATGTGGTACGGATCCTGGACATGACGGAAGTGAGAAACTACATCGAGGAGATCAAGCAGATCAGAATACAGGCGGAGCAGGCCAATGAGGCGAAGAGCGAGTTCCTGGCGAATATGTCCCACGAGATACGCACGCCCATGAATGCCATTGTGGGATTGAGCGATATCATTATGGAGGAGAGCAAGGGCAGGAAGGTGCACGATTATGCCTGTGACATCAAGTCGGCTTCCAGAAATCTCCTGGCGCTCATCAACGATATCCTGGATCTGTCCAAGGTGGAAGCCGGAAAGATGGAGCTGGTGTGCACGGATTATCATATTAAGAACATTGTGGACGAGGTGATTAATATGATGGACGGTGCGGCATCAAAGCGGGGGATCCTGCTCAAATGCGAGTTCGATATGTCCATACCGTGCCGGTATCACGGCGATGAGGGAAGGATCAGACAGATTTTGATCAATCTTCTGAACAACGGCCTGAAATTCACTAGGGAGGGCTATGTGAAACTCTCTGTGGGCGGCGGACCGGGAGAGAAGGCGGACACGGAGCTGTTGCACATCGAGGTGCGAGACACCGGCTGCGGCATTAAGGAAGAGGATCTTGGAAAAATATTTGAGAATTTCAGCCAGGTGGATGCGAAGCGCAACCGCACCGTGGAAGGCACCGGGCTCGGCCTGTCTATCACCAGGCATCTGGTGGCGCTGATGGGCGGAACAATCCGAGTGGAGAGCGTGTATGGAGAGGGAACGACTTTTATTCTGGAGTTACCGCAGACCATTGTGGACCGCAGAACACTGAATGAGGTGCCCAAGGAGATTGTCAGTGAAGAAGATGAGATCAAAACGTTTCAGGCGGAAGACTGCCGGGTGCTGGTGGTGGACGACAATCTGGTTAACAGGAAGGTGGCGAAAGGTTTTCTGCGGCCTTACGGACTGATGATTGACGAGGCGGACAGTGGACAGAAGTCGATCGAATGTGTCAGAGAGACAAGGTATGATATTATTTTCATGGATCATATGATGCCGGAGATGGACGGCATAGAGGCAGTACAGCGGATCCGCAGAGAGTGCGGGGAAAACGGAACACTGCCGGTCATTATTGCGCTGACGGCAAACGCTATGGAGGGCGTGCGGGAGATGTTTCTGGAAAACGGCTTTCAGGACTTTATCACCAAGCCGCTGGACAAAAAGGCGCTCAATGAGACTCTGAAGAAGTGGATTCCCGAGCAGAAGAGACAGGAGCCGGATACCTGGGAGCACAGTGTGGAAAAGATGAGAAAGGCAAAGCCGGCGGAAAAATAGAAGAAAGAATGGAAGAAAAATGGAGGTTTTCCGTTTTTTTATTTCTCTGGCCGTCTTCCGAAAAAAGAGTTGGATGAGACGGCTGTAAATCCTAAACATTCGCGCACATCTGGTCGATATATACTATAACAGACTTGTGGCAAACGGATTTGCCACGCTGACAGCGTCATGGAGGATACGTGTATGGGCATAAAAGTAGGTACGAATCCGAGTCAGAGCCAGCCTGCGGCTGCGGAGACGGAACCCTTTAAGCAGAGGACGAAGCAGGACATTAAGAATGAGTGCGCCGGCATTGCGGCGAGGCAGACGGCGAATGCCATCAGGATTCAAAAACAGAGAGCGAGTCAAAAGAAGAAAAAGCTGAATTATAACTATAAAAAGATCTCGAGACAGATTACCATGAATAACACCTCGACGGGTGCACGCAGGGTTATTACGAAAGCCCGCGAGGAGGTGGTCTCCCTTCTCAGAAAGCAGATGAGCGGAAAATATGACGAGACAGATCTTCGTCATGCGATCATCCATGCCAGAAAGATGGAGCGGGTTGCGCGCAGGAAAAAGAAACATCTGGAGGAGGAAGAGAAGGCTGCTGCTACGGGCAAGGGTCTTGTTGAGCAGGGGGCTGCGTCGAACGAGGACGAGCGGATGAAAAAGCTCGAGGAGTCCATGGAGAATCTGAAGGAAGAGGAACTGGAGCAGATGCAGGAGCTGATGGAGGAGTACGAGCGGCTTATGCAGGAGCTTGAGGACACCAGCGGGGTCAACGATCTTATGAAGGAGTATATGGGCGCGTCAGAGCAGGAAATGTCGCCGGAACAGGTTGACAAGCTCCGAAAGAAACACCGCGCCGATGAGATGAAGGACATCGTGGAGGCGGATATGAAATATCTGAAGGCGATGTTCAATAAGCTGGAGAGAGAGAAGCAGGCGGTAAGTCAGCAGGCGTTCCAGCAGGAAACGAATCCTGCGGTATCGCTGGAACTGCAAGGTGTGGATATTCCGGTTTCCCCGGATACCGGACAGTCGGGGGCAGAACTGGTGCAGGGCGCCAATGTGGATGCGATGGCGTAGAGAGAAGAGCAGGGAGCCTTTGCTATGTAGGATAGCAGAGGCTTTTTTATGCATACATTTTGCATCGGAGGGTCAGCAGTCAAAGCGGGGTACAGGCCGTGCGGCGGAAAGGCACGCGTAGGGTGCAGATTTCAGGAGAATGAAATGGCGGATTTTCTGAAAACCGAAAAGAAATACGGATTAACCGGAGCCGTGTTGAAAAATACAGCGTATATCACAATGTTGATCGATCATTTTTTTGCGGTAGTCTTCTTGAATTATATGCAGATGTATACGGTGGACGGCAGGTGGGATCCACAGCTTGAATCGGTTTATCGTGCAGGCAGGGCGGTGGGAAGAATCTCCTTTGTGCTTTTCACATTTTTAATTGTGGAGGGGTTCTTTTATACAAGGAGCAGAGTGCGGTTACTGCTGCGCCTTTTTCTATTTGCGCTGATCTCGGAGATTCCTTTTGATCTGGCCATGTCGGGAGCCGCGTTTGACTGGGGAGGCCAGAATGTATTTTGGACTTTGTTTCTGGGAGTGCTGGTGCTGACGCTGTGGGACTATCTCTCTCATTACGGGAATGTTTTTGCAACAGCGGGACGTTTGGCTTCGCTGCTGGCAGGATGCACGGCTGCGTTTCTCTTCTCAATGGATTATCGGTTTATGGGGATCCTTCTTATATTTGCCATGTATCGGACGAGAGAAAAGAACGCGGGTGTGCAGTTTATGGCGGCCGGGCTGGTCATGCTGTTCGGTACATGGGGCTCTAATCTGATCCGCTATGCGGGAACTTTTTCAGCGGCTTACCTGTTTCAGTTTTCTATGCGGGAGATGTACGGACTGCTGGCGTTTGTGTTTATTTTTCTGTATAACGGGGAGAAGGGGAGACAGATGCCCAAACCGTTTTATTATGGATTTTACCCGGTGCATCTGCTGATCCTGTTTGGGATTGCGAGGATGACAGGAGTTATGTAAACATATGGAAAAGGTAAGAGAATCCCGGGATGAGTCAATATCCCGGGATTTATTATATATTATGCAAACCATCGACCGGAAGCTCCGCACGGAAGCACGAGTCCGTTCGATGAGACGGGCAGTCCGATTTCCGAGGATTCCACCTGGCCGCCATATTTCGAAACGAGGGCGGTGTGCATCATATAGGTAAGCACAGCGGGCTGGAGCCCGGTGGTGTAGGAATTGACAAGGAAAAACAAGGCATTCTCTGACAGCAGCCCGGCAGCAAGCCGGATCAGTGGAAATACATTTTCCTCAATCTTCCAGATTTCGCCTTTTGGGCCTCGCCCGTAGGAGGGCGGATCCATGATGATGCCGTCGTAGGTGTTTCCGCGGCGGATTTCCCGCTGAACGAATTTTACGCAGTCATCCACCAGCCATCGGACAGGAGCATTGCCTAGGCCGGAGGAAAGGGCATTTTCTTTAGCCCAGGATACCATTCCTTTTGAGGCATCCACATGGGTTACCTGTGCGCCGGCTTTGGCCGCGGCCAAAGTAGCCCCGCCGGTGTAGGCGAAAAGATTCAGTACTTTCACGGGTCGGCCGGCATTGCGGATCAGTCCGGAGAACCAATCC